>WNGJ01007401.1_pt1 | contig 11676 bp, 16 predicted proteins | sample 5400611 | NCBI WGS metagenome assembly WNGJ01 (sample SAMN13153375, study PRJNA577476) | soil metagenome | isolation source: 40 cm soil or saprolite under Garry oak tree replicate 1 | place: USA:California | collected 2016-06-15 | reverse complement strand
CTGAAGACTCGGTATCATCGTTCTGCCACTGGCTTGAACCATCTCGCCTTCCATGCGCGATCTAGAAAGGAAGTTGACCTAGTTACCGAAGAATTGAGAGCCAGAGGAACCAAGATTCTGTACGAAGATGATCATCCCTTCGCTGGAGGCAGAAATCATTACGCTGTGTTTTTTGAAGATCCTGATCGGATCAAGGTCGAGTTCGTAGCCCCAGCCAGATGAGAGTTCTTGTGAGATAACAACGGCCACATCAATCTTAGCTGTCTAAATGACTTGGAAGGCTTTTCCGACCCTTTCACGTGGAAGGGAGAACATAGCGTGGACCCAAGGTGCGTATTTGCGGTCAATTGGCGCCTTTTTCGAGTCTGTTTGTGAGTCTCTCGAAATCTCTGCGAACTTGGCCCACTGCAATTCGTAGGCATTGTTTCTGTTCATAACCATAGGACCGCCGTGCTTCGCGGCCAGCACGGACAATAGTTCATTCTCACAATACCTCGGGTCCCGAGGGTCTCTGGCAGAATAGGACACGCTGAGTATTTGTCGCCAGCTCTTGACCGTAATGCCGAGGTCTTCCTTGGCACACCTTCTCGCGGCTTCGGAGAGACTTTCCGCCTTTGAAGACTTATACTTTCTGGGATGAGTGTCGCCCGACAGGCTCCAGACCTTGTCGAATATCCTGTGTCTCCTGTGCTGAACGAGGATTCTTCCGTCTTCATCTAGACACGCGATGGTTATCCCTACATGCTTCTCTCCCAGAATAGGGCCCTCACAACCATCCTTCACCCTATGGGTCCACCATCTATCGCCATATCCGATAGTTCTTCCGGACTCATCAACAAGGGGAATCTTGTATCGTTCCATCAACCTCAGGAACAAGTCTTTCGTCGATTGATGTATATATCGAACCTTGTCCTCGTTTCGACTGTTCTACTATGCCTATGATTGACGTTTATGCACCAGCAGACCTCTTCCCTATCGGCACCGACGGTCGACTTGGCAAGGAGCTCACAATGGCCGTTCTCCGCGCGGAGGGCGTGGCCACCCCTGGTCCCTTCCACCTGAACAACACAGCCGCTTTCATCCACCGAATGGACCCACACGCGGTTCACACCGCAGCCACCGATTCCGCCCGCACCGTCCGCGTACAGGTCATCACACCCCCAGCCGCGTTAACCCGCGAAGGCCAGAAACAACTCGTCAAAGAAATCACCGAAATCATTACCAAGATTTCCGGCGACCCGACCCAAGCCACTCGCACCTGGGTGATACTCACCGAGGCAGCAGAAGGCGGTTGGGGACTCTCAGGCACAGCCTTCGGACGCCAGGAATTCGCGGCACTCGCCGCCAAAGCGGCCGCGGCGCGCCAAGTAAGCGAACAACTAGCCTAGGCTTTCTGCTAGAGAGAGCTCTTCAGTTCGGAAAGGCTTACAGTCTGCTAGTAGCCCTAGATCCAGGTGGAGGAGTCTTCTCTGCCATTTGCTCGGCCGATCCTTCTCTACGACAATGATTGCGGAATATGCTCCCGGTTCGCCCACATCGCTGAAAGAACCTCCAAAGGCTGGATCGATACTGTGGGCCTATTCACAAGGCGCGGAATGAGAATCAAGTCTGACTTCTTCAATCCAAGAGATCATCCTGACGACAATTTCTGGCTCCTAGTCGGAGACGTCGGCTATGGGGGAAGAAGCGGCCTACTGCCGCTGGCACGAGAGATTGTTAGAGGTCTAATCATATGACTGAGAGAGAGGGAGAATCGTGCACTCGACCTAAGAACGCTGTGAGCAGAATACTCGGCACTCTTCGTCGGGGCAGAGTGGTTAGGCGAAAGCCACGAGGGGTCGCCGTTCAGCCATCTCAACAATAACCTTCTCCACCTTCATATGATGAACCCGACGATGAACCGTCAACAACGTAAGACAGTCCACACAGACATGAACAGTATGATGATCAGCCTCCAGCTCAACAACCTCATCCTCAGGCCGAACCTCAAACCTAAAACCACAAGTCACAGCCAAGGCGGACTCATCCACGCCATTCCTGACGGCCTCAACCTCCCCTTAAGCGTTGAAGATGACTTCCATTGAGAACACTCACTGGGTCTATTGCAACTGACAGTATGCCCATAGTTTTCGCCACAATTTTCCCACCAGGGTAAGAAATCTTAACTATGGTGAACCTGAATCCAATATCTGAGACGATTCGTTGGCCTTCGGCCCATATGTGACCGCATTCATCACATATGCACCTGCGCTCGTTCTCCTCGTCGTATTAACTACCCACAAGCTACCTTCAGACAGAACAGGACACCTGCTACCGGACCTCGGAATTGATGCCCATGCCACGTCGGTGGCACTGTTGATGTCTATGACCTTACAGTCTGCTCAACCCAAGCCACCCTACGGGACCGAGCTGATTCTAATACATGTAGGAGTCCTGTTCGTTGTCACTGGATTAATGCCAGTGACCACCAAACTGCATAGTATGCTGAAGGAAAAAGCATTCAACCTTGTAGGTCTGGGTTTTTTTGCTTTCTCTATGATTTGGGTATACGTAATGATATTTCGTCTTACCATCAATTGATGGTTTACTTTATTGCTTCATTTGCCATATGAAGAAATGCTAGAGCTCTATTCCACAGAATGCGACTGACGGACACCGAAGACAAAGCAAAGCCAATCGTTCCCGCCACTAAAAGGACCAAGAGCGCGTTTGCAATAGCGACGGGGGAACTTATGAGGGGAATTACAAGTTGGCTGACTGCCGCTGAAAGAACGAGCGCCGTGCTAACGAACAGAAGTATCAGCGAAACCGACCTCACAACAACAGGTATTCGCGCGATTACCTTCTTGGGCCTTAGAGAAAGGACTAGGACGCCCTCTGCGGCTATATAAGCAGCCGTAACGGCAAGCAAACTTGCCTCAATAGAGGCCAAAGGTCCCGATCAATAACGTACGACTTGGAATTTAACTTTGTCATTTCTATCCTTGATAAACCATGAATACAATCCATTAATCCTCACCTGGAAGTAATTTTCCTGTCCAACAAGGGAGGATCACCATTAATGTGATCTTCTCTTGCAATTTATCGTTGGAGCAAGTCGTCAGAGTCATCTTTCGATCCGGTCCATCCCCACTTTTCCGGAAGCGTGGGATCCACGTCTGATTCGAGGAGGACCGAAATCCTAGAAATATCATGGCCGTGTTCGGGAGGTCCATCGAACTTCCGGCCGACTTGCTCATGCGCCTTGGAAAAGACTCTGCCTATTCGGGACCATGCTTTATCGCAGGCAGATACAATTTCCTCGTCACTTAGTGTCTTAACAAACCACTCTCTTCTTACCCCGTACTGTTCTCCGGGTTCTGAATGCTCCTGATCCAGGAATAGGCCTAACGTGGCCTTTGCGCGTTCCAGCAATTGCTCGCTCGGGATATCTGGGCTGACGGGCACGGAGATAACCAACTTCAGCGCTCTTCCTCTAAACACTCCAACTTTCGCATTGCTAGACTGTTCCAACATTCCCCTGTGAACTACTGCGTCCCTACCATCGTCGAAAGCTTTCAACAGTCGATCGGCTCTCATCCATTCTTGTTCTTTATTATACCAATCATCTTTGATGCCGAAGTCCGTGAACTCTTTCCTCATCACGAAAGTTACACTTCGTAGCGCTTGCAGGAATGCGTTAAGATTCCATCTAAGTGGTTCGGGTTCATGATAGGTGTGTACCATTTGTGAAATGAAGTAATGAGCCTCTTGGAACTTGTCGTGTGTGTTCACAAAAAGGCATTCGTCGATCCTCGCTGGCTCAGTATTCTCGGTCGTGCTTATTGCCGCCTAACTGAACTTCGTAAGTTGATTCGACTAAGAAATGGAAATCGGAAATGGGCTTTGCGATCCCTACGCCCTGCGCCAGATTGTCTCGACGGGGGTTGTGCCCTTCCACTTTTCTACCTTTATCGTAACGTTGCAGATATCCTTGACGGCGTAGTCTACTGCGACTTCAACCACTGTCAGGATTTTCCGTTCTTTTCTCATTGGATCGGATGGATAGTCAGCAATTTTCTTGAATGTATTGAGCCCCCGTTTCCCGCTCCCAAAGAAGGCCCCGGAGTTTATTCGAGAGAGCCAAATTTCTTTTTCGTGCCGTCCAACTAACTCTCCTGTATCTACAGTAAGGACGTCGTGCGGCAGATTCCTATACTCTTTGCCATTAATGAAACTCGCCAATCTTTCCATTCGGGCCCAGAAAAATGTCTTACCGTTGAGTAGTTCATAGTAATCCTCGACCGACATTCCCTCTACGTTATTGGCAAGCGCACTTTCATGCAATACCTTCTGGTCACGAATGATCGCTGATCCAATCCGAGAATCATGAATCGCTACCATCGCCTTTCGCTGATGCGATTCTATTTGACGACGTTCTCTTCCAGCTACACCATAGAGGTCCAGCAAAGCTGAAGTACTTAGGAGGCCGTGTTTCTCAATGCTGGGCCAACTTCCGTCTTCCGCCATGTGATACAAAATCGGATAATCGTCGACCAGATCGAGGACTCGCGTGTGAGATGCACTACCAAGATCTTCTGTCAATTATGCTTCGAAAATTGAAACCCGTGGTAATCAATGACACTCGGGCATGAGACACTCGCTCTAGTTCTTCGATGAAGTCAATGGTTTCCGAGGTCAGTTGTTCGAAACGTTTAGCTTCCCTATTCTTCTTCGACAAATAGTCGGTGAAAGTTAACGCAATATCGGTAGGACCGTTGAGAAAGGCAGACTTTCGCAACAGAACCCAATCGAATTCACCTATTCGCCGTGATCTGTTAGTCGTGGACGTCCTCTCCGTCTTGAGTAGGTCTTCCTCATCGAGCCGGGATCGCTCACTGATCTCTTTCCAAGTAAGCTCCTTTGACAGTGGTCCAGAACTCAGTCCAGGCGGGTTCTGTACGCGTATGGGATAAGTCCGGCAGACCATGATAATTCTTCGAACTCGCGAGGGCGCGATTCCAGCCTCCGCCAAACATCCAGCAACTGTAGTGTCCCGGGAAGTCACGTAGGGGTAGGATCCGTGGTGGAGACTCAGGCCTGTTCCTTGAGTACCTTCCAGGAGAACCTTCTCGTCGCGTGCGAACGCTCCCGAGAGAACTTCCTCAGCAGATCTCTTGGTGAATGGTGTAAGCTCCGTCAAGTCGCCGGCCATGGGCACATCCCAAGGCGTAAGGACCCTTTTCCAGCGATGCGTTATCTTTCGAGCTGTTGCGTGACCTACGCCTTGCCTAGTTGACCCAATTACTTCTTCAAGCTCTTTCTCTTTCTCGATATCATCGTCGGTAATTACCATGGCATTCGGATCGATACTCAGCCGCTCGGCATCAACATTGCACTCTCCAATCTCTTTCAGAAGCTTCTCCAAATGAATAATCATCCCAGGTCCAAGGAGAAGCTTCGCTTCCGAACGTCTAGTACCTGACGGCAGATGATGGTGAGTGTATGGCTTGGGAAGCTCAAACACTTTGTGGCCTGCATTTGGTCCTCCGACTCGGACGAGCAGATCGTACTCTTTAGAGAGATATGCAACGATCTGGCCTTTGCCTTCGCTTCCGAATTGTGATCCCACAACGACATCAACGTAACCATTGTCGGAGTAACCGTAGAGACCCATGTAGCTTGCGGCACGGACAAGGACGTCTCCATCCAGACAGCGGTTAGTGTCTATGGAAACATCTGCTATGTGCTTGAGTTCGTCAACATTGGCTTCTGTCAGATTTTCCTTAACCTTGTCATAGGTTGGGGAATTGCCATCACGATATCTTCTATTGTATCGCTTGCGTAATTCATCGGATGGTGCGGTCAGATGCACATGGGTCGTAATCTGTGGGAACGCGTCCCTGATGTGACTGAGTTGCTGATTGTTGCGGACGCAGTCAACAACGATCGTAATGCTGGACTTGGTCGTCCGAACGATATTGTCCAATTCTTCAAGCACCCATTTGCCCTGGTTCTGCTTATCTAGAAGATCGCCTGCCTCCTGAAGTTTCAAGCGCTCCCCAACGGGAGCCCCCGTCAGTTTTGCAATAAGATCTCGGGTGCGGAGAATTAGAAGACCAAATTTTGCCTCAAGTCCGTTTGAAAGCGTAGATTTACCTGACGAAACTGGACCCGACAACAAAATTATCTTTCGGGTCGTCCCAAAATCCCTTCATGTTAGCTCGCCATGGGCGATAGGAAATCTGCAAGGTCCCTTTTTGGTCTGATTTCCTGACCCGGCAAATCATACACAGTGACTTCGATGCCTTGGCGAATAAGTGTATCATCAATGAGTTCCTTGATGACAGACCAATTGCCTTGTGCATACCCAGTTCCTATCCGCGGCATATGCACCGACGCGTTCAGTTCTGACGCCGCTTCAGCTAGGTCCGTAAGACAGTCTCTTAGCGCAGCATATCTAATTCGAGGCGTAGGTGATGGCCCATATCCATGTTGTGCGACCATATGAAATATGCTGACCCCTTCCGATGCTTCCGACAGATGACTTCTGCCCAGCGATAGGTTGCTACTGTCCGATGAAACCCATGATTGAAAATTCTTGTAAGCAGTTGGGTATTTTCGTGCCAAGGCAAGGGCGAATCCTTTGCCCCAATTTGGCGTCTTGTCGTTAATAATGTGCCCTACTATTCGCCTCTTGTCACCTCTCGGCTGACTTGCGTCGCCTATGAGATACGTTAAGCTGATCCGAGGCTCAGCTTTCTCTTTGTTTCGAAGGATACCGATTATTCGGGGATAGGCGTGCCCAGGGTAAGGCGGTATGCCGACACATTCGACATATAGTTCTGATAGTTTTTCCGACCAGTTTTCTCGCTTCTTCGCTGTGTATCCAACAGCTGTAACCTCATTCAACACAGTATCGCTGGGTAACCGGAGTCCAGATTCGAGCGGAATTCCTGAAGTCGATGAGTTGACACTGTAGTCGACACGGTATGGCGCATCTATTTCGTCCGCTTCCCGTGATGCTGCAAAGAGTGTAACTGGGTGACTGGTCAACTTCACCAATCGGAGGAGAAGCGCCTCATAGGAAACGTCAAACCTACGCCGCAACGAGACTGCATTGTCAATAGTGACTGGTATGCTCTCGAAGTCGAAGGGCAATCCGCTAGGCATTAGAATCTCCGCTGCTGAAATATTGCAAAGCAACTCCAATTGCCACTCGTCGCCTAGGGTCCTATGGAGACTTCTATGCCTCACTTCCGCGTTGTAGTCGGGAAATAGTGTATGACTAATCTCGTGAGCTATCGAGAACCGCATCCGAGCGTGACTTTGATTGGGATTATATTCGATGTTGATGGCTCCTGAGGTTTTGGCAGATACGAGAGAATCAAAGATATCATCACGAGGAATAGTCGTCATTCCAAGATATTGAGCTAACCAGAATGGGTCGAAAGGTGGTCCTTGCCATCCCGCGTCCATTGCTTGAAGCACAAGAGACCTGGTCTTCTCAACGATCTTCTTGATCGGGTCGTTACCTTGAGCGAGAGCAATAACAGAGGAGTTCGTCCACCTTATACCGTTCAAGAAATTCTCCCACTGGAGTACGCTTTGCAGGTCAGTAAATCGGAATTCATCATGATTTACTCATCTCATCGATATTAAGTAGTTTAACCTGACGTGAAAAGATGATTTACCTTTCACAGCCAGCAGGAGGAAGCGACTCTTAGTCATTGATGCAAGCATTTGCCATATCATAAGAAACGACAGACTACTGTTGAAAAAAGCAACTAGGGGCGTCAGCAAAGGCAAGTGGAATGCTCCTGGCGGAAAAATAGAGGAAGGAGAGACGCCCGAAAGTAATGCAAGAAGGGAAGTGTTCGAAGAGACGGGACTGAAAGTAACCAATCTGTTCTTTCACGGGATTATGCTATACTTCATGGGAGGGAGTAAGACTCGGCAGACGACCGTTGGTTTGTTTTCTAGTCGAAATGCGATTGGTCAACTTAGCTCAACCGTTGAGGGGAGACTGAAATGGTTTCAGACCCATAAGCTTCCATTCGACGAAATGTGGGACGATGACAAATACTGGGTCAATCTGATGCTAATCCAGGGCCGGTTCAACGCCAAATTCTACTTTAACATTACAAACACGAGAGTAACACGATACGAGATATTATCTCGATAGAAGTGATTGTAGACGATGGGTTCTATTGGACCCCCATGATAATCACGCAACAAGTTCTCAGTAATCGCAAAGGGAACGTTCAACCGGACTGACTATGACTCCGATGAAATTTCGGGTGATCGTCTTTCAAACTTCGTTTAGGATTAGAGCAGAGGTTACATTTGGAAGCGGCCTTCTCTTACGGCTGTAGCGAATTCCTCGGGTGTCCGCGTAGGTGACCTCGGAGGTGTGTGAGTTATGGTTGCCATGGTCAGCATATCTTCTAGAGTGGATCTGAAGCTACTCTCATCGACAAGAATGACACCCATATCCCTGCCGATTCGGCTGAGGTCATTGAAAGCGGGGGATGGAAAACCCTTAGCAACGATTAGCGCCATCGCCCCAATCCTCGCTGCCTTCTGTTGACATCGTATTAGGAGGGTTGACTTCAAAGTCTGCTTCATGAACGGTATGCTCTCATTATGTTGTTCGATCTCTGCAGTCACCAGGCTGTAGTCAGTTGCCTCTATATCGCATACGATCTCAGGTGAAAGGGCTACTACGCAATCGTACTCCTCCGTATCGGCTGAACCTTTGAACTGAATAATCAGATTGGAGAAGTAGGAATCCGTAACGAGTTTAACTTCGGCTTGCATCCACTTTTCGAATGAGGACTTCGGTTTTCCTGACGTTGCCGTGATTATGTCGGTTCGATTGGCAAGGTACGACTCCACAACTTCTTTTCCCGTCAAGAGTTTGTCTAACGCATAACCGGAGAACTGAGTTGTCTTCGATATTGTCTTTAGTTCTTTGAAAATCTGCTTGACTAACATATCAGAAGAACCGTCATTCTGGCAGAGTGTTACTAGTCTACCTTCGCCTACCTCGAAGACTACGGCCTCTGGAGCTCCCCGAAGCAGATAGATGCTTAGGGTGGAGAGGTTGGCCATTTCAACTTTTGATACGAGTTCTGAAATCGCTTTCTGGTTCCTTATGAAAGGATTCAAGAAGGTGACCACTCGTCTTCTTTCCTCGAAGATGACAGTGTGGATCTTCTTCATTGCCGAAGGTCCGACTGTGACCCGCTCTAAACTCAATCTCTTTGCAAGTTCATCAAAGTAGTATTTCTCATCAGGCAATCCTCCCCCAAATGCTCGAAAAACACGATGAAAGCGCTTGCGGCTTGCCTTTGAGTCTGTCCAACCAACCTTGAGGAAACCTCTTTTGATATGGAATTCGATAGCCCGAAACTGCATGCCTACAGCCTTACCCCGCATGTGTCAGATTAGGTGTTGCCACGTTAGAAACAGAACACTCCCAGTTAAGATAATTCTTAGATCATAGCTGACTAACTTTTCGGCGTGACAACTTGGGAATAGTCCTCCTCGAAGTGGGACCCAAGAGAGGAGTTACTGGCGACTATTCTTTACCTAGGCTTTCCAGTAATTCACCGTAGAGTTGGTCCCTTGTCGCGTCCGAGTAGTTGTTGTAGAATAGTTCTAGGATTCTGTACCCTCTCTTCCGCAGGACTGATCGCAGCTCTTCGTCTTTTGTCATCTTCGCGATTCCGAGATGGACTCGGCCGTCGACAAACACGAGCAACGGTCTCGTCTCGAGCGAGAAGTAGAAATCGGCTGTGGTTACTGGTATCTCGATCTGTGTTTGGTAGTGTATTCCGTCGTGTTGGAGTTTGAATGCGAGCTCCTGTTCCATGCGGGACGGGTTAGCGTGCAGTCGTTCGCGCCAGTTGCTCCGCTGACTCGACATCTGTAGGGTTGAGCTATCTGTCCATTATTGCTTGGACATGAGAATGAAACTGAGTCGCGACGAACCTTGCCTTTGTCCTCCGCCCTGCGACGTAGATTCGAGTAACATACAAGGGCACGAGGGACAGCTAAGACTGCTAGCGTTTCCGGCGGGGGACCCTATCGAGAACTTCGTCTTCGAGGGTCGTGCCTTGTTTGAAGTGGTCTGCTAGAGCGATGACAATCTCCTTGAATGTATTCTCGTTCATGTATGTTTTCATGTCGTTTATCAATGACGCTGAGATTACTATGTCTTCTTCGTTTCTCGGTGTCCGGTGGTCCAAGGTGATGTATCGAGGATGCCCAGAGTCGTTTTCGACAAGGCTTACTCCACTGTAAAAGCACCTGAAGACATGTCCATCCCAACTATTCTTCAGTGCTTTAATTCGAGCATTCCTGTTGCCGGTGTGTCGAGGGTCAACTCGTTTTGCGATTCGGTCGCATCGGTGACAAAGCCTTGCTAACGGACCCCTCCCCGTGGGAGTTTGACAGACCTCACACGGTCTCGAATCTGACATAGTCTTCGATTATCTTGACGAAGCTCGCTAATAGTTTGGTATCTCGTGCCGTCAAGTCTACAAGGCCGGTCTCGCTTCTTTGACAGCCGCTTGATTCAATGTTACCATTTACGGTTACCAGACCCGTTACCATTCAAGAAGTGTCAATTGCAGTTGAGTCTCGCGACGCAAACCGCGTGTTTGTGAAAGGCGTCAGCAAGAGGCGTTTGCATCTTTCAATCTATGTCCCAGTGATTGCAGATAGTAGAGGTCAACGACCTGATTGTCCCTTGGAATCGCCTTGGAAACGGCTTGGGGTCCATTACGATGCTAATGTCAGTGGAGACCTGTGGTCCGTAATAGGGGAATGTTGATGGGTCCGTGTTAGGATCCGGTTAGCCGGCGGCAGTCGAGAAAAATAAGGTATGCGTGCTGGTCTCGCGACGCAGAACTGCCTTCTCTGTTCTGGCTGAACGCTTGGCCGAAGGTTCTATCTGGATTAGCCTGGACACGCTTACGCTCGTTGACTGCGCAATTTAGAGGAGAGTTTCTTGACCCGATCGTCCCGTTTGCGCTTATTCCGAGTCTCGTCTGGTGGTTCTCGCAGGTCTAGTAGTCACATTGCTTGTAGGCTTGTCAACAGTCCTGGCAGGCTGTCGTGGGTCTGCGTACTTTTCCCTGGGACACCAACCTAAGACTCGCAACTGTTTCTTGAATGGTGGTGTCGCTAATTGGGCAGTGAATTATCTGATGCCAGGCGAGAACTTCAGAAGTATCCCGGGAACGAAATCCCGGTTACTGACGCGGTTTCCATCGTGGCCCGCGTAACGGGTCTTCGGGTTCATCTTTTTCGGGACGACGAAATATCAGAAGCGCTGGAATACGCCCGGCAACTAATCACGTCAGAGAACGTTCGACAGGGCCCCTACAATGTCAAGAACGAAGTCGTGAAAGCATCGAGAGAGGCCTGGGCTGATCTAACTCCTGGGGCAAGGTCGCTTGTAGGCACACTATGGGCGGATAAGACCGGTGTCGACCTGGTGGTCACAACTTTAGATCCTGTACAAACCAAGGAAAAGATTCTGTCTATGATTGCCAATATTCTTGAACAGAAGAAACGATATCCATTGGGTCGGGGCGGCGGAATCTGCTAAGTCCTAGTCTCTCCGATTCTCGTCCCTGTACGATTGGATTGATGCTAGTATCTCCCGCTCTGTTGGTCTCCGCTTTC
>WNGJ01007399.1_pt1 | contig 11676 bp, 6 predicted proteins | sample 5400611 | NCBI WGS metagenome assembly WNGJ01 (sample SAMN13153375, study PRJNA577476) | soil metagenome | isolation source: 40 cm soil or saprolite under Garry oak tree replicate 1 | place: USA:California | collected 2016-06-15 | reverse complement strand
TGGACGTAGCCGGTCTCGTCGGTGCACCGCGATTGCAGGACGGCTTCGTGCCCGTCCCAGCGCCAGTCGAGCCTGAAACGCGTGTGCGCGATAGGCAGGACAGGCTCCTGGAGCCTGGCGTCCTGCCAGGTCTTACCGCTGTCCGTCGAGATCTCGACGCGGCGGACCAGCCCGCGGCCCGACCAGGCCAAGCCCCTGATCTCGTAGAATCCCGGAGTCGCTAGCCGCTGGCCGCCCGAGGGGAAAGTGATCACCGACTTCGCCTCCAAGACGAACTGGAGCTGTCGGGCTTTGCCGTCCGGCATGAGGGTGGGTTGCCCCACGCCGTCCATGCGCGTCAGATAGGGCTGGTCCACCACCTTGATGCGGCGCAGCCACTTGACGTTGATGTTGCCCGTCCAGCCCGGCACGATGAGCCGCAGGGGATAGCCGTTCTCCGGGCGTATCGCCTCGCCGTTCTGGCCGTAGGCGACCAGGACATCGTCCATCGCCTTCGTCATGGGGATGCTGCGCTCGTTGCCAGTAGCGTCGGCGCCTTCGGCGAGGATCCAGGCGGCGCCCTGCTGCACGCCGGCCTCACGCAGCAGGAGCGTGAGCGGCACGCCAGTCCACTCGCTGCAGCTCGTCGAGCCGTGCGTGGCTTGGACGGTCTTGCCCTTGGGCTCGCCCCACTCCAAAAACGTGTTGCCCTGGCACTCGAGGAAGAGGATGCGCGAGGTGGAGGGCAGGCGCCTGATCTCGTCCATGGTGAGGATGAGGGGACGATCGACCATGCCGTGGATCAGGAGGCGATGCTTCTTGGGGTCGATGGTGGGAATACCGCCCCGGCAAACCTCGTAGTGCAGGTCCGACGGCGTGATGGTCCCCAACATCTCCCCCAGCGGCGTGAAATTCCCGCCCCACTCGTCCGGCATCGACGGCGGGCCCTTTTCCCTGAGGGCTCCCTCGAAGGCGGAGCGTTCGCCGTAGGGCAACATGGGGCCGCCAACGACCCTGGATGGATCGTCGGGAGCCGGCGGCGACTGGGCGTGCGCCGGAGCCACGCGTACGGCTGCCAGCGCGGCGCCCAGGGCGATGCCGTGCTTGATGAACCGGCGACGCGAGGGTGAAGGGCGTTCAGGCTGCGGGGCTGAAGGGTTCATGGTTGCCTCCCTGCTGCGTCGGAAGAGAGTATTGCGAGTGAGATACGCGTTCCGGCGTCCCTTGTCAACGGGCTCCAGCACTGCGGCGGACGCGATCCCCGCGGACACGATCGCCCCGCCGGCCGCGGGCCGGCGCCTTGTGGTTGACGACCTGTTGAAGACAAGTGACATGGCCGCACCTGTTTGACACGTGAGGTGACCGCTCCTGTTTGACACGTCAGTTGGCCGCTCGCAGCGGCGGGGTGGATGGTCGGGTGGCGACAGGCCAGGGGTGCCCGCTGCTGGCGTACTGGCCGAGGCAGCGGGTGCCCCACCACACGGAGTGACGGCCATCAAGATGTCGGCGGAGCAACACGCGCAGCCCCGCGCAGCTGCGGCGCCCGCGTTGCTTAACGAGCTGCATGACAACCCCGTCCAGGCGGACGGTATTGTCCAGGGCGACGACACGCTCCTCCTCGTGGCAGAGGATCTGGTCCAGATCGGTCCGACCGAGGGGCACGAAGGCCGCGGTGGGATCGGTGGGAGCCCGGGCGAATTCTATGTTGAAGGCGGGCAGAAAGCGCTCGCGCAGGTACCGGTTCGCCCCCGCCGGCGTCCGGATCTCGGCCACCCGGAGTTCGTTGACGAGGCGATCCTGCAGCGTGCGGTTCACCCGCTCGCTCCGGCCGCGGGCTTGCGGGGAGTAGCCCAGGATGTGCTCGATGCCCAGGCGCTGCAGGGCGCGGCCGACCTGGGTGAGTTTCGAGCGATCGGGGTTGGTCCCGGAGGTCGGAGTATACGCGGCCCAGCGCGCGCGATCGGTATACAGGGCCATGGGCAGGCCGTGCCTCTCGAGGACGGCGCGCAGGGCGGTCATCACGGCCACCACACTCTCGCCCCCGGCCGCGAACTGCCCGTACAGGAGCTGTTTGGTGGCGTCGTCGACCACGGTGATCAGCGTCTGCTTCCGCTCGGGGTCAAGGGCCAACCAGGGATGCAGACTGCCGTCGAGATGCAGCAGTTCTCCGAAACAGGGCCGCGGCTCCCGGCGGCGCCGATGCCGGCCGCGGGCGCGCCCGCTGGCCAGGAGCCCGGCCCGCTGCAAGAGCGTTTTGACAAAGGTGTAGGACAGCGTGACGGCGTGCTCCCGTCGGGCCACCTGATAGAAGTGGCGCCCATTGAAGCCGGGGTACCGCTCGCGGTACAGCCGCAAGATGCGCTCGACCTCGGCGACCGGGGCCCGCTTGGGCGAGGGCTTCGCGCGCCGGCCGTCGTACAGCCCGTCATAGCCGTACTGCTCGAAGCGCCACCGCATGCGGCGAATGCTGCGCGGACTCCGGCCGAGGATATCGGCCACCTGCAGCCATGTCAGCGCGCCGCTCAGGCCGCGGACAATGACCTCCTGGACTCGCATGGCTCGCTCCCTTCCCTCGCGCGTGACGGGCATCGCCACCTCCTTGGTAGCGACATCCCCGCACACCTCCGGGCGAACGAGCGGTCATCTCATGTGTCCTCAAAAGCGGCCATATGATGTGCTCTCTACACTTGTGGTTGACGACCTTGACCGCTGCGGTGCCTGAGGCTACTCTCCTGCTACCGTCTGACCTCATCCTGCGAGCCACTGGAGGAACCATGAGTGACATGGGTCAATCTTGCGCGCACCCGATCAGACTCATGAGGGTCGCGCCACTCTGCGTGATCGTCTGGATGGCGGCATGCGGTCTCATGACCGCCGGCCCGTCCTGGGCGGCCGCGATCAAAGGATCCGTTCACTTGACGGGTGCAGGACTCGAACAGAAGAAGCTTCCGGTAACGGTCGATCACTCCGTCTGCGGAAAAGAGAAGGAGGTTCAAGACGTTCTCATATCCGCAGGACGGGGCATTCGCAATGTCGTGGTGTCGCTCCAGAATCCTCCTCCCGACGCGACGTGGAAGGCGCCCTTGTCGCCCGTGCAGGTGGACCAGCAGCAGTGTGTGTTCGTCCCGCGCGTGGTGATCGTGCCGGTGGGCGGGACCGTAGAGTTCCTGAACAGCGATCGCTTGCTCCACAACATCCGGGGCCGCGCTACGGTGAACCGCCCCTTCAATCGGACGCAACCGAAGGGCCGCACGATTCCGATGGTGTTCCAGAAGGCCGAGGTGGTCCGCGTCGACTGTGATCTCCATCCCTGGATGCGTGCCTGGGTGGTGGTAGCCGAGCATCCCTTTTATACGATCACCAACGACCAGGGAGAGTTCCTCCTAGACAACGTCCCCCCCGGCCGCTACACCATCCAGCTCTGGCAGGAAGCCCTCGGGACGGTGACGAAGGACGTGAGCGTGGCCGACGGCGTTACGACCGTCACCGTGGAAATGAGCCGGAAGTAAGAGGTCGCGTCCCGCGCCAGTCTCCTGATCGCCTCCAGCAGCTCGCGAGGACTGTGAACTTGTTGCCTTCGATGTGCAGGATCATCTTGGTACTCATCCCGCGGGCACCACGTCGACGCGTAGTGGAATCGAGAAGAAGAACTTCGATCCCTTTCCCGGCTCGCTCTCCACCCAGATGTGCCCGCCGTGCATCTCGACGAATTTTTTCGTGATGCTGAGCCCTAGACCTGTTCCGCCGAATTCTTGCGCGACGGTGGTGTCCGCCTGGCGAAACTCCGCGAAGATGTTCTCGAGCTGATCCGGCGCGATCCCTATCCCCGTGTCGGAGACACAATACAGGAGGGTGGTGCCCTGCAGCTCGATTCTGATTTCGATATGACCCTTGGGCGGCGTGAATTTCATGGCGTTTCCCGCCAGATTGAGCAGACACTGCGTGATCCGCTTGCCGTCCCCCACCGCGGGCGGGATCTCGTCCGGCACCGAGGTGATGAATTCAAGCCCTTTTTCGGTGGCGAGCGAACGAAGCGAGGCTTTGACAACGCCCACAATGTCCCCCACGAGGTACTCGGCGAGGTTCAACTCCATCCGGCCCGCTTCGATCTTCGAAAGGTCGAGCACGTCGTTGATGAGGCGGAGCAAATGCCGGCCATTGGTCTGGACGTCAAGGAGTGGTTGCTTGAGGTCGGGCGCGAGATTTCCATAGACCCCATCGAGAAGGAGTTCGGTGAAGCCGAGGATCGCATTCATGGGAGTCCGGAGCTCGTGGCTCATGCTGGCCAGGAAGTCCGATTTCGCCTGGCTCGCCCGTTCGAGCCTTTCATTGAGCGTCCTGAGTTGCTGCGCGGCCTGCCGCTGCTCCTCATCGAGACGGTGGAGCTGGTGAGTCATCTGGTTCATGTGGGTGACCAACGCGCCGAACTCATCCCGATTCGGGACGTCGATGGTCGTGCTGAAATCTCCGGTCGCCACCCGGCTGAGAAACGTGTCCGCTTCCCGCACGGCGAGGATGAATGACCACGAGATGACGAATCCGAGCAGCAGAGCGAGCAGAATCGAAGCGCCGGCGAAGCCCCCCATCAGGACCAAGGCTCTCTGGTGCACACCCGCGGCGCTGCTCCGCAGGTTCTGCATTTTGTCTTGTTCGGTCCTGACCACTTGGTCTACGAGCTCCTCGATTCGCTGGTAGAGCGGGTAGCCGCTGGCCAGGTGCAACGTCATCGCCTCGTTGAGCTTGCCATCCCGGATGAGGTTCGCGAGATCGGCCACGATCGTCAAGACCTCATCCTGAGCGAGACGAATGCGCTGGATCATCTCCAGCTCTTCGGGCGCGGCGGCCTGCTCGATTCGCTCGAGGGTGCTGTTGAAACGATTGTTCTCACGGAGGATCGTCGCGATCGTGCCCTCATCTCTGAGAAGGAGTGCCATTCCTGTGAAGTTCATCTGCATGGCCAACGCGTGCTGGATCTCACGCGACGAGTCGACTCGGGCGTGCGCCTGATCAAGGAGCTGGCTCTGGCGGGACAGTCTCGCGATGGTCTGCAGGCTCATTGCCGTCATGGCAATGAGCAGAAGCGCGACGAGCATGAACGCGCCCAGAAGCTTCGCGTGGACGGAAGCACGAATGCCCGCGACCCACCGCACCAGAAGCCCCAAGGGCGAACGAGCCAGAAGGAGGCTGGCAATTTTGTCGCCCAGTCCTTGGACGGGTGGGGGGGCCGAGGCCGCATGGCCATCAGCGAGTCTGATCTCAGTAGGGCACATGAAGGGGTTTGGGAGGGAAGGTATCAGCCAGCCTGAGGCGTGGCAAGTGTCACGGGCGCTCCGGACAGGGCGCTGGTAATCCTAAGGGTATTCCGTCAGGTGGACAGCTCCCCTCCGAAGCGCCGGCTCCGGTGACCAGTCGTACCTGTGATCCCGTTCACTTCCTTCGTCCCTTTTATCGCTACGGACAATTCACGGACAGTGGGGCGCTTGATATGCGCTAACCACGTTTCACATCAGGAGCAGCCTGTTGTCGTCCCGCAGGTGATGCACTTCAGGCACGTGCCGTTACGGACCATGGTGAACTGGCCGCAGTCGCCGCAGGCATCGCCCTCGTAGCCCTTGAGCCGGGCGATCTCGGAGGCGGAGAGGAGCTTGGCTTCGGCCAGACCGCCGCTGCCCCCGCTCACCGGGCGCGCGGCCCTGGAGGAGGCGATGTCGCCGCTCGGCATGGGCTGCCGCGCGTGCACCACCGGCACCGGCACGCTGCCGATGTCAGCCGGCTGCTCGATCTTCGAGCCGACGGAGTCGCTGCGCAGGTCCTCGTCTGGCACGTGCGAGAGATCGGTCCGGCCCAGGTAGTTGATGGCCAGCTCGCGGAAGACGTAGTCGATGACCGAGGTGGACATCTTGATCCGATCGTTGCCCTGGACCATGCCGTTGGGCTCGAAGCGCGTGAATACGAAGGCGTGCACGAACTCCTCGAGGGGGACGCCGTGCTGGAGTCCGAGGGAGATGGCGATGGCGAAGCAGGCCATGAGGGAGCGGAAAGCCGCCCCTTCCTTGTGCATGTCGATGAAGATCTCCCCGAGAGAGCCGTCCTCGTACTCCCCGGTGTGGAGATAGACCTTGTGCCCGCCCACTACCGCCTTCTGCGTATAGCCGGTGCGCCGGCCGGGCAGGCGGTGACGCTCGCGCAGGTACTTGGTGACCACGCGCTCCGTCATGCGCTCGGCCACCTTCTCGATGTCCGCCGCGGCCGCCTCCTCCTCGTCGTCGCTCACGGCATTCAGCGGCTGGGAGAGCTTCGAGCCGTCGCGATAGAGGGCCACCGCCTTGAGCATGCTCTTCCAAGAAGCGCGGTAGGCGTCCTTGACGTCGGCGATGGTGGCGTCCTGCGGCATGTTGATGGTCTTGCTGATCGCCCCCGAGAGGAAGGGCTGGGCGGCGGCCATCATCCGGATGTGGGCGGCCACCGGGATGAAGCGCTGCCCCCGGCGTCCGCAGCGGTTGGCGCAGTCGAAGACAGCCAGGTGCTCGGGCCGGAGGAAGGGCGCGCCCTCCACCGTCATGGTGCCGCAGCAGTAGTCGTTGGCCGCCTCGATCTCGGCGGGAGTGAAGCCCAGGGCGCGGAGGAGGTTGCCGTTCCACTCGGCGAGCTGGGCGTCGTTGAGCCCGAGCTGCTGGGAGACATAGCCGTCGCCGAGCGTCCACGAGTTGAACACGAACTGGATCTCGAAGGCGGCCTCGAGCGCCGCCTCGATCCGGGCAAGCCCGGCCTCGTCGAAGCCCTTGGCCCGCAGCGTGTCGTGGTTGATGAAGGGCGCGCCCTGTAGCGTCTTCCGTCCCACGCAGTATGACACGATCTCGTCGATCTGGTGCGGTGGATAGCCCAGCGTGCGCAGGGCCTCGGGAATGCTCTGGTTGATGATCTTGAAGTAGCCGCCCCCCGCCAGCTTCTTGAACTTGACGAGGGAGAAGTCGGGCTCGATGCCCGTGGTGTCGCAGTCCATGACGAGCCCGATGGTGCCCGTGGGCGCCAGTACCGTCACCTGGGCGTTGCGATAGCCGTACTTCTCCCCGAGCTCGAGGGCGCGGTCCCAGGTCGCCCGCGCGGCCTCGAGAAGTGCCTGCGGGCAGTGCTCGGGGTCGATGCCGAGCGGGGTGATGGTCAACCCTTCGTAGTCGCGGGCGGGGGCATTGTAGGCCGCCCGCCGGTGGTTGCGGATGACCCGCAACATGGGCAGCCGGTTCTTCTGGAAGCCGGGGAAGGGCCCGAGGTCCTTGGCCATCCTGGCCGAGGTCGCGTAGGCCTCGCCGTGCATGATCGCCGTCAGCGCCCCGCAGATGGCCACGCCCTCGGGCGAGTCATAGGGGATGCCGCTGCGCATGAGCACGGTGCCCATGTTGGCGTAGCCGAGCCCCAGCGTCCGGAAGTCCCAGCTCTTCTGGGCGATGGTGGGGCTCGGGTAGGCGCCCATGAGCACGCTGATCTCGAGCACCATCGTCCACAGCCGGCAGGCGTGACGGAAGCCCTCGATGTCGAAGCTGCCGTCCTCGCGCAGGAACTTGATCAGGTTGATCGAGGCGAGGTTGCAGGCGGTGTCGTCGAGGAACATGTACTCCGAGCACGGATTCGAGGCATTGATCCGTCCGTCCTCGGGGCAGGTGTGCCACTCGTTGATGGTCGTGTCGTACTGCACGCCCGGATCGGCGCAGGCCCAGGCCGCGTAGGCGATCTCGTTCCACATGTCCTCGGCCGCGACCTTCTTCGAGATCTTTCCGTCTGTCCGGCGCCGGAGGTCCCAGTCACCGCCTCGGTCGAGAACCTCGAAGAAGCTGTTGGGGACGCGGACCGAGTTGTTCGAGTTCTGACCGGAGACCGTGAGATAGGCCTCGCTGTCCCAGTCGGTATCGTATTCGGGGAACACGAGCTCGGTCACACCGCCGGCGGCGAGCTGGAGCGTCTTCTGGATATAGGCCTCGGGCACGAAGGCCGCCCGCGCCTCGCGCATGGCCGCCCGCAGCCCGGGGTTCTGCTTGGGATCGGCCTCGATGCGCTCGCCGATGCGGCAGGCTTGTAGCACCGCCTGCAGCCGTCGCTTCCCGAGCCGCGAGCCGGTAACCAGCGCCGCCACCTTCTGTTCCTCGACCACCTTCCAGCGAATGAACTGCATGACATCGGGGTGGTCGAGGTCGAGGCACACCATCTTGGCCGCCCGCCGTGTGGTGCCGCCCGACTTGATCGCTCCCGCCGCGCGGTCGCCGATCTTGAGAAAGGACATGAGCCCCGAGGACTTGCCGCCGCCCGACAACGGCTCGTTCTCGCCGCGAAGCCCCGAGAAATTGGAGCCGCTACCGGAGCCGTACTTGAAGATGCGGGCCTCCCGGGTCCAGAGGTCCATGATCCCGCCGTCATTGACGAGATCGTCGGACACGGATTGGATGAAACACGCAGAAGGTTGCGGACGCTCGTAGGCGCTGCTCGCCCGCGTCAGCGCCCCCGTGTCGGGATCGACGTAGTAGTGCCCCTGGGCGGGGCCGCTGAGGTTGTAGGCGTGGTGCAAGCCCGTGTTAAACCATTGTGGCGAGTTGGGCGCCGCGACCTGGCGCGCCAGCATGTGGCAGATCTCTTCGTAGAAGGCCCGGGCATCGGCTGGTCCATCGAAGTAGCCGTACTTCTCCCCCCACTGGGTCCAGCAGCCCGCCATCCGGTGGAAGACCTGCCGGGCATCCCGCTCGCCCGCGAGCACCGGCCGGCCGTCCCCGTCCAGGAGCGGCCGGCCATCAGGGCCGAGCTGTGGTACCCCTGACTTCCGGAAGTACTTCTGGGCCAGGATGTCCACGGCCACCGATGACCACTCGGCGGGCACCGCGATACCCTCCTGGCGGAAGACCGTGGTCCCATCCGGGTTCCTGATCTCGGAATTGCGCTCGACGAACTCGATCCCGGCGTAGGGGGTCTGGTCTTCCGTGGTGAACCGGCGCGAGATTCTCATGCGTGCCTCCTCTTCTGAACCGCCGACTCTTAGCTGACGACGCCTCGCCTACCGCGAACGGCCCTCGCGCGGGGAGCGCGAAGGCCGCGAATTATCAGTGTCTACGTGGGCCCTGTCGTCGGGAGCATCAGGTAAGCTCGACAGCGCGTGAGGCACAACATATTGTGGTCGGCCGGCCAAGTCAATCTTTATTTGGTGGTTTCTCCTGCCGGCTGTTAGCGCGCCGCGTTGTGACTGGCGAACCGTACAATTAAGCCGTCATGCGATGGCTCATCGACGGCTACAACGTGATCCGACGCTCGCCAGAGCTCAGCTCGCGAGAGATGGTCAGCCTGGAAGAAGGCCGCCAGGCGCTCTGCGAGCTTCTGAGCGCGACCGCGCGCGCCTCGGGCGATGCGTTCACGGTGGTCTTCGACGGCGCGGGCGCCGGTGGCACGGGCTCCGGCAGGGTCGGAGTCACCGTGGTGTTCTCGAGCGCCCGCGAGAATGCCGATCGCGTGCTGATTCGCCTCGCCCGCCAGGGTGGCGCCGTCGTCTCCAATGACCGCGAGGTGCGCCAGAGCGTCGCGCGCGCGGGGGCTGTGGTCGTCACCACCGACGAGTTCCTGGCCCGTCTCGGCAGGCGGAGGCGCGCGCCCGAAATTTCCGATGTGGACGCGCCCGACGCGAGCCTGCCCGACGCGAACCTGCCTGACGCGAACCTAAAAGACGAAGAGGAAACGCCACGCGGGCCCCGCAAGGGCAATCCCAGGCGGCTCGGAAAGAAGGCGCGGGCCGCGCGGCGCGCCCTGGGACGTCTGGGCCGGGGTCGCCTACCTTAGGTCGCCATCTTGAAGGAGTGTGACCGACGCTCTACGAACGGACGGGACACACGAGGGTGGGATGGACCAGGCTCCCCGACGAGCCCAGGACGTGCGACTCGGCTACTTACTCGTCTCCCTTGATCAGCCGCTCGCGACGCTGGAGGTAGCCGTTGCGGACCGAGCTGTACAGGTCGATCGTCGTGTCCTCGAATCCCTGGAAGAGGTCGAGGTTCAACGAGCGCTGGTTGAGCTGGTCGCCCGCGCCCATGGCGAATCTGTCCGGGAAGAAGGGGATGTAGTAGTTCAGTGGGCTCATGGCTCCGTCGACGGCGAAGCCGATACCGTCACGGACGGTCAGCGGGGGCAGGAAGGGTAGCACCAGATACGGACCGGGCCCCGCTCCCCACTTGCCGAGCGTCTGCCCAAAATCCGCCTTCTGGGGCTCAAGCTTGAATTCCTGCTTGGCCACGTCGAAGAGACCACCAATGCCCAGGGTCGAGTTGATGAGGAAGCGCCCCATCTCGATGGACGCGTCCTTGAGCTTCCACTGCAAGACCTTGTTCACGAAGCGGCGGGGCATGTTCAGGTTGGTGAAGGCATTGTCGATCATCTGCTGGACGATGTCCGGCGTGATCGCGTTATAGCCCTTGGCGGCCGGCTTGAAGACGTACCTGTCGAAGTTGTAGTTGAAGCTGAACATCTTCTCGTTGAACTTCTCCCACGGATCGTACTCTTCGACGTCGTAGTCGGGCGGGGTGGCCTCGGGCGTGCCGCGCAACGCCGCGTCCACGGGCCCAGCCAGGGCCACGACCCAGGAGGGGGCGTTGTCGGACGTCATCGTCTCCACCGTGATCGAGGACGGCGGTACCGATGCGAGTGCCTCCGGCGCGGAGAATTCGTCGACGATCTGCGGCTCGGGCGCGGCCGGAGAATCCACCACGGCGGTGCTCTGCGCGCGCGCGGCCAGGACGGCGGATTCAGTGCGCAGGCTCGGCGACAGCGAGCCGCAGCCCCCCAGCACCAGGGCCAGAGTGCCGAACACGAGCAGCGCCGACCAAGTCCCCGTTCTCGAGCCCACCGTGCCTCCTTGCCTCATGTCAGCGGTTCCGGCCGTGCGCGGCGCTTGCGCCCGAATGCACACGGTCGAAAGCCTAGCTTGAAATCCCACATTGCGCCAGACTTTTTTGAATTCTGCCCTCGTTCCAACGGCCCCCGTGTCGAGGCGCCCGCGGCGCTCTGGAAACCCGCCACGGCGCTCCCGCACGTCGAGAGCGCGCCACGCGCTAGCAAGAGCAAGGCGGGTGCCATGGAGATCGTCGCGGGAGCATAGCCCGGCAAATGCTTGTTGGCAAAGAAATTTCCACGAGAGCTCGCGTCAGTGCGCCCCGAAAAGTGGGCGGCGGGCAAGCGCAAATTGTCAAATTCTCGGAGACCGGATACCCAAAGTCGGTGGTGGTGGAGGGTCTGCAGACACGCGGACGGGGGTGGGCAGCAGTTGCCTGCTCCCCGAGCCCCCGTGATGTGTGCGCAACCTCGGTTGCGCGTCCCGGCAAGAGTCGGGACCCTGATCCTGCGCGCCGGCGCCGCCCGAGCGGTGCTGCGTGGTGCCCGTCACTCGGCGGCGCCTATGGCTGGTCCGGTGGCGTGTCCACCATGGCGCAATCTGAATCCCGATGAGGGCGGCTGTCAAGCCGCTCTGCGCCGCCGCAGCGAGCCAAATCCGTCCTTGAAGCGTAGTATCTCCGGGAGCGATGATTCGACGCGATCCGCGGGCGTTTCTCCTGGTGATCCTCCTCGGGGCAGGCGTGTGACGCCCGCGGCCCTCAAGCACCTCGCGCTCAGTGATCCGATCATGCGACGGGTCATCCGGACCATCGGACCCTGCACGCTCGAGCCGCAGCTGCG
>WNGJ01020549.1_pt1 | contig 11677 bp, 12 predicted proteins | sample 5400611 | NCBI WGS metagenome assembly WNGJ01 (sample SAMN13153375, study PRJNA577476) | soil metagenome | isolation source: 40 cm soil or saprolite under Garry oak tree replicate 1 | place: USA:California | collected 2016-06-15 | reverse complement strand
TAGGCTGACTGCAAGGAGTATATTGGAGAAAACGGACAATGATGAAGACATATAGCGCCAAAGCCGCTGAACTGCAACCGCAGTGGTATATCATCGATGCAGAAGGTCAGGTACTGGGCCGCCTGGCATCGCAGATCGCGCAAATTTTACGCGGCAAACATAAGCCGACGTTCACGCCGCACCTGCAAAGTGGAGATTTTGTCGTCGTAATTAACGCGGAAAAAATTGCCGTGACCGGCAGACGCCTGGATCAGAAAATCTACTATCGCCACAGCCAGTATCCTGGCGGCCTCAAGAAAAAGACCCTGCGCGAGACGCTCGAAGGCAGATTCCCGGAGCGCGCGCTGCAGCACGCGGTACGCGGTATGGTCATGCATAATCGCCTGGGCGCCGATATCATGTCGCACCTCAAGATTTACGCGGGCCCGGACCATCCGCACCACGCGCAGAAGCCTATTCCCTGGACCGGCCCTGAAGCATTGTTGAAACAGAAACAGGCCGCCGAAAGCGACGAAAGTACCAAAAGCGACGAGAGCGCCGAAAGCGCGGAAGAGTAAAGAAGAGGAGAATCTACAGTGGCCGATACCAACAAAGGCGAGTATTACTATGGCATGGGACGGCGCAAGACGGCTGTAGCCCGCGTGCGCCTCTTCCCCAACGGTGATGGCAGCATCACCGTCAATGGCAAAAACGGCGGCCAGTATTTTGGCCAGCGCGAAACCCTGACCTCCACCGTCACCGCACCCCTGCGCTTGCTCGAAGTGAGCGACGCCTTTAACATGACCGTGCGCGTCGTCGGTGGCGGTACCAGTGGTCAGGCAGGCGCGATCCGCCACGCCGTCTCCCGCGCCCTCCTGCGCGTCAACCCCGAGTGGAAACAGGCGCTTCGCAAAGCTGGCTTCCTCACCCGCGACCCCCGCATGAAGGAACGCAAGAAGCCCGGCCTCAAACGCGCCCGCAAAGCTCCACAGTACACGAAACGCTAATTCAAGAGCATTAAAATATTCTCTTGAAAAAACACCGTTAAAGAAAGCTAGCACCTTTATAAAGATGCTAGCTTCTCTCTGATAATTTTCACCAGGAACTAAAACGATTGGACGCCCACGTGGGCGTCCAATCTATGCTTACATCTCCGTCCCTGTCGCCTGCATCCACTCCTTTTGAGGCACCGGCGCATACACCGGCGTACACCACTCATCGCGATAGCCAGGAATGCGACCACGCACTACCTCGAAGTAGAGCTGTTGCAGGGCGTTACTGATCGGGCCGACCTTGCCCTCTCCAATGGGGCGATGATCCACCTTCACAACGGGCGCGATCTGCGCACCCGTGCCGCACATGAATATCTCATCCGCGATGTAAAGTTCCGTGCGGTCAATCTGGCGTTCGCGCGTAATGCGTCCAAATTCACGTCGTGCCAGTTGCATTATAGTATCGCGTGTAACGCCCATCAGGATATTTTCTGTGGGTGCAGGCGTCACCAGTTCCCCGTTCATCACCAGGAAAATGTTTTCCGCGCTGCCCTCAGCCACGTGTCCCTCGTGGGTCAGCATAATCGCCTCATCGAAGCCGTTCTGTAGGGCCTCGCTCTTCGCAAAAGCTGAGTTCACGTACGAGCCGGTTATCTTTGCGCGCGAGGGAATAGCATTATCATCTATACGTCTCCACGAGGAAACACCGCAGTGCAGGCCGTTGATATCGATATAGTTTCCGACGGGTTCCGCAGTGATAATGTAGTGGTCTTCAAGTCCATGCAGGCGCACGCCGATGATCTGGTCGCCCTTATAGGCAACAGGCCGCAGGTAGATGTTCTGTTTGAAATCGTTGCGCCTGACCAGTTCTATGCTGATATCGATGAGTTGATCTACCGTGTAGGGAAGTGAGATTTGCAGAATCTTGCACGAGCGAAGCCATCGTTCGTAATGTTCGCGCAGACGAAACAGGTATACTTGTTGCTCTGCCTCGTTCCAATACCCGCGAATACCTTCAAAGCAGCCGGTTCCATACGAGAAACCGTGCGTGCGTACAGAAATTACACCTTGCTCGGCGGGTATAAACTCGCCGTTCATAAAAAGCTGTTTTGAGTCCATCACGTGCCCGATAAGTAGCCCCTTTGCTACTTACCTTTCCTCCTTTCACAGGAAAAACGCATCCTATACTTCCTGCTCGCCGTTGAACAGGTCCATTATTTCCCCTATTATAGACGTTTGAATACACTTTTGTCGAGAGCCAATGACGCCGCTTTCTACAAGTCAATGTAACTGCCAGGGCGACCGCGAGGGCAGAGAGGTACGCCCTGGCAGTCTTGCCTGAACCTTGGTCAACGTTATACAATGGTCGGTAACGTTCCACACCTTCAAGTTAGCTTCATAGAGAAAGTGAGGCAATTCGTGAGTACATACTCTTCGTATGCTCGCTCTGCTCGTAATAGTCGCTCTCTGTGTTCAACATCCCTGCTCTTCTTGAGCGCACTGGTGCTCATCCTGGCCGCTTGTGGAGGAAGTTCCAGCAACGCCCCCACGCTGAACGCCAGCCCGGCTCTAGCCGCCGACCAGGTCTTAACCTTTCCCAATGTTGGCACACAGGACATTGGTACTATGGACCCTGCCCAGGGACCGGATGCCAATTCTGCTGTTGCTGTGGGCATGGTCTATACCGGCCTGGTGAAATTCGATAAAGACCTGAATGTTGTGCCAGATCAGGCCACCTGGTCGATTTCTTCTGATCGCAAGACCTACACCTTCACTCTGAAACCAGGGATTACTTTCTCTGATGGCACACCTGTCACCGCGCAGACCTATGTCTATACGTTCACACGCGCCTTGTTCCCAGAAGTGAAATCGCCGATTGCCACCTTCTTCTTAGGCAACATCGTTGGAGCCAATGATGTCAACAATAGCAAGACGAAGGTCCTCAAAGGCGTGCAAGCCATCAATGACACTACCTTGCAGATTACCTTGACCCAACCGACCGAGTATTTCCTGGAGATCATGGCCAACTCCATCGCCTTTCCTCTGAATAAGAATATCATCAATCAGTACGGTCAAACCGACTGGCCGAACCACGTCGCGCAAAATGGCGTAGGAACAGGCCCATTCATGGTTAAAGAATGGGATCACAATGTGAAAATGGTCCTGGTTCCCAATCCCCACTGGTATGGCGCCAGGACACGCTTGAAAGAAGTGGATATGATTTTCGCCAATGATCCCTCCACCGCTTTCAAATCCTACCAGGCCGGACAGTACGCCTTTGACTGGAGTATCACCTCCCAGGACCTGCAAATTGCAAAAGGTATGGCCGGTTTTACCAGCAAGTCGTTACTACAAACCGACCTGCTCTTTTTTGATAACACTAAACCTCCTTTCAACAAACCGGAGGTGCGCCAGGCTTTTGCCTATGCTATTGATAAGACAGCACTGGTCAATTCGATATTCAAGGGCGCAGCCATTCCCGCTTCCACCATCATCCCGCCTGGTATGCCCGGCTATCAATCAAATTTCCAGGGCATACCATACGACAGGAGTAAAGCATTGCAATTGCTGCAAACGGTCTACCCCGATGTCAGCAAGGTACCAACCATTACGTTCTCCTATCCTAATTCACAGGTCTCCCAGCTCGAAGCGGCTGCGCTGCAACAAATGTGGCAAAACGCGCTGGGCATCCAGGTGAAACTGAATTCCGTAGAACTCAATGCCTACAATATGGAGACAGCGACCCAGCCCCCGGTCATACAGTTTGGCTATACACAATGGACGGCTGATTATCCTGACCCCTATGATTGGCTGGCGTTGAATCTCACCTCTATGGCCAGTAATAACAGCGGTGATTGGAAGAATCCACAATTCGACCAGACCATAGCCCAGGCAGAACAAATGACCGGCAACCCGCGTCTCCAACTCTATAACCAGGCTGAACAGATCGCCATCAACGATGTGGGCTGGTTGCCCATCGATCACCAGGCGCTATCGGCCATTATTCCGTCCTATGTGCACGGCGTCAGCCTCAATAATATGGGCCTGTACTTTGGCGACTGGTCGGATGTCTACCTCTTGCAGCACTAGCAAGCCGTGCTCGCAAGATGGTATACTGAAGGTAATGTACTAAGGCCAAGGCCCGCCTGACTTCCTCCGGCGGGCTTTCGTCTATATCTATCGTTGCGCTGATCCTGCATGGGTTCTACCAATTACCTGTGCGGAACGTGTTTGAAATTGAAGCAACGACGCTTCTGTATGCAGCGCTGCATTATGGCCAGTGATCGGCCAGGGAGGTTTTTATCTATGGCGATTGAAATTGTAAATCCTTACGACGTAGCTGTCGCTCAATTCGACGAAGCCGCGGAACGCCTGGGTCTCTCGCAGGCAATGCGGGCTATTTTACGTAAACCCAAACGCGAACTGATTGTCAATTTTCCTGTGCGCATGGACAACGGCGATGTTGAGATGTTCACCGGATACCGCGTGCAGCACAACATCAATCGCGGCCCTGCCAAAGGCGGCATCCGCTTTAGCCCCGAAGTTTCCCTTGATGAAGTGCGCGCCCTCGCCATGTGGATGACCTGGAAATGCGCTGTTGTGGGCATCCCCTTTGGGGGCGCGAAGGGCGGCGTGATCTGCGACCCGCACCAGATGTCCCGCTCCGAACTCGAACGCCTGACCCGTCGCTACGCTACTGAAATCTCCATATTGATCGGTCCCGATAGCGACATTCCCGCGCCCGACATGAACACCAATCCGCAGATTATGGGCTGGATCATGGACACCTACTCCATGCACCAGGGATATTCCGTCCCGGCTGTCATTACCGGCAAACCGCTGGCCATTGGCGGCAGTGAAGGCCGTCTCGAGGCAACCGCGCGCGGCGTACTCGTTGTTACGCGCGAAGCAATGAAAGACCTCGGCATGATCCCGGAAGAGTGTTCCGTCGTCATTCAGGGCTTCGGTAACGTCGGCAGCATCTCGGCGCGCCTGCTGCACGATGAACTGAAATGCAAAATTATCGCGCTCAGCGACATCTCTGGAGGCGTGTACAACGCCAATGGCATCGATGTGCATCGCGCGCTGCGCTACTCCAAAGAACACGGCTCCTTGAGAGGCCTTCCTGATACCGAGTCGGTCACCAACACTGAGCTGCTCGAACTCCCCTGTGACGTGTTGATCCCCGCCGCCCTGGAGAATCAGTTGACCGCGAGGAATGCCACCAGGATCAAGGCCCGCCTGATTATCGAAGCCGCCAACGGCCCCACCACACCCGAAGCCGATCACATCTTCAATGATCGCGGCCTGACCGTTGTGCCAGATATCCTGGCAAACGCCGGTGGCGTCACCGTCAGCTACTTTGAATGGGTGCAGGACCTGCAGCGCTTCTTCTGGGCCGAACGCGAGATCAATAGCCAGTTGGAAAGCATCATGAGCCGCTCCTACGAAGCAGTATGCCAGAAAGCCGCGGAGCAAGAAAGCAATCTCCGTATGGGCGCCTATCTGCTTGCCGTGGCCCGTGTCGCCGAAGCCACCGAGATTCGCGGCGTCTACCCGTAAATTCATCTTCAATAAAATGGTGATGGCGGCACCCGTGCCGCCATCACCATTTTATTGATATGCCCACCCCATCTTTTCCAACGTCCCCCTTAACGCCTGCGCAGCGTGATGAAACAACTCAGCCCCTGTAAATCCCCCAAACTGCCCGGCGGCAGCAAGATGCGGCTCAAGCGACAAGAAACCATCATAACCATCTGCGCGTAACCGCTCCAATAGTTCAGGCCAGCGCCCCACGCCCTCACCCGCCGCTACCACGCTGCCATCAGCTAAGGCATCTTTCACATGCACATAGGCAATCCACGGACGTAGCGCCTCATAAGCATCAGGATAGGGCACCTGCCCGCATTGAATAAAATTCGCGGGATCAAAGGCAGCCTGAAAATGCGCGCTTGAACACTGACTCAGAATATCGACACAGTGAGCGATAGTATCGCCATAAATATCCTTCTCATTCTCATGCAGCAGCGTAATACCCTCTCTACTCGCTCGTTCGACCATGGCTTGCAGGCGGCGAAGCACCTCCTCACGATACGCACCTGGATCATTGCTTACCCCGTTAGTAGTTGTGGGAGGATAGAACGAGAAGATACGTATAAAGGGTGTCTGGAACATATGGGCTATCTCAATGGCGTGCTCAAGACGTTGCAAGTGCGCATCAAAAGGACTATCGATGGGAACCTTTCCGAGTGGAGAACCTATCGCGGCCACCCCCATGCCTTGTGCATCTAAGGTCTCTTGAATCTTGCGAATATGATCATCGGTCAAATCCAGTATATTGGTATTCCATACGCCGCGCAAGTCCATGTAACGGATACCTTCACGTTGCAGGACTGCCACCTGTTCGTCCAGGTCCGGCGATATCTCATCGGCGAAGGCTGACAGGCGTATCATAGTAGTGTTACCTCCTTGTGGGTACGCGCCGATTCATAGATGCTCAAAATAATTTCGACAGGCTTTCGCCCGGCATAGCCATCCACGAGCGCTGTCTTGTCCTCTCGAATGGCGCGGATCATATCCGCAATTTGCAGGGCATGGCTTCTCCATGCCAGCGCGGCAGGATTCTGCGCCGCCGCGCTCTCTTTCTCCTCCACTTCTGCCGCCGCCTGCTTTATAGCGACCCCGTAATCGCCCACGGCCTCTTTTCCATCGCGTGCCAGGCGTAACAATGCCAGCGCGTCATTTTCAATAATGGCCGATCCCTTATCGCCGAAGACTTCGATGCGCGTGGTGACGCCCGGATATGCCCCCGTCGTTGCGGCAATAGTTCCCAGCGCGCCATTCGCGAACCGCAGCACAGCCACAGCCACATCTTCCGTCTCCATACGATGAGCGAGTTTCCCAGGTGCCGCGCCAGGCACCACTATCATAGTATGCCTGCGACCTCCACCAGGGAACAAGGGCATTGCCAAGCACCAGCCTGCCGAAAGCCTGCTCATCCACCAGTTGGCGCACCTGCTGGCTGGCGGCATCGAAACGGTGCTGGCTGATCACCGCCAGCTTTACCCCGGTCTCCTGCTGTACCCGCAACATCTCATCCATCGCCTCGCGTGTAATCTCCATCGGCTTCTCGACGATCACGTGTCGCCCCGAACGCATTATCTGGCAGGCGTGTTCTCCATGCAGGCCACTCGGCGTGCAGACAATCACCACGTCCAGCCGCTCATGCTTTAGCATACGTGCAAGATCAGTGTAAGGTGTTCCGCCGTATTGCTCCGTTAGCTTTTGCACTCGTTCAGGAACAAGATCGGCCGCCGCCGCCAGTACCGCGTCCGGCAAACTGGCGATAGCCTCCGCGTGAATCGGCCCGATCACTCCACATCCAACGAGGCCCAATCGTAATGGCTCTGTCATCTTTATTGTCCTCATGCTTGTCCATCATTCATTCTTCGTCCTGTACAGCATCTCGCCCGCGTGTGGCACCAGCAAGATACCCTCCTGCTCACGGTTAGCCCATTGTTGTGGATCAATCTCTCGATAATCGCGATAGCCCAGGTTAACGCGCAGGCAGCGTTCTTCAAGAATGCTGGTTGCCAGTGTCACCTGGATGCGCGGCGTTTCGATGCCACTACCCGCGTCATAAGTGCCCGTTCCTTTCACATGTGTACTATGCGCCAGAATACTGCCCGGAACGCCCTGAAAACGCTCCCATTGCTTCACAAAGTAATCGCGCACGTGATACCCCACCTGGTCGATGAGTTTGCCATGCGTGTAGGAAATTTCGGTAATATGCGGCGCGTAGATAATCACCTCGCCCCCATCGGCAATCGCAGGCTCCGTTTTATACATGGCTTTGGCCGCCGTCCACAGGTCATCGTACATCTCCGCAGGCATCGACAGCACGCGCTCAAAGGGGCGTGGCACCCTGATAATATTCAATTGCGCCGAGAGATTCGCTGCCTCGCTCCAGGCTTCTGTGCATGACCCGCTGTACAGGCCATGTAGTTTCTCGCCTTGAAGCACCAGCGCCATGCACACAATAGGTACGCTGACAAACTCCGCCGCTCGCGAAATGACGCGCCGCACGGGAGTATCCTTCACACCGATGATGCTCATACTCGTCACCAGCGCGCCCAGCCAGTGCGTAAAATTGATGATATCCGGCCCGGCAATTCCAGGGAACAGGTACTTCGCCCCACCTGAGAACCCCGCCACCTCGTGCGGAAACACCGGCCCACAAATCACCAGCAAGTCATACTCGAAGATCATACGATTGAGCGTCACTGCCACCTCATCAACCAGCAACCCATCGGTAAGAGCCGCCGCTTCCTGGCGCGAGATAACGCCGATAGTACGCAGCGCCTGCGGATCATTCCAGGCATGGTTAAATACCCGCACGTTTGGGTAGCGCCGCACCCGTTCCTGGCTCGTCACACCTACCAGGTGATCGATAGCCTCCTCACTCATAGGTGGATGCGTCCCAAGGGCAATCAGGTAGTCCAGTTGCGCTGCACGCCCCCCCATCTGCTCGTACAGCAGTCGAAAGATGAGCGGTATCGGCGCCGTGCGCGTCCCATCTGGAATAATCACCAGCACCCTTTTATGATCGACCAGCAATGATGCGCAGATCTGTTCTATGATCTGCCGGACATCTGCATCGGTCAATATCTCGCTTGTGGAACCTTTGCCGGGCATGATATTTACTCTCCTAGCTGCTAAACGCCGCTAAAGGCGGGAAAGCTCCATAGTGCGTTTACCGAACTGCTTACCGGCTTACAGATGCTTTGTACAAATTACGCTCTCATATAGTGTAGCATGTATGTCATCGGCTCATGTTCTAAGCACGTCTCTGGCAAACATAGATCATCGAGGGTGAAGAGGCGGTCAGAGGACCTTGCTGCCAATTGCCGTAACACGAGCGGATCTGAAACCCATTGTAGAAGAGTAAGGCTTCCATCTCTTGAGGAAAAACATAGCGCAGGGCCGTGTGAAGCGTCTTTTCCTCTTGTTGGCCTCTCGGATGGAGAAACGTGAGATGGCGGGCGTAGTGCTGGATTTGAGTCATGGGATCGTAGTGTTGCTGCTCTGTAATCACCAGTTGTCCTCCATCAGGCGTCGTGAACTTTTCCCCTTCTGGACGGCGAAGTTCGAAGAGATTGCGTGGAGAGGGATTGCGTGTTTCAAAGAGAAAACATCCCTGCGGGAGCAAATGTTCCTGCACGCGAGCCAGCATCGCTTCCTGGTCCACTCGCGTCAGAAAGAATTGAAAGACATTTTCCAGCATGTAAATGAATGAAAACTGCTTCTGGAGATGGAACGTGCGCGCATCAGCCACCACCCACTCAATAGAAACGGCTTGCTGCGCCGCCTTCTGGCGCGCTCGCGCAATCATTTCTGGCGTGATATCCACACCCGTAACCTGATAGCCAAGCTCCGCCACGCGAAGGGCCATACGTCCCGTTCCACACGCCAGGTCCAGCAATGGCCCTCCAAGCGCCCGCGCCCACTGCTCGGTCAATGGATAATCGTCAAAATAGCCCTCGTCTTGCAGATCAAAGGTCTGCGGATCTCGAAATTCTTCCAGATTATCATGATCAATCATCGCAGTTCCTTTTTTCAGGGCAGTATACCAGATGGGGCGCGGCTTCGCCAGATCGGCTATACTCTTCTTGTTCTCGGTATTACCCGTTGGGTTATTCGCAGGGTGAATGGTTGGGAGACGTATCCTGGTGGTAAGATAAAGCAAGAAAAGAAGATAGAAAAATCTCCTGGGGAAAGACCAACATGATAGACCTACAGAGGCTCTTTGATGTGCGAGGCTTGACCGCCGTAATCACAGGCGGAACCGGTGTGCTTGGTAGTGAGATGGCCCTTGCTCTGGCAAGGGCAGGTGTGCGTGTTGCCATACTTAGCCGCCATGCCACGTCGTCGGCAAAGATTGTCGAAGCAATTCAAACGGAGAAAGGTGAAGCCATTGGGATTGCGTGCGATGTACTCCAGCGTAGCGATCTTGAACACGCCTGTACTGAAGTCCTGGAGACGTTCGGCTCTATCGATATTTTGATTAACGCCGCAGGCGGGAACTCCCTTCAGGCGACAACGTCGGCTAACATCTCATTTTTTGACCTGGATATACGAGCAATTGAGAGCGTACTTGACTTAAATTTCATCGGAACGCTTCAGAGTTGTCAGGTGTTTGGAAGGGGTATGGCCGAGAGGGGACAGGGCTGTATTGTCAATGTGGCATCTATGAATGCGCTGCGTCCTTTGACCCGTATTCCAGCATATAGCGCGGCAAAGGCCGCAGTAGCAAATTTCACCCAATGGCTGGCAGTTTACATGGCACAGGAATATCGCGCTCAAATTCGAGTGAATGCAATCGCCCCTGGCTTCATTTTGACAGAGCAAAACCGCTTCTTGCTTATTGATGCACAGAGCGGGACCATGACCCCGCGTGGGCAGGCAATTCTCGATCATACACCGATGAGACGATTAGGCGCGCCAGAAGATTTGGTAGGGACGCTGTTGTGGCTGGTGAGTCCGGCATCGGCTTTTGTCACGGGAACGGTGATCCCTATAGATGGCGGCTTCTCCGCCTTTAGCGGCGTCTAGTTTATCTTCCCATAATAAATGAACAAGAACTAAGCTTGGCGTGAGCTTCGTATTATCACCTGCTTCTTCATGCTGCTTTCCGGTCACAAGGAGAGCAGCACTTTTTAGCCGCAAAAACCCGCTCCGCATCGCCTTAACGCTGCTCCTGAGCAATGGTGAGCCAGCGCCCTGCTCGTGCTCCAGTGCTCAAGCGACGAGGATCATCGTAGGAGCTGGTGGTCATTTCCCAACGGATGCCATAAGGGTCATCGAAGACCAGCAGGGTTAGACTGTCTTGGACGACCTGACATCCAAGGGTGGGGGCTACTGTGCGCAGGCGCTCCAGCTCCTGAGTATCCACTTGCACGCCAACATGTGAGAGCCGCCCACCTTCACTGCTCATCCCTTCCTCCAGGGCAAGGGTGAAGGTATCTCGATGTAGAGAGCACAGCCCAAGAGAGATTCCAGCCGCTTCCGCGTCGTCCCAACTCGCATTGGAGGGCAAGGTGTACCAGCCATCAGCGGCCTCGGCCTCGCGGAAGGCAATATCTAACGCAAATACCGTCCGGTAGAACTCCTCGGCTTGCCGCAGCGGGGTGACAATGAGAGCGATGTGTGTAAATGCCAGATAGGTCATAAGAAGGATCCTTTCGTTCTCTTGCTTTACTCCTCAAGCAAGTCTCGTTTTTCGAAATCTCTGTCCTTTCAGGAAAGGTAGCACCTCGAGAGAGAAGTTTCTTCGTTCTCACGAACAGTGGGATCGCTGTCCAAAAGGACAGATACAGATGGCAACCTCTGGAGCTTCTCTATACGGATGGAGACGCGTATCAATGAGAGCATTGAAATGAGTGTTCTGTTGCTCGACGAGCAACGAGAGCATGACGCCAACTCATCAATTCACCAAACCAGCCCGAGAGCCGGATTATCTATTCGCAGAGTGAGGAAAATCATTGATAAGTATGTGAAGAAAGCCGGGATCACCAAACAGAATCTCCTACAACATCATGACGCGATCGGCGTCGATGACGCCGCGTTTGCTTTTCTTGCCCTCAACGGTAATCTGCTCGCCCTCGTGCAGATTTTCGACCATCAGGGAGATGACCTGCTCGCCCTGA
>WNGJ01014781.1_pt1 | contig 11677 bp, 8 predicted proteins | sample 5400611 | NCBI WGS metagenome assembly WNGJ01 (sample SAMN13153375, study PRJNA577476) | soil metagenome | isolation source: 40 cm soil or saprolite under Garry oak tree replicate 1 | place: USA:California | collected 2016-06-15 | reverse complement strand
CTCGGCTTCACGCATACGTCGACGAGCGGGCTGGCCGCGCTGGCGTTGCTGCGCGCGCACGGTTTCTCGGTAATCGTGCATACCGGGCGCAGCGTAGAGGACGTCCGCAGTTACTGCCGCGACTACGCCCTGCCCGGCGGGGTCGCGGAGCTCGGCAGCGTCTTCGTCGATGCCGTAGCACACCGGGAGGTCCCGCTGGTCGACGACCAGGCCGCCGAGCAGCTCCCGCGCTGTCGCGCGGCGCTCGCGCGCCTCCCGGACATTTTCGTCGATCCGGCCTATCACTACGCGGTGCGCGCCTACCGCATCACGCACGACCGCACGGTCCCGCCACCCCGCGGCCAGGTAGAGGGAGTGCTGGGGGAGGCGGGTCTCGATCGCCTCGTGGTCAGCCCGAGCCCCGTCGACGTGATCGTGCTCGCGCGGGGCGTTGATAAGGGCCGTGGGCTCACGGCGGCACGCGACTATCTGGGGTGCGCGAACCAACCCGTCGCAGCGATCGGCGATTCTGATCGCGACGTGCCGATGCTGGCAGCGGCAGACGTTGCGTTTGCCCCATCGGGCTGCTCGGCCGCTGTCCGCGCCCTCAGCAACCAGGGCCGCTGCCGCATCATTGCGGCGCCGATGCAGCGCGGACTGTTGCGCGCGGACGCTGCTCGACGTGGTCGAGCGATCACGCCTGCGCCAGGTCTTCGGCGCGCTTGCGTGGTGGAGGTTGTAGCTTGGCGCGCGTGCAGCAGCTGGACCTGCTGCGGGGCGTAGCGGTCATTCTGGTCCTCGGGCGCCACATGCAGCTGCCGGCGCCCGACGCGGCGGCGGCGGTCCGGGCGGTCGCCACGGTTTGGCATCAGGTCGGCTGGATTGCGATCGATCTGTTTTTTGTGCTGAGCGGGTTCCTCATTTCCGGGTTGCTCTTCACTGAGTATCAGAAGTATCACGCGCTCCGCGTCGGACGATTTCTGATCCGGCGCGGCTTCAAGATTTATCCGGCGTTCTACGTCATGCTCGCCGCCACGGTCGTCGGCACCGCCTACCACTCCCACCTCCCCGACGGCTTCCTGCTGCGGGTGCTGACCGAGGCGGTCTACCTCCAGAACTATCTCCCTCCAGTCTGGGGCCCGACGTGGTCGCTCGCCGTGGAAGAGCACTTCTACCTGCTGCTGGCCGTGGCGTTCTTTGTCATGGTGCGGCGAGGTTCACGGGAAAATCCGTTCCGGTCGCTGGTGTATGTCGTCGGCTGCGTCGCGGTGCTGGCCCTGAGCCTGCGGATCTACACGGCGCTCAGCTATCCCTATTCCGACCGGCGCAACTTCTTCCCGACCCACCTGCGCCTCGATGCGATTGCGTGGGGTGTGCTGCTCGGCTACCTGTACCACTTCCGGCGCGCCACATTGTTGGCGTTCCTCGAGCGCCGGCGCGCACTGATCGCGGCATGCAGCGCGCTCCTGCTTGTGCCGCCGTTCGTGTGGCCGCTGGGCCAGTCCCGCTTTCTCGCCACGCTGGGTTTGACCTTCCTCGACTGGGGCTTTGCGGGCGTGCTGATCCTGTCGTTTACGCGGCCCCTGCCGCTGCCGCAGCCGGTCGCGCGCGCGCTGGCCGCCCTCGGGTACGATTCCTATTCGATCTACCTGTGGCATATCCCCGTGGTCGCATGGCTGATGGACTCCCTGCGGCGACACCGCACGCTCGACTTGCATTCCGCGACGCTGGCATGGGGACTCGACATGGCGGTCTACACGATCGCCAGCATCGTTTTGGGCGTTGTGATGGCGCGCGCCGTCGAGGGACCCGCGCTGATGCTGCGGGACCGGCTGTTCCCTTCCCGATCGGGCAGCCTCGCGGCGTCGATGCCCGCGCCGCTTGGGACACACGTCCCGTCTGGACCCACCCCGCCCGTTCCTCACCGCCCCACGCAGGCGCGTGTCTGAGACCAACGTGCCGGTCATCCTCGATCTCGGATGCGGGCAGCGCAAAGTCGCCGGGGCCACCGGAACCGACGTCCGGCCTCTGCCGGGCGTCGACGTCGTCCACGATCTCACGCGCCGGCCCTACCCCTTCGCGACCAGCTGCGCGGATGAAGTGCATCTCAATCACGTCCTGGAGCACATGCCCGACGCGATCCAGATGCTGGAGGAGGTGTGGCGCATCACAAAGCCGGGCGCGAAGGTGCTCATCCGGGTTCCGCACTACACGGGCCCCTACGCCTGGAAGGATCCGACGCACGTACGGTGCTTTACCTCGGAATCGTTCGATTACTTCGGTTCGAATATCTATTCGTACTACACGCAGGCACGATTCCGCGTCGCGGCCATTCGGCTGCGTTATTTTCTCGAGCCGAGCTACCGCCGCGTGTACAACTGGTGGGCCGCCGTCGTGCAATGGGTGCTCGACCGGCACCCGACGTTCTGCGAGCGGTTCGTGGCCTATTTGCGATGGCCCGCGCAGCGACCGCGGCGCCGTCGGGCGTGAAGTGGTCGTGGTCGTAGTAATGGTGCAGACCCTGGCTCAGCAGATCCCGTAAGTTGAGGTGCGGGACGCGGAGCGCCTCGGCCACGTCAGCGGCGCGACCATCGATGAGCCCGAGCAGCTGGTTGATGAGCTCCAGGCTGAAATAAACGTTGACCCGCTCTTTCCAAGGCCTACCGACGCCGCCGTGCCAAAAGCGCGCCGCTTCTTCGGGTGTGTAGTCCTTCTCGAACCACGGCTGCCGCACGACGAGCACGCGATCGGCATGCGCCAGCGCCCGACGGAGCAGCCGCCGAAAATGGTGCTCGAAGTGAGCAAGCACCGTACTCGGGTCCGGCGCAGTCGTGCGAATCTCCGCCGCCTCACGGCGCATCTTCCGTCCGTCGACGAGCCAGGCCCCGGCGTTCTCCTTCACCTCCACCGGATGTAGCCACAACCGGCGCAGGCGCCGGGCCAGCTCTGCTAGCGCCCACCCGCGGGGCATCCAGCCAAACGGTTGCCCGGGGTGACTGGCGAACAGCACCCACTCTGACACCACGGAGGGAGGCGACGACGGCGGCGCCCCATCCTCGAGCCAGTGGTACACCGTGCTCGCACCGACCATGATGACAATCACGTCGAGGTGGCCGTACTGGGGCAGCACGCGGTCGAAAATGAGATCGAGATCCGCCGCGCCGACGCCCGAATGGCCGATATTGCCGACGTGCACCCGGCGAACAGACTTATCCCTCGCCGCCCCCAAGGCATCGCGCATCTCCGGCGCGTTGAGGAGCCGCTCGAGCGCGCCGGGCCAGCTTGTGGGCTGGTCCAGCGCGAAGCACTCGACCGAGCTGCCGCCGGCCACGAGAATCCGGTACAGCCCCGCTTCGTCGCCGCGCACCTCGCCGCCGCGCTCGCCGTCGGCGTTGACGTGGAAGCGCACGCGCGGCTCCACCTCCGGAAAGACTCGAGGGTCCTGTCTCACCTCGAGCCGCAGCCCCGGAGGCCACACGGTGTAACGCGTACGGCGGCGCATCCAGCGGCGGCACCCCAGCTCGGCGACGACGAGGAGCACCGCCAGCGCCAGCGCGGCGGCCACCATCCAGGACGTCACACGCGCACCCGGGCGCGGAGCCGCGGCAGCAAGGCCCGCAGGTCGAGGTAGGGGTCGTCCCGATACACGAACCACACCCACGTCACGGCGAACACGAGCGTCATGGCCAGGCCCGCGACAGCCAGCGCGCCGAAGCCACGAACGTCGAGGCCGAGCTTGAACCACAGGAGCAGCGCCAGGACGGGCAACGCCCCCAGCACCGCGCGCGGCACGACGTAGCGGAGGAATTGCATCACCGAGACGTCCAGCTCGTGGCACGCTTGCAGGAACACGGCAGCGGCGAACAGCACGTTCGGGATGGCGGTACCGAGTGCGACCCCTGCCAACCCGAGCGGTCGCACGAACAGGACGCTCAAGCCCAGGTTTACGACGCCGGCCACAAGGAACCCGATCGTCGGCAGGCCCGCCTTCCCCAGCCCCATCAGAATCGGGAGCGCCACACCACGTACGGGCAGGAAGATGAGATACGAGACCATGAGGATCTGCAGCACCGCGCCCGCCGGCCGCTCAAACGTCGGATCGACCCACCACGCGATGAATCTCGGCCCGAGAACGATGAGGAAGAGCCCGGCGGCAAGCGTCAGGGACAGCGCGATCTTGGACCACTTGAGAAAGATCTCGCGCAGTTCGCCGCTCTTCCCCTGGGCCTGCAGCCGGGTGGCGGTCGGCATCACGACCGCTGCGATCGCGATCAAGAACTCCATGAGATAGATGATGAAGCTGTTGGCGACGGTGAAATACGGAATATCGCCGACATTCATGAACGCCCCGATCACGATCGAATCCGTCTCGAACGAGAGCCGGGCGCCGGCGTTCAACACCAGGACGTAGAGACTGAAGCCGAAGATGGCGCGGGTCATCCCCCAATTGAAATCCGCCAGGCGCATCCGCGTAGTCGGGTGACGCCGCCGCACCAGCAACCAGCAGAGGACGAAGTCGAACACCATGCAGGCCAGTTGCACGAGGGCCATGGCCGTGATCGAGGCGTGCAACGCCAGCAGCCCGAACGTGAGCCCGAGACGCAGCAGCACGCCCCACAGCCGGATGATGTTGCGCGGGACGAACTCGTCATAGGCCGCCAGGATGCCGTTGGGGAGGAGCGCGACGAACCCGAGGGACACGAACAGCACCGTCACGGCGAAGGCCCACCGGGCGTCGCCGTGCAGGGTAGCTGGAATGTGGTAGGTGTCCGCAAAAAACACGTACAGGCCCACCCCCACGACGAGGGCGATCGCACCCAGCAGCAGATACAGCGCCGTGCAGCTGCCGATTGCCTCGTTCAGCTTGGCCACGTCCCCCTTCGCCACGTGCTGCGCGAAGTACCGCACCGAGGCCATCGGCACACCCAAGACCAGCAAGCCCAGGTAGCCCGTGATCGAAGCGATGAGAATCCACGTCCCGTAGCCGTCGCCGCCGAGTTTGTGGATGGTGAATGGCGTGAGGAAGTAGGCCGCGAGCACGGTCACCACCGTCACAAGCCAACTGCTGCCGATGTTCTTAAACACAGATCGCCGTCTCCGGTGGTGGATTGCTGCCTGTGCGGTGCTCCCGAGCGCCGCAGGCAAACGCACGGGCTGTGCCACCGCGGGTGTTGCGCGGGCGCGTCACCCCAGGACTGCGGCCGCCTCGCTCGTTGTGACGAACGTCAATGGCATCAGTCGTGACAGGCCGTTGAGGTAGCCCTCGACGCAGTCGTACAACCGGGCGACATCCGCCGCCGTGGCGGCGAAGGGACTGAGGCCGGGCTTGAGGCTCGGACTGTGCCAGGACAGTTGTAGGTGACGAACTCCGTGCTCGAGCAACCGGCGCGACAGGGTCAACATGTCACCGACTGCTTGGTACTCCGGACTGAGCGACACGCGCTTGAGCAGGCCCGCCCGGGCAGCGATGCCGGCCAGGTGAAACCAGCGAAACGGCGTGGCTTCGAGCACGCGACGCGTGGGATCCCAGAAGCTGAAAGGCCCGCGGTTGAATCCGTAGGAGAGCGGAATCTCGAGCACCGGCCCGTTGGGGGCGGGCTCGCGCACGTCGCGATCCGGCGCTAGCCGATACGGCACGATCGGGGCGCCGACGAACGTCGGACCGTCGTCGACAGTCTCGAGACTGACGAACGGGCTGACACTCGAATCGACGCGGTAGCCGCAGCACTGCAGGGCGGCCACGGTATCGCGCCCCAGGCCATAGCGCCCGGCACGAAACGCGACGGGCGGGCGACCGAACGTTTCCTCCAAGACCGCCGTGAGGCGCTCCAGCTTGGCCCGCTGCAGCTCGGCCGGCAGGTTCTTCAGCATGGAATTGCGCGGCTCGAACGCCTCGGACAGCGGAGGTGTGTTCCAGGGATGTAAGTGCGCACCGATCTCCGCACGACCCCCGTCAGTCACCTCCCGCATCACATCCGCCGCCTCCGGATCGGTCGCGACCTGATAGGTCGTAAAATACGTCGGCCGAACACCCCAACGATCGAACATGGCCGCCTGGGTCCGGAGCTCCTGGATGTTCTCAACCGTCACATCGTGCCGGCTGCGGTTCCAGTTGTCCTCCTCGGTGTCGATCGACACGATGAGAAGCACGCTGCCGTTACGCATACAGACGAGCTCGGAGTGTTGCCGCACCATCCAGCGCGCGGAGCCACCGCCCACGCCAACCCGGGCGGAAGATCGTGAGCTCCTCGGTCATGCGCCGGGTCTCGGTCCAGTGCCGCTTGTAGGCGTCGTCCCCGCGCAGGAAATCGAAGCGGCGGTAGCCGCGCTCGATCGCGCGCCGGATCATCGCTCCCATCAGCACCAGGCCGACGCTCTCGCGCTCCCAGCGCGGATCGCGGCCACTCTGGTAGAAGTACACGGTGTCACGACCGGTGAAACCGTACCACGCGGCGGCCGGCACGCCGTCGAGGTCGAGCGTGGCCAGCCACAGTTGCTGCCGCGCGGCCAACTCGGCGGCGAAGCGGCGGTGGAGTCGCTGCACGCCGGGGTTCCGAAACGCACCCGCTTCCCCTCCACTGGCCCAGCGACGTTCGTGCAGCATCATCAGACAACTCAGGCCCTCGTCGACACGAGCCCCGTCATGATCCGTGATCGTCACCGTGTAGTGACTTCGCAAGTGTCGCTCCTTGCGGCGCAACGTCTGGCGGCGCGTGGGCGTGAGCGTGCCGAGATACCTCTCCCAATCGTCGCACAGCTCGAGGTATGGGCAGCCCCAGAGGGCCTGGCGTCGCACCGCATGACCGCGACCGGCGAGCGCTTCGGCCAGCCGGCGTGCCGCCCAAGCATCCGGGGCCAGGTTGCTCAGGATCAGCAGCTGCCACGGCATCGCTTCAACTATGGGCGCGAGCGACTCCACGTCGGCACCTGGCAGGGCAAGGATGTCGAGATGGTCGGGGCAGCCGGTATCGCCGATGGCCCACGTGAGCGCCTGCACCGGCGTCCGCCGGAACCGCACCTGTCGCTGCACGACCGGGAGTACGGCTTGGAGGGAACCGTCCGAGCCGCGGAGCACCAGGGCTTCGCTCGCATCCACCTCAGCCGGATCAGCCGAATCCGCCCAGGCGCGATGCCACGCCCAGCCGCCGAACGGAGAAGCGGCGACGCTCTGCGCGTGCACCGCGTCCCACGCCGCAGGCCCGAGGGCGAGTGCGTCCCGCAGGGATGTTCGGATGACACCGTGGGTCCCGGCGTCGCCGCGCAACGCGACGGGCGCCGCGCTCACGACAGGGACGGTGCGGTCATATACGTCGGACGGGGGACGCCAAACATCTCGAGCACCGTGGGCGCGACCGACCGCAGCGGCACCTTCGCCGAGCTCACGCGGTGCTCGTGTTGCGGCGTGCGAATCCACAGGAAGCCGTCGGGATGGTGCATCCCGCTCTTGAGCCCGTCCGACTGATAGAAGATCTCAAAGAAGGGCGCCGTGCGCCCCGAGCCGGCGCGCAGCACGGCCTGCGGTGCCAGCGGCCGGAAGATCTTGCACCCGCTGAACAACGCCGCTCCGTCACGACTCACGAGCATCGCGGGCGTGTCGTCAACGCGCAGCGCTCGCAGCTGGGATTCGGCCTGCTGCGCGTCGTCCTCGTTCTCGAACAGCAGTTGAAACTGCTCCGACATGACGGGCGCAACACGGCACGTGGCGCTCACGCCCGCGAGCCTCAGCACGTCTGTGAAGTCGTGCGGCCGATAGAAGGTCTTGCCGCCCTGGTCTTCGTAAGTCAGACACGGCTGCTGGCTCAACGCCGTGCACAGGATCAGGGTCGCGCTCCTGCCCGCGAGCGCCATGAACTCGCCGAGCAGCTTGTCCATCTGCTGGTACCCGTACAGAATCGCGCTCTCATATTCTGCCTGCTCCGCGGGGCTGGGCACGATCTTGAAATGCTCCGGCTCCATGTGGCGCCAGTACTTGTGCTGGAGGTGCGCGGTGCTGTTCAGGAAGAACGTCGCAAAGGCCGGCCGTAGCTTGCGGTAGTAGTACCGGAACACATCCCACTGCAGTTGGTCGAGCAGCACCGCCCGCTTCCAGCGCTTCCCGGCAAGCCGCTCGCGCATCAGCTGCCGCGCGATGGAGCTGACGGTCCGCGCCGAGAGGCCGTGCCTGACCATGAAGGCGACGAACCTGGCATGATCCGCAGGAGCCAGCGGGACATGATCGTTGGTGTGCTCTTGCACGTTGCGCTGTACAAAACGGAAGTACGGCACGAGCTCGTCGGGATAGGGAGCGACGGTCGTGGTCCACGGGTCCGGCAGGAGATAGCCATTCAACGGCGAATCGAATCTGGGATTCATGCTGCCGCACACCCAGACCGGCAGGCCGGCGTCCGACAAGAGATCCCAGACGCATTTGCGTTTCAGCTTATGTCCGTCGCCGAGGTGAAACACGCCGTGCTCGGCGAATGACAGGCCGCTATGTACCGTCACCCACTGGATCCAGGGATTGAGCTTGTCTTGCGCCTCCTCGGCATCGGTGGTGAAGACCCGGGACTCCCGATAGAACCGATCGAAATTGGGCAGTTGCCCGGCCCGCGTGAACCGCTCCACCAACGCCGGTGTCAGCTCGTTGAACTCCAGCAGAATGACCGGTGCGTCCTTGATCATGACTCACTCCTGGTGCGTGGCGCTTTCGCAGGACCTGCCTCGCAAGCCACGGGCTTGCCCGGCGGCGGCGCCCCGGTGCGTAACCACCTGCGTTCCAAAGCATTCCCAACGCCGCCTGCGCAGCGCACTGAAGCGCCGCGCCAGCAGGTGTTGCGCGCGCGCTACGGAGGTCCCCTGAGCGCGTCGCGACCAGCACGCCCAGCCGTCTGACTAGCAGGGCTTATGCCGTCGGGACTTGCGCAGCCGGCGTGTGCGCACCCCTCGGGGCAGCGACCTTCGGTGTCACTCTTGCGCTGCGTTGACTCGCCATGTGCGGCATCGCCGGCGTCATCCACCGAGATCCCGACCATCCGGTCTCCCGGGCCCTGCTGCAGCGCTTGTGCGCCACGCTGCAACACCGGGGCCCGGACGAAGAGGGCCTCCACGTGCAAGGCCCGGTCGGCCTGGGGATGCGACGGCTGAGCATCATCGACTTGAGCGGCGGGCAACAGCCGATATTCAACGAGGACGGCTCCAAGGTCATCGTCTTCAACGGAGAGATCTACAACTATCGTGAGTTGCGCCGCGGCCTCATCGCGCGCGGCCACGTCCTCCGGTCCCAGGGCGATACGGAGACGGTGCTCCACCTCTACGAGGAGCTCGGGCCGGAGTGCGTCACGCAGCTCCGAGGAATGTTCGCGTTTGCCATCTGGGATGGCACGCAGCGCACGCTGCTGCTGGCCCGCGACCGCTTCGGCATCAAGCCGCTGTACGTGGTCACCGCGCCGTGGGGCATCGCGTTCGCTTCCGAGCTGAAGGCGCTCCACGCCGCGGGCTTGACGTCCCGTGCACTCGATTGGGAAGCGTTGGACATGTTCGTGCAACTGGGCTACATCCCCGCCCCAGCGTCCCCATTCCAAGACGTCCGGAAGCTGGAACCGGGCCACACACTCGCTTGGAGGGCCACCGGGGAAAGCCTGGTGCGACGATACTGGCACCTCCCCCGCGAGGTCGCCTCACGCCCCGCCGCCCCCGAGGCGCGGATCCGGGAATGGGTGGACGAGTCGGTCGCGACGCACCTCGTCAGTGACGTCCCCGTCGCTGTGTTTTTGAGCGGGGGCCTGGATTCCTCTAGCGTCGTGGCGAGTATGTCGCTGGCCGGGGAGCGACCACACGCGTTCACAGCGCGGTACGGCGGATCTGGGCAGGACGGCGCGGACGAAACGGGGCTCGCGCGCCAGCTCGCCCGCCGTTACGCGATCGACCTGACGGTGGTCGACATCCAGCCGGACATCCGCCACATCTTCGAGCCGATCGTGTGGGCGCTCGACGAACCCCACGCCGACGACTCCGCCATTCCGACATGGCTGCTGTCGCAGGCCGTCGGCCGGGAGTACAAGGTCGCGCTCACCGGCATCGGCGGGGACGAGCTGTTCGGCGGGTACCCGCGCCACATCGGACTTCCCTTTGCTGAGGTGTACCGGAAGCTGCCGGCCGGGCTGCGACGGCTCGCGAGCAGTGCAGCCCATCTACTGCCGGAGCCACGCGCCGCCACGCTCGGCGTAGATCGTGTGAAGCGATTCCTACGATCGGGCAACGGCGACCTCGCCGACCGGTTCCTGAGCTTCATGAGTCGGCTCGCCGAGGGAGAGCGCCGAGGGCTCTATACGCCGGGCCTCCAGGCGACGATCACGGGACAGGCCGCGCGGGACCGATTCCGGTCACTGTGTGCAGCGGAAGTGTGTCCCCCCGGTCTCTCGGCGGGGATGTACCTCGACTACAAGACGTACCTCCCCGACGACATCCTGGCGCTGAGCGACCGCCTGGCGATGGCCCACTCGCTGGAAATCCGCGTGCCCTTCGTGGATCACGAACTCGCCGACCGCGTCTTTCCCCTTCCTTACCATTTGAAGATCGGATGGTGGCAAAACAAGCGGCTGCTGAAGCGGGCGATGCGACCCAGACTCCCCGCGGCTCACTTTGGCGCTCCCAAGCGCGGGTTCGTCGGTCCTACGTCTGCCTGGCTCCGCAACGAGCTGCGGGAAATGGTCCAGGATGAGCTGTCCCCCGGACGGCAGCGCCGCCTCGGCTATTTCGATCCGTCGATGATCGAGCAGCTGCTCCGCGAGCACATGACGGGGCGACACAACCGGGAGCGCATTCTCTGACGGCAGCGCCGCCTCGGCTATTTCGATCCGTCGATGATCGAGCAGCTGCTCCGCGAGCACATGACGGGGCGACACAACCGGGAGCGCATTCTCTGGGGGCTCCTCTCCTTCTCGACGTGGCACCGGCTGTACATCGAACGCACCGTCGGGGACTGAGCGACCCGGCAACGCCTCAGCGAGAACTCGCCCCCGCGCTCACGATCCTTAGCCATTGCAGCGTTTCTACGACAAACGGCGCGGGATCACGCCAGCGCCAGACTTCTGCACGGTCGCGCCCGGGACGAACGCGCAGGAAGTCGAGCAGCGCCTGGAGGCGCGAGCCCGCACCATTGTCCAGCTGCAGCTCGGCTCGCGAGCGCCTGAAACGCAAATACAGATGGTCCACATCCCCCCACCACCAGCGACTCCGGATGCCCACACGGTACTGGCGGCATTCGGGCACCGTCTCTCCCGCTGCACAGCGGACGAGCAAGGACGGAAAGTCCACGCCGGCGTCGATGGCCAACTGGAGGGAACCCCAGAACCGGCCGTTCACCTCCATGATGACGTGGCGGCCCGTCGCCGGCTCCCGTTTGCACTCGATCATCGCCACGCCTCGCCAGTCGAGCGCCTCGAGCAAGCGCAGTCCGGCTCCGACCAGCCCCTCCTGGAGCGCGATACTCTCGCGGTAGACGCTGACACCGCCGGCGGGCGGTTTCTCGCGCAGGCGGCGATGGGCGAACATGGCGACGGCCCGACCACCCCAACGCAGCGCGAAAAACCCCTCGCCGATGCCGGCGATCCGCTGCTGGAGCAAAACCGGGAACGCCGACGCGGGGAGCGCAGCCAACGCCCGGTGGCACGCGGCCGAGTCCGCCACCGGCGTCACCGCCACTTTACGCCGGCTACGC
>WNGJ01007398.1_pt1 | contig 11678 bp, 8 predicted proteins | sample 5400611 | NCBI WGS metagenome assembly WNGJ01 (sample SAMN13153375, study PRJNA577476) | soil metagenome | isolation source: 40 cm soil or saprolite under Garry oak tree replicate 1 | place: USA:California | collected 2016-06-15 | reverse complement strand
GGCCTTAAGGGAGCCCTCTCGGAGGCCGCGCTCCATTTCATCCGGGCCCGGCTGCGCGGCGGGATCATCTCGAAGGCCCGCCGCGGCGAGCTGATCACCCCGCTGCCGGTCGGGCTGGCCTACGACGCCGCCGGGCACGTCACCCTCGACCCCGACACCGCCGTCCAGGGCGCCCTGCGCCGCCTGTTCGCCACCTTCGGGGCGACCGGGTCAGCGTCCGCCTGCGTGAAGGCGTTCAACACCGCCCAGCTGACCTTCCCCTGGCGGCACCGCGCCGGCCCCCGCAAGGGCGAGCTGGACTGGAAGCCGCTGCAGCACCACGTCGTGCTGCGGGTGCTGCACAACCCCCGCTACGCCGGCGCGTTCACCTTCGGCCGCCGGCGCGACCGGAAGCTGCCCGGCGGCAAGACGCTCACCACCATGCTGCCCCGCCAGGACTGGATCGCGTTCATCCCCGGCGCCCACCCCGGATACATCACCATGGAGCAGTACGAGGCCAACCTCGCCACGCTGGCCGCCAACGCCGCCGCGCACGGCCCCGACCGCGCCGCCGGACCCGCCCGCGAAGGACCCGCCCTGCTGCAGGGCATCATCATCTGCGGCCGCTGCGGCAACCGGATGACCATCCGCTACCACACCCGCGCCGGCCAGCAAACACCCACCTACCTCTGCCAGCGCGACGGCATCGCCAACGGGCACCCGCCCTGCGCCGTCATCCCCGGGCACACCCTCGACCAGCAGATCGGCGAGTTCCTGATCAGCCAGCTCACCCCGCTAGCCGCCGAAGCCGCCCTGACCGTCTCCGCTGAACTCGAGCACCGCGCCGCCGAAGCCGACGCGCTGCGCGCCGCGCACATCGAGCGCGCCCGCTACCACGCCGACCTGGCCCGCCGCCGCTACCTCGCCGTCGACCCCGCCAACCGGCTCGTCGCCGACACCCTCGAAGCCGACTGGAACACCGCCCTGCGCGCCCTCAACGACGCCCAGGCCACCTACGACAAAGCCCGCCAGCAGCACCCCGGACAGCTCACCGAGGAACAAAAGGCCCGGATCCGGCGGCTCGTCACCGACCTGCCCGGCATCTGGAACGACCCCGCCACCCCGATGCGCGAACACAAGCGCATCACCCGGCTCCTGCTCACCGACGTCCCCGTGACCCGCACCAGCGACACCATCACCGCCCACGCCCGCCTGGCCGGCGGCCAGCACCACACCCTCACCCTCCCCGCCCCCAGACCCGCCTGGGCACAGCGACAGACCCCGCCCCAGGTCATCACCGCGATCGACGAACTGCTCGGCACCAATACCAGCGCTCAGATCGCCGTCATCCTCAACCAGCGCGGGCTGGCCAGCGGCGAAGGCAAGCCATTCCACGGACTCATCGTCGACCACATCATCCGCGCCCACCAGCTGCGCCCCCGCCGCGACCGGCTCCGCGACACCGGCCTGCTCACCCTCACCGAGATGGCAGCCGCGCTCAGCGTGTCAAAATCCACCGTCAAGGCCTGGTACCACGCCGGAATTGTCAGAGGACAGCGCTATAACGATAAAGGCGAAATCCTTTACCACCCGCCCGGCCCCAACCCGCCAGCCCCGCACCACGGACACCCCCGCCTAGCAGACCGCAGACCAGCACAGACAACCTGAAACCCACCGATCACCCCGAAGGGGTGCAGTATGCAACCAGAGGTTTCATGCGCGGCGTCCGCACGTTGCAGAGCACGGTCCGGATCCCGGCATCGGCGAGGACCGCGTCGAACGCGGCGGTGAAGTTCGAGCCGCGGTCGCGGATCATGAACTTGACCCGGTGTCCCTGCTCGCCGAGGTCCATCACCAGGTTGCGAGCCTGCTGGGCGGTCCATTCTCCGCTGGGATGCAGGGTGAGTCCGAGGATACGAATGCGCCTGGTGGCGTGCTCGATCACGGCCAGGACATAGGCCTGGGCGCCGTCGAGCAGGTCGGCGGTGAAGAAGTCGCACGCCAGGATCGCCTCGGCCTGAGATCGCAGGAACTGCGACCAGGTAAGAGTGGATCGGCGTGGCGCAGGGTCGATTCCGGCCTTCTTGAGAATCTCCCACACCGTTGAGGCGGCTATCTTCACTCCCAGGCCGGCCAGTTCTCCGTGGATCCTGCGGTACCCCCACCCGGGGTTCTCCCGGGCCAGCCGGAGGACCAGTGTCTTGATGTTCCGGCGGGTCGCCGGGCGGCCGGCCTTGCCGCGCATTGACCTGGCGGCCCAGCGACGGCGGACGATGTCGCGGTGCCAGCGCAGCATGGTGTCCGGGGTGACCAGCAGCCGCAGTCCGTGGCGCCGCGCTTTCGGGATCACGCCGAGCAGGATCGCGAGCAGTGCCCTGTCCGCCCAGGTCAGTTTCAGGCGGCACGGCTGCCGCTCCTGCAGTACGGTGAGCTGGTGGCGCAGGATCAAGATCTCGGCGATCAGCCATATCTCCCTGCGCTGGGACAGCCGCAGCCATGAGGCAGTCCGCGTGATCAGGAGAAAGACGAACCGCAGGCACATGACCGGTGATCATCACAGTCAGGCGACTGGGGTGGCAACCCTGCTGGTCAGAGCGGTGGACGTGGTTCTCGGCACGCACAAGTCGTACAGCCGCTGGACATAGGCGTTCGGATCGGGGATCACCTGTAGCGACGCCCGGTATCCGAGCCGGTCGAGCACTGATACCAGGTAGCGGCCGGTCGCCTGGGTAGGGATATGCGTGCCGAAGGCGCCGGTGACCACGGTGACCTTGGCGCCGCGGGTGCCGGAGGCAGTGACTAGCTGTTCCGCCTTGGCCAGGTCGGGCGCCGTCCAGCCGCCGCCTGGGCTGGGGTTGATCGTGTAGGGGCAGTACGGCTGGTAGCCGGGCATGGCGGCGGGAAGGATCTGGCAGGTGGGCTGCGCCATCAGCGGGCCGCCGATCAGCTGGATCAGCGCGGCCCGGTCGATGGCGTAGTTGAGGGCCTGCCGCGCGGCGAGGACATCGAATGGCCAGACGCGCGTGTTCAGGACGAGGCCGATGGTGGCGCCCAGCGGCCCGCTGTGCACCTGGCTGGCATACCGCGTCGCCAGCTCGTGGATGCTGTCGGGGGGAGGTGACAGGAGCACATCGGCGCGGTTCTGCCCGACCGCGTCGACCGCCTGCCCGGCGGGCACGTCCAGCCGCAGGATGATCCGGCTGGGGTAGCCGTCCGGCTGGGCCTGGCGGGACCACTGATGGAAGGCCGGGTTGCGGACGAGCACCCACCGGTGCAGCGGGACGAACGCTTGCGTCATGTAGGGCCCGGTTGCCGGGAGCTGGATCGGCCCAGCCTGGTGATCAGGCGTTCCTGCCGGGACCGCGTCAGCGAAGGGGAACGCGAGCTTGTACAGGAACTCCGGATCGGGCGCGGTGAGGTTGAAGGTGACCGTGTCTGCCTGGTCGTCGGTGGCGATCCCGCGCGCGAGGTCGCAACGACCCGGCGCCCGCTCGCACTGCGCGCCGCCGATGATGCCGGTGTAGTAGGCGGCCGCGCCGGGGTTGATGGCGAAGACACGCTCGATCGCGTGGCGGAAGTCTTCCGGCCTGACCGGCGTCCCGTCAGAGTACCGGATGCCGGGTCGGAGGTGGAAGACGTAGGTCCTGCCCTCGTTGACCGGCGGGGGCAGGGCGCTGGCAAGGTCGGGGACGAGTGTGTCGCCGGCCGGGCCGCCGGTGCGCCGGTAGCCGACCAGCCCGTCGTTGGTCACGCTCAGCATCTGCCATAGCGGAGGCATCCAGGCGGCCGCGGGATCGGTGGCCTGGTCGTGCGGCGATAGCTGGGCGATCAGCGTGAGGGTGCCGCCGCGGTGGCTGGCCGGCGCTGGCAGCACTGTCACCAGCACGTCGCTGCCGGCGGCCGCCAGGGCAGCTGGCTGGTTGCCGACGTGGATGGACCGCACCGCGCCGGTCCGCGGGTCGATCCGCGCCACGCTGCCGCCCTGGCCGTCCGCGACCCACACGTCACCGCCGGCGAATGCGATACCGGCCGGCGAGCCACCGACGCTGATCTTGTGCATCCCGCCGGTCGCCGGATCCACGCCTGTCACGGCACCGCCCGGATCGCTGACCCAGATGCTGCCCGCGCCGACGGCGACCCCGCCCGGTGAGCCGCCGACCGGGAATACCCGGGAGACACGGTTGGCGTGCGGGTCAACCAGCAGCAGCTGCCCGGTGTCCGCGCTCGTCACCCAGATCCCCCGGTCCCCGGCCGCCAGGCCGGCCGGAGTACCACCCAGGGGGATTGTGGCCAAGACATGCCCGCTTCCCGGCTCGATCCTTGACAGCGTGCCGTCAGTCACGTTGGCGACCCACACCGACTCGCCGCCGTAGGCGATCGCATCCGGGCCATTTCCCACGTCAATCGTCGCCACTACGGTCCCTGCAGCCGGGTTGACTTCCGAGATGGTCCCATCGAGCTGGTTGGCGACCCAGACCTCCCCGGCCCCCACCGCCACGCCCCCTGGGCCGCGGCCGACCGGGATCCGGTCCACCACCTGTCCGGCACGGTCAACCTGCAGCAGCCGGTCACTAGCGGTGTCAGTAACCCATGTGGCACCGGCTCCGTAAGCAGTCCCGCCGGGCCTCGCGGCGCCAGTCACAACCTCACTCAGGATGTCGTGGCTGCCGTCGATGACGCCGACCGTATCCGGTCCTGCTGAAACAGGAGTGCCAGATCCCCGGGAGCTGTGAGAGCCGCCCACCAGCAGCGTAAGAGCGACGGCGAGCACCGTCCCGACAGCGCTCAGCAACCGGGTACGGTGGGTGCGGTAGGCCAGCGCCGCTGGCCGCGGCTGCTTCTCGCCGGTGCGGGCAGTTACCGGCAGCTCCGAGGGCCGCGCCGGAAGCTCTAGACTGGCATCTTGCCCCAGGATGGCCCGTTCGATCCGCTTCAGGCCAGGCCCAGGCTCGATACCGAGTTCCTCCACCAGCACCCGGCGGGCCGACCGGTAGACGGCCAGTGCCTCGGCCTGCCGCCCGCAGCGGTAGAGCGCGATCATCAGTTGCTGGTGCGGCCGCTCCCGCCAGCGGTTGGCGGCGGTGAGTGCCTCAAGCTCGCTGACGACGTTTTCATGATGGCCAAGCGCGAGATCGGCGTCGATCCGGTCCTCGATGACACCGGCCCGCAGCTCGTTCAGCCGCGCGATCTCCGCCTGCGCGAATGGCTCATCGCTGACGTCAGCCAGCGGCGCGCCGCGCCACAGCTCCAGCGCGTCACGAAGATAAGCCGCTGCCCGGTCGGGTGCGCTGGCCGCGAGCGCGCGGCGGCCCTCCTCCGCGAGGCGTTCAAAACGCGTCATGTCGATGCGCTCGCCGGGAGTCCGCACCAGGTATGAGCCCGGCCTGGTCACCACGACCGGACCACCGGCGGCCGGCTCCAAGGTCTTCCGGAGCCTGGAGATGTACACCTCCAGCGTGTGCTGTGCCCCCGCTGGGGGACACTCTCCCCACAACCGGTCAATCAAGACGTCACGCGATACCGGCTCATTCGCGCTGAGCAGGAGAATCGTGAGCAGCTCCCGCTGCTTCCGGCCGCCGATATCAACGGCATGGCCCTCACTGCCGACCTCAAGCGGTCCCAGTAGCCGGTAATCGATCACCACCGCGGTCCCCACCCCATGCGTCTCCACGTATGGCCTGGCCTGACTATACGCCTCAAAACGCCAGGTCAGAAGGAGAGCGAGCCACGGACGAGACGGTATGAGCTTTCTGTGAGGTCCTACCGCGAGGATCTGGCCGACCACACACCCACTCAGGGGAGGAAGACTCACATGCAGCGCATAGTGATCACCATGGCGGCAGCCGCCGCCTGTGCGCTGGCAAGTGCCGGGACAGCTGCCGCGGCCGGCACACCGCAGAGCCCGCAGAGCGCGACCTACCTCATCGGCTGCCCGGGCATAACGCCGTTCCTGGCCACATCACCCCCGCCTCCGTCCGCTGCCGGGGTCGGGACGCCCATGGCCGTGATCCCGCAAGGGCAGTTCCACGGGCCCATGCCAGAAGACCTGGTGATGATCTGCACGGCAACCGACGTCTCGACCGGCGAAGTCATCGGCAACGTCCCCATCCTGATCGCCCCCACCCACTGAACGGAACTGGCCGGCATGCTGGCCGTGCGGCAGCCGGGCGGAGTTCGCTGCCGGGCGGTCAGCTGTTACCGGGTCGCAGCAGCGGGGCGAGCGTCTTGACGGCTAGGCCGATCGACTCTGGCCGGGCGCCGGCCGCCAGCTCAACGATCAGATGCTCGACCCCGGCATCGAGGAAGGGCGTGATCATGTCCGCGACCTCGGCCGGCTTGCCGACGAAGGCGCCTGCCGAGGCGCCGGCTCGCTGATGCCGCGCGGCGGGCCCCACTGGTCCCAGGCCGCTCGCGCCTGCTCGCGTGACTCGGCCACAGCCATCGTCGCCTTGCAGGTCACGGTGATCCGTGCGGGGTCGCGGCCGACGGCGCGCAGTGCTGTCCTAGGACGTCAAGCTTGTACGGGATGCGTGCGAGGCTGTCGCCGGATGCATTGGCAGGTTGATCATGTCAGCGTGCCTGGCGGCGATGCGAATCAAGTGCATGGTCGAGCATCTCCATCCGGGTGCCCGTCGACACGAACAGGTATCCGTAGCATTCGGCTTCAGCCTCGTGAGGGGTGCCCGGCGCCGATGCCGAGGATGGCACGGCCACCGGACAGCACGTCGAGCGTCGTGATCATCTTTGCCAGCAGCGCCGGGTTGCGGTACACCATCGAGGTGGCGAGCAGACCGAGCTGGAACTGGGTGGTGGAGGCGGCGATGGCCGCCAGGACGAGGTAAGACTCTGGCATCGGGGCGGCCGGCCCGCCGGGGCCAAGCTTATGGAGGTGATCGGTGAGCCACAGCGCGCCGAACCGGCCGGAGCTCCTCGGCCGCCTCGGCGACGAGCTGAGGGCCGCGCTGCGGACCTGGCAGGCGTGCAGGGAGTGATGTGACTGCACCAGGAAACCTGGCGCGGCAGGGTTCTCGCAGCGAGACCGCGACAGTATCGCTAAGATCGCGCCACATTGTCGCTGAGGCGTTCCGCCAGGCGCTGCTGGCTGGGGTATTCCTGAGAATCCCGGCCGCGCTGGGCACGGGCGTCATACTCGACGCGGTCGGCTCGGTCACGTCGGTGAACGACGCGGCCAACGCTGACTGGCACGGATTCCCGACAGCAACCGGCCCAGCTCATGCCAGCTGCCGCCACCTTGCTCGCGGCGGCCGCCGCGGTCGGCAACGCCTTGGGCCGGCCGGAGGCACCAGATGCCCGCCGTCCGGCTGCGGTCCATCCGCGGGGACTGGCTGTCAGTCCACGCCTCGCCGCTGCACGGCCCCGGCGGCCTGTCCATCATCCTGGTGCTCGAGGAGCCCGGCCCCGGCGACGCTGCCTTCTTGATCCTGCACAGCCACGGCGCGACGGGCGCCCAGGCCAAGGTGGTAGCGCTGGTCCTACGGGGATACTTAACCAAGCAGATCGTCAGCCAGCTGACTGGCCATCAGCCAGTACACGGTCCAGGAACACCTCAGGGCGGTGTAGACAATCTCGGCGTCCGCAGCCGCCAGGAACTGGCCGTCGCCCTGCTCCGGCCCGGGCACTAATCTCGCTCCTCCAAGGCATCTGCCCATCGAGCCGTGAATCGTACGGTCATCCCGGCATCAGGGGGGTCGGCGAGGGCGTGATTAGCGGAACCAGCGCATGATCAGCAGCGGATCACCTCTTGTCGCCAGTTCGATCAGGCCGCGGCGGATCCTGGGCGACATCGTACAGAACACTCGTTCGTGTGCGGCTAGGCAGTGAATGGCCCGTTGTCGCAAGGGATGCAGGCGGGTCGGCGCGCGGTTATCAAGAGCTCTTCGCACCATTGGCGATCCCGACTAGGGCCGAGCAGACATGCGGCCAGGCCCGTATATTTATGCAGCGCCGCGCTTGGCGCGAATGCCCGCTTCTGCCGCGAGTCGCGCAGATGTTTGCTTCCGTGCGATCGTGCGGCCGCGGGGATGCTGGTGGATCATGGATGCATGCACGGTGACGATCTGGCGCACATGCCCGGTCAAGTCCGCCGTGCTGCCCGGGATTGCGGGAACGGCGAGATCGAATGGCCGCTGCCGCTGGCGGGAGCGGCAGTCAGCGCCCTGGCAGCCGCCGGCCGGGTCATACTGGGACTGGACATACGAGATTATGATGCCGAGAGCCGCTTCGTCGAGGTGGCCTGGAGCGTGTTTGAACCCGGCATCTCCGGCAGCCTGCCGCAGGCGGTCGAATCCTCCCGCGCCGCTGCTATGGTTGCGCTGGACAGAGCCTTTAAACATCATTCATGGAATGACCCGTGGGTCGTTGTGACCTGGTAGCGGATACGTCCGCTCATGCCGCGGACCGAGCGTTCGAGCCGGTTGCGGAGCGCGATGAAGCTGCGAAGCACGCTGGCATACCGAGCCGCCCAATTGGTCGGACTCGGTGCGCAGCATGAGCGTCGCGTCCCTGAGGTCCATGTCCGGCGGTGTATGGCCGTTCGGTTACCGGCGGTCGGCTAATCCCGTCCGGCCGCGGGCGCGGAGGCCGGCCGGAAGGTCACAGTGATGTCGAGACCGCCGCCAGGACGGGCTGCGGCGGTGAGCGCCGCGCCGTGCGCGGTGATGATGGCCTGAACGATGGCCAGGCCGAGGCCGTGCCCGTCGGCGCCGGACCCGCGGATGCGCTCGCGGCCCAGCTGCTGGAACGGCTGGAACAGCCGGTCGAGCTCGCCCGGCGGGATGACGGCGCCGGTGTTCGAGACTGACATGCTCGCGGCGGCACCAGTCTCGGCGTCGGCGCTTGGGCCGGTGCGGATGTCGATCTGGCCGCCGCGAACATTGTGCCGCAGTGCGTTGTCGACCAGGTTCGCGATCAGGCTCTCGGCCAGGCCTGGGTCTCCGTCGGCCAGGGCGGCCGCCAGGTCAGCGACCACGCGCAGGTCTCGCGCCTCGGCTTCGCGCTCGCGGTTGCGGATCGCCGTCCGTGTGATCTCGGCCAGGTCGAATCGCTCCCGCCGATCCAGGCCGCGCTGGCTGCTGGCCAGGGCCAGCAGCGCGTCGATCAGCGGGCCCTGCTGCTCGCCGAGTGCCAGCAGTTGCTGGCAGGTCGATCGCAGCGACTCCGCTGTCGCATCCGGGTCGGCGAGCGCCACCTGGATGAGGGTCCGCTCGGCGGTGAGCGGAGTGCGCAGCTCGTGCGAGGCGTTCGCGACGAAGTGCCGCTGCGACTCGAAGGCGGACCCGAGCCGGCCGAAGAGGTCATCGAGCGTCTTGCCTAGTTCGGTGAACTCGTCGTAGGACGCGTCGGGGCCCAGTCGCTCGTCCAGGTTCCTGGCCGAAATGGCCCTGGCCGCGGTCGTGATCGCCCGCAGCGGCTGAACCGGGTTTGTCGGTAATCCGTTGCCTCAGGTGACCGCCGCGCCGGGATCTCGCGTATTGATGCGTCCGGCGGGAGAGGGTCACAATCCTGGTAGGGGGTTCGGGTGATGGAGCTGCTGGAGCGGGCATCGTTTCTGCAGACGCTGGCCGAGTACGCCGATGAGGCAAGACGGGGCGAGGGTCGGCTGGTCTTGGTATCCGGGGAGTCGGGGATCGGGAAGACCGTGCTCCTGGAAGCGTTCCAGTGTCGCACAATGGGGGCCCGCTGGTTGTGGGGTGGCTGCGATGGCCTGCTGACTCCACGGCCTCTGGGTCCGGTGTTCGACATCGGTTTGCAGGCCGGCGGCGAACTCGCGGATCTGTGCCGCCAGGGGGCTGCGCGGGATCGGTTGTTCATGGCCTTCCTGGCTGAGATCGATTCGCCTGCGGCCCTGACCGTGGCGGTGATCGAGGATGTGCACTGGGCCGATGAGGCAACGATCGACCTGCTGAGTCTTGCCGGGCGCAGGCTGTGGCGGATGCGGGTGCTGCTGTTGGCCACCTACCGTGACGATGAGCTGGCCGCCGATCATCCGCTGCGGGTGATGCTGGGTGACATGGCCACGCAGCGTGCCGCCCGGCGGATGCGGCTGCCGCCGTTGTCGGAGGAGGCCGTCCGGGCGCTGGTGGGGCGGCGGGACGTGGATGCGGGCGAGCTTTACCGCGTCACGGGCGGCAATCCGTTCTATGTGAGCGAGATCATCGGGGCAGGGTGGCCGTCGGTGCCCCCGACGGTCCGCGACGCGGTGGGAGCCCGGCTGTTCCGGTCGAGTACCAGCACGCGCCGGGTGGTGGAGGCCGCCGCGGTGATCGGGGTGCGGGTGGACCGGGCGCTGCTGTCGTCGGTGCTGGGCCCGGGCTCATCGGCCGGGGAGTGCCAGGCAGCCGGGATCCTCGTTCCTGACGGGACCGGGCTGCGGTTCCGTCACGAGCTAGTCCGGATGGCGGTGGAGGCGGGGATCGTGCCACACCGCAAGACAGAACTGCATGCGCGCCTGCTGGCCGCGCTGGAGGAACGCGGCGATGCCGACCCGGCCCTGCTCGCCCACCACGCCGAGGGCGCGGGGGCTGCGAAGGAGGTCTTGCGGTACGCTCCGGAGGCGGCCAGGCGTTCGTCCGTGCTGGGAGCACACCGCGAGGCGGTGGCACAGTTCGAACGTGCCCTCCGGTTCGCCGATGAAGGCGACGGGGCGGCGCTGGCGGCACTGCATGAGGGGGCCGCGGGCGAGTATTCGCTGCTGGACCGCTGGGAGGAAGCCGAACGCGCGCTGCGAATCGCTCTGCGGCTGCGGCGCCAGCTGGGCGATGAATTGAGCGCCGGGCAGGACCTCCGAAGGCTCTGCACGACACTGTGGCGGCTGTGCCGTGGGGAGGAATCCGGCCAGGCGGCCGGGGAAGCCGTCCGGGTCCTGCAAGCCCGGCCGCCCGGACGTGAGCTGGCGTGGGCATATGCCAGCCTCGCCAACTCCTACATGCTGGTGGGCCGGAGCGACAAAGCTGTCGAGGTCGGTGAGAAGGCGCGGGCTCTGGGCGGCGAACTGCATCAGGCTGATGTCGTAAGCCATGCCCTGACAGTTATCGGGGCCGCGGTTTTGAGAAACCGCCGGGACGGGATGGACTCGGTCGAGCGGGCGCTCCGGATCGCGCTGGACGCGGAGCTGCACGAGGAGGCCGGTCTCGCGTACTCCGTCCTGCATGAGGCTGCCACACGCCTGCACCGGTTCGAGGACGAGAAGCGCTACTACACCGAGGGGATGGCCTACTGCGAGGGGCGTGAGCTGGGCGTCTTCAGCACGTGCCTGACGGGCTGGCGGGCCTACGCTCTCATGCTGCAGGGGCGGTGGGACGAGGCGGCGGACGTCAGCGCCCAGATGCTGAACCGTCAGCGCATCTCGCCGGTGAACCGGCTGAACCCGCTGCGGGTGCTGGGCAGCATCCGCGGCCGCCGTGGCGAACCCGGGGCGTGGGAGCTGCTAGATGAGGCGCTCGGCCTGGCCGAGGGAGTAGCCGAGCCGCGGTGGATCGCACCGGTGCGGGAGGCGCGCGCGGAACTGAGATGGCTGTCTGGCCAGCCCGGCCTCGCGGCCCAGGAGGCCCGCTCCGGTTATGACAGCGCCATCGGGCGCGTCGATCGGTGGACGCTGGGAACCCTGGCCATCTGGCTGTCGCGGCTCCAGGCGCCGGACGGCGCGCTGACCAGCCTGCCGCAACCATCCGCGCTGGAGA
>WNGJ01009888.1_pt1 | contig 11679 bp, 14 predicted proteins | sample 5400611 | NCBI WGS metagenome assembly WNGJ01 (sample SAMN13153375, study PRJNA577476) | soil metagenome | isolation source: 40 cm soil or saprolite under Garry oak tree replicate 1 | place: USA:California | collected 2016-06-15 | reverse complement strand
ACCACCGGCGTGTTTTTCGTCTCGTCGGACGCACGGAGGGTCTGCAGCACCAGAATGCCGTTCTGGCGCGGCATCATGACGTCGAGCAGGATCACCTGTGGTTGGACCCGGGTGCAGAGGTCGACGCCCGAGACGCCGTCGTTGGCAACCTCGACCTGGTAACTGTTGCCGCGGAAGAGCGTCGCGTAGTAATTGGCGGCCACGGGATCATCCTCGATGATCACCACGGTCCCCGCGCTCGGCCCGTCGCTGGCTGTGGAAGTCTGCGGGGCGCCGGCAGCCGGCCCTTCGTCGGGCGGCGCCGCGGCGACCAGCTCTGGCTGCGGCTCCGGTTCAGGCTCGGGCGTTGCATTCCAGGGGCGCCACGAATCGGACTCGGTCGACGGTGCGACCGGAACCGGCGTCGCTGTCTCTTCCTCCCACGGGTGGCTGGCCGTGACTGGCTCCGGTTCGGCCTGTGGCTCGGACTCTGGTTCTGGCTCCGCCGCGACCGGTGCTGGGGCTGGCTCAGGTCCTGGCTCAGAAACCACTTCCTCGCCAAAGAGCATGTCTCGCATCGACCGTCGCGCGTCGTGTTTCGCCTCGGGCTCAGGCTCTGGCTGCCGTTCAGGTTCGACCTCCGGAGCCTCCGCCTCGGTGGCAACCGGCTCCTCCGCCTCGACCGTGGTCTCGGCAACGGCGGCCTCAGGCTCTTCGGCTCTGGCCTCTGCCGGCGGGCCGAAGGCCAATGGGAGTGACTCGGTCTCAGCCGGCTTCTCTTCCTCCGCCGAGGTCGCATCGACGGGCGGCGCGGGCTGGGCGCTGGCGCTTAGCTGAGGCGTCGGTTTAGGAGCGGGTACAGCCGGCGCCGGCGCGGCCGCCGCTGCCGCCGCCGGGGTCCATGTCGCCGGCGTTCCCGCCACAGGCGGTGTCCAACCAGTGGTGGGTGCGGGCTCCGCGGTCTTCGACTGCACCATTTTCTCGAGATTCTCGAGGACGTTGAAGTTGAAGCGGCGGCGCTTGGGCTTTCCGCGCCGGCCCCCATCTCCACCGGACGGTTCTGCGGCGGGCGGTTGGGCGGCCGGTGCATTGCCCGCGAAGCTCGGCGGCGCAGGCGGCGCACCGGGGGTCGCCGGCGGTGCGAAACTCGGCGGCGCGGCAGGGCCGCTCGCTACGGGCGCGAAGCTGGGTGGTGGCGCGAAAGGCGAGCCGACCGGGGGCGCGTAGGGCCCGGGGACGCCGGGTGGCGGGGCAATCGGCTGAGACATTGGCGCTTGCGGCGCGGGCTGAGGTTGATAGAAGGGGACCGGGGTCGGTGCGGGACCCGGCATCCCACGTCCGGGCCCGGCCGGATAGCCGCCCCAGGGCGATCCCTGTGGCGCGGCCGGGGCAGCCCATGGCGCGTTTTGTGGCGCATACGGCGGCTGGCCGGCATTCGGCTGCGGAGTCGTGTTTGGCGCCCAGCCCGGCGGTGACGGAGGCGAGTAAATCTGTGGCGCCATGCCGGCTTTCTGCAGCGCAGTCCCGAGGTTGCGGGCGTAGGTGCGGCCGCCCTTGACCGGGGGGAGTGCTCCTCCGCTCTCGACGGGAGCTTCTTCGACAACAGGGGCGTTGGTGACGTAGCGCCGGCCGCCCCCGCTACTGGGGCCGGCCGACTTCGCCGCCGTCAGATCGCGGTGGAGGCGTTCGTTCCGCCAGCGCGTGACCAACAACCAGACGGTGAACCAGGCCAGCACCAACCCCAGCAGAAGAATGACCTTGTCGCGGTTGGCGAAAACAAGGTGGCTGAAGGGGGTCAGGAAGTTTTGCAGTCCACTCATTGGCCGTTTCCGCGTGCAGAAAGATGGCCGTCGACCAGGGGGCAGGAGCGCTGGCTGGGCGCAGGCACGTTAATAGAACGCTGAGTGGCAGAAAGGCTGTCACTCAGGAGAAGCGGACGTTACCGGACCGTCACCTCCGTCCGGCTGGGCGCGCTCGGCGAGGCGGCGGTAGCCCTCCCGCAGGCGTGGAATCAGCTGGGCGAAGTTGATCGCCCAACCGATGCCGACCACGCGATCGGTGAAAATCCGATCGTCGTTGGGGTTCCAATAGGCATCGCGGAACCGCCGCGGCGTGGGGACGCGAAAGTCGTACGGCACGCCGGCAACCCTCCCATGCCAGGTGCGCTGCCCTTCCGGCTTGCCCAGTTCCTGGGCCACGGCGGCGAGCGTCAGGAAGAAAAGCGCGGCCCGCAGCAGACGACGGATCCGCATCGTCAGCCGATCTTTCGGCCCTGGAAGCCGAGGCTGGGGAGATCATCCTGGAGGTTTTCCATCGACTTCGCATAAATCCAGTAGTCGAGCGCGGCCTTGGAAAAGACAACGCGGTCCCCCACTTTGGTGAAGGGAATATTGCGCTTGGCGACAAGATCGTCGATCAAGTCCTTAGGCACCCCCAGGTGGCTCGCCGCCTGCAGCGTGTTCATCACGTAATTGACGGCGGTCGGATCGTAGATCACGATCAAATCCTCCGGGTGACGTGGGTGAGCCTACCTATAATATGTGTTCGCCGTGGAGGCCCAAGGCCCGTTCGTCTAGCTGGTCCAGGACGCTGCCCTCTCAAGGCAGAAATCAGCGGTTCGAATCCGCTACGGGCTACCACAACAAGTCAAGCGTCCGCCACGGCTAGTTCTCCACAAGCCTTCCCGAAGCGGATATTCTGTGTTCGGGAACGCCTCGCAATCGGGGCAGTGGGAGTGCTGCCAGGGAGGGAAGTGATGTATCGTCACCGAGCCTATCAGCAGGTTATGTACGGACGCTTCAACGACTTCTTGAAGACCGTCGAGGAGCTTAACGCCGTTGCTCATAAACGTGGCTGGCCAGAATCAAGCGTATGGACTCCGGTTGTCGGCACTGGAAATGAGGCCGTCATCGAAGAGGAATATTCAGATCTTGCCTCTTTTGCCAAAGTGAGCGCCGCCTTTCAATCCGATGCGGAGGCGATGAAGCTCTTTCGAGGGATGGCGCCACTCGTCGTCCAGGGTTCCGCCCACGACGAACTCATCGAGATGGTTACCAAGCCTCTCGCCTGACCGCCACACAACCAACGACGTCGCGGCATAGATCTGACTCTCGAGGAATCACCCGAGGCATGCGCCTCAGGGAGACTGACAGCGTCTGGACCCGGTTGTAGAGGCCTATGGCTCGCTCTTCAAACTTCAGATGTTCGATTAGTGTCCGCCACGGGCTACTCCCCAGCCGCCCCGTCTGGTCAGTCCATGCAGTCGAAGAGCAGGAGTTGACGGCCGTTAGCACTGTATAGCAGCGCACAGTACGGCAGTTGTCCAGGTGCGCCGGGCGGCGGTCGCCAGTTTGGGTTATCAAAGAATTCCGGCTCGATCTCGCTGCGCCAGACCTGCCAGCGTAGCTCAGCAGGAACCCAGCGCAGCGGATCTCCGTAGTTCCGGTGGATGCCTACCTTTACGCTGGACTCGGCCAAAAGGTGCCTGACCTCATCTCGGCTCAGGTCGTTTCTAACACGCTCCCACTCTTGGCCAGCCTCGTCAAAGAGGCGATCTTTGGTAACGCGGTTTTTTGGTTCCTTTGAGGGCCTGTTCCGGTGTCCGGGTCCGTTGGGTCTGCCCATTGGGTCTGGCTATTCTGGCAGACAAGTCGAGTTGGCCCCGGGTTAGCCCCTGCTTCTTATTCGAAAAGTGTCCGCCGCAGGCTATGACCCGGCCAATTCGATTGTTCGATTAGTGTCCGCCACGGGCTATGACCATCTCTGGCTCAGACGGCAAGTTCCACTCATCTCTTCAAAAGCCAGTGGGCATCACCCGGAACGAGGCGGACCGCCGGCGTGTACATATGGTGATGATGCCACCGGTGAGGCGGCTAATGACTTTGGTGGTCGCCCTGACAGCTTGTGTCGTGCTCGCCGCAGGCTGCTTTTCGAGCCAGACGGCGAGCCGACGTCCGTCGACCACAATGCCTACCCCAGCGTGCACCTCCTATACGGCGGAGGCCACCCGGCTTACCGTCACAGCCTTCCTCGATGCCTACAACGCCGGCGCGCCAGACGTCACTGATCGGTTTATAGCCCCAGCCGAGCAATTCCAATGGTATGGGGCGCCAGGACGACAATTCCCGGACGACCCCGTCGCCACAGATCGCGCAACGCTGCCAGCCTACTTTGCGTCTCAGCACGCCAAGGGAGACAAGCTAGAGCTGAAATCGTTTAGCTGGTCCAGCATCACCTATCAAATCAATGGTGGCGTAGCCAACTTCGGGTATACGCTCATCCACAGAGTGGCGGGCGGGGCAGCACGCGATGCCCCCGGAAAGGGCGCACTGGCGTGCGCCTCAGGGAAGATCGCGGTTTGGCTCATCAGTAGCTGGTAGGCGCGGAGCCGAGGTCCGGTATCGAATCGAGACGTTCGATTAGTGTCCGCCACGGGCTATGACCACCATCTGGGCGGGAATTCCCTCGTGCATACCAACGACTGCGCATTGCCGGGAACGCGTACTTGCCAGGCAAAGGGTCCCGCCAATACCAGCCGTAAACCTTCCCCGTCGCGTACCTTGCCGACCATCGGTAGTACGCAGTCGTACGTGACGTGACGGCCAAGGATTCCCTTGCCTCCTTCCCACTCGTAAAGCAGGCTGGCGAGAGTCAGGGTTGAGATCTGACTTGCCGTTATATGGGTTGTGAAGGCGCGTTGGTGCCAATGGCTCTTGCTGGCAGTTGTCCTTATCACATCTGCTTGTGGAAATCCCGTGAGGCAGACCGGCCACGTTGAGGGCCACGTCTTTTGGAACAACTGCGAAATCGGTATCTGCGACTCAACGCCGTGGACCAAGACGCCCGTCCGGTTCCGGTCGGCGACCTCAAGGGACTTCGTGGCGATTAGCGCCGATGATGGGTCATACGCGATATCCCTCCCGCCCGGCACCTACGTAATAATCGTTCCTCCCGAAATGGTCAAAGGCCCCACCAGGGTTACCGTTGGCTCTGGTCAAACGCTCACAGTGGACTTTCTATTGCATAAGCCGGGCGGCTGAGCACGCTAATCGGAGGGCGTTCGTATTCGTTTGTTCGATTAGTGTCCGCCACGGGCTACCACTTCGCTGGCCTACCGACATAATCTCAGGCCCTTCGCCAGCCCTGAAGGGAGTAGCCGCCCAGCGCGTTGTCGGACTGATGGGCTACCTGCTCGTCGTCGGAGTTCTACCGGTGGTCGGCGTGGGGGGCGCCGTTGCCCTTCTTACATCCGCCTTTCGAACGGCCGGGCAACCGCGCCTTTTTAGGGTTCTCGGGGCGATCGGCCTCCTCGTGTCTACGGGCCTCTTGGTTTTGGTGACCGCTACCGGAGGCGGCTACTCGATCGTGGCGGCTGCCCATGAGTTGATCGTCGCTACGACCGCCGCGCTGGTGGGGGCAATCGTCTTGATTTTGAAACCGCCCCGGGCCCGTCGTGTGGCCGCCCTTCTAATCATCACGGCGTACCCGTTGATGCTTGTTGGGCTGGCCCAGGTGGGGAGCCTGCTCTCTCCCGATGCCCGCTTCGTGGTGATCAAGATCGCCGACTAAAACCGTGACCTATCGCGCCTGGGACCTCTTCTCAAGGGGAGACGCGTTCGTTAGTCTCCGCCACGGGCTATGACCATTCCCTGGCCGAAGCGAGCTACCGCTTAGATGATTCGAGATTACCGAGTGAGAAACGTCAAACCAGCTCCAACCGCGAGCTGGATGAGCAAGTCCCAGTCCGTACTCTGAGTAAGCGCCATCAACAGGCGACGTCTCGCGGGCGTAACCGCCTGGCCGAGAGCCGCGTCTTTGGATGAAGTCCGGCCAATTCGGCGGACATACTTTCGCTCAATTACTCGCCCAGCGTACTCAGCAATCAGGTAGCGCCATGCATGAATGCATAGACCAGCAAACGCGAACCACGAAACGCCTGCCCCGATCACAAGGCCGGTCTGCTCAGCGGAGGCACTGAGTGCCCGGCCTCCAACCGTGAGTACGAGCATGATCACCATGCCTAAGATGATGCTGCCACCCCAGACCATGGCCAGTCCCAACTCGTCAAAGGCTCGGCGGGCAAGGTAAAAGCTCGCTGGCTTGACCAGCCTCAAGGTTTCATCCGAGGAGGCCGGCACGATACAGTCAGATGCACCGACGAGCCACCGATTGATGGTGCTCATCGAGCACGCAACGGAGCTGCCTAGCCTGGGCATGCGTGGGTGTCTCGGCTCCGTCGGAATCCGTAAATTGCGGACGCTCCGGCGGCCGCACTAGGCACCAATAATAGAGTTTTGCGGCCGTTCCAAATTCAATTGTTCGATTAGTGTCCGCCACGGGCTACTCCCTCAAATACAGTCCCACGAGACGGGCTGGTAGTGCCGAGCGCCGACTCAGTCGCGGAGCTCGCGAAATCCGGCTGCGGTGAAATCGCCGTCAAAAGCGAGCGCTTCCCGGATTCGCAGCGATCGCATTAGAGCAAAGCTAGTAGCGTCCACAAAGGAATATTCGCGCTCGTCATGGCGACGCAGCCAACGAAGCGCCGCCGTCTCTAAATCCGCCGAGACAACAACCACTCGAAGTCGCGGCGACCGGTCGATCGAATCAAGAAAATCAACAGCCGATCGATGCCCAGCGCGCCGGCGGAGGAATGTCCAGGTTTCCCCGCGGACGTGATTACTGGTCACAAGTGGCTCCGCTGCGTGGCTCGCTAGAAGGGTTCGTGCCAGGTCATGAGAATTGTCGCGGCGGTTACGAAGAGCCACCCAGAACGACGTATCGACGAAGATCACCGGTAAACGACGTCGTCGATCGCGGCGGGCTCGTAGTCGTCAGCACCGGCCATCCGTCCGATGGGATCGGCCGACAGCGGGGGGAGCGGCTTCAGCCGCTCGCGCACGTAGAGCCGGATTAGGGCGGCCTTCGATGTCCGCGCCTCGAGTGCGGCACGCTCTAGTTCCGCGTCCACTTCTTCCTCGATCATGATCTGGAGCCGTTTCATATGAGGAGTATACATCACTCCGTTGATGTTGATGTAACATTGGCCAGCCTGGCAGCTCGTCCTGCCGTCCAGAGCTGACCCTTGACTGCCGGACCGCGCTCCTCGATGCTTCGATTGTGGGAGGTAACTCGGGGCGGATAACGGTTCGGGAACGGATTGATCCCGAGATCACGGCCACGCTTTTTGCCAACTACCGATCTTCGGCGGACGCTCTGATGGAACTAATCGACAACGCTCTGGACTCGCGCCTACCGGGACAGCCAATGAAAGTGGAGGTCGCCGTTCACGGTGATGCGGTCACCGTGATGAGCGAAGGCGGTGAAGGCATGGGGCCGAAAGACCTTGAGCGTCGCTATCTGCGTTGGGGCAAGTCGGCCAAGCGCGGCAAAGAGCTGATTGGGCAGTATGGACAGGGTGGCAAGGCGGCGATCGGTCATCTCGGCCACAGTTTCTCGGTTGAATCCAGTCGTCCGGGCGACGCCATAGGCTGGCGTTTCACAGACCCGAACTATCGTGACCGGAGCCGACTGAAGACCTACGAATTACAGGAAGTCTCCAAGCGTGTTGCTGAGGATCTTGGTTACGTTCGAATCCGGGTCGATGAAGTCGATAAGAGAGTTGATTTGAAGCGCGTTGGCCAGCGGCTCGCCGATGCATTTCGTCTGCTTCTCGAGCGAGGCGATCTCCAGATCATCCTGAATGGGTCGCCGCTAAAGCCACGGTCGCTCGGAGAAATCGCCCGCAAGGATTTTCGTGTCCGGGCCGCCGCCACCATCGTTGGTGGCTGGGTCGGAACCGTCGATCCCGTGAAGAGGACCGCCGACTTTGTTCCCGGCGTGCGGTGCTATCGCTTGGGGCGCCTGGTCAAAGATGGTGAGTTCTTCGGGCACCCAACACCCGCCCAGGAGCCTGGAATGGCGCTGTTGATCGGCGAGGTTGAAATTCCTCGGGTCCCGCTGACGATCAACAAGAGCGACTTCGATCGGGACAGTGCACCTTGGGTCGACATCGAGGGCCGACTCCATCGGCTGCTGAAGCCGATCGCGCGACAGCTCTCGAGGCAGACCGAGAGTCCGCCGCCTCAATCCGCAATCAAGGTCGCTCAGCAGGTAAGGCGTTTATTGAGCCAGGCGCTCCGCTGGGCAGACCGCCCTGAACTCTTCCTGGGCACCGCTCCAGTTCGCCCCCGGATCTCACCGCCAACCAATGGTGATCGAGCATCACAACCGCATCTGGCAGAGGAGGGGCATCCGCCCGTGTCACATCCGGTATCAAATGCCCCAGCGAAGCGCCGGGGCTTCGGGGATATCGTCATCAGGCCACTTGGCCCGGCGATCCGAAGCCAGACCGTTATCGAGGATGCAGTCAAAGTCGTCGTGATCAATTCGCAGCATCCCCTTTTTCGCGAGCGCAAAGGCGACATCTGGTATCAGCTCGAGACCGCGGCCAGTGAGATCTGCAAATCCATCGAAGGCGTGACCGTCGCCGAATATGAACGCCGGGTCAACGAGATTGTGCTTCTCGCTCTCCGACTCCGCGGGCGCCGGCGCCAAGTGCGAACATTGCCCGCTCAGCTCAAGGTCCTGCAGCAGGGCACCGACAAAACGTCGGCGTAGTCCAAATCAGTTGTTCGAATAGTGTTCGCCACGGCTATTACCGCGTTCAGTGCTCTGGGTCTAGGCTCGAGTTAAGCGACGGCTCGTCTGGAAGTTCTCTGCCCGGTAGCAGGTAGCTACGGCCAGCCGATGGCGAGCAAGCCGTTTGTCAGGCTGCATGCCAAGACTATCCGGTGATATGCACCGCAATGACAGGCAGGTTCTCATCGGAGAACAAAGGCACCGGGAATCCTGAGAGCTTGCCGTGGATGGAGTAGAGACCTGGTGCCAGGTCTCTTGAAGTGGTCCAATAAACGCTCTCAGTTAGGGATTCGTCGTCACCGACATCGGCCTCGCCTCCGCTCTGACATAGCGAAGCGTGTGTTAAGGGAATCCGCCTGTTGCTGGGCGAGACGGCCCAGATCTCCGGGTTTGGTACCTGGCAGCTGCTGATGACCTGGGCTGGGCCGCGAATTATTAGCGTTATCTTGACGGCTTCGCCTGCCCCAATTCGATCTGGCGAAGCGCCCAGCGTCAACTGTCCTTGCGTGGCTCTCGAGGTCACTACTGCGGATCGCTCCTCAACCAAGATGAGGCTGACAACGATCACAAGCACGGCTAGCATGACGCCGAACAAAAGCAACTTGGCTTTGGTACCAGGAAACCGCATGCAAGGTACAACGACGGCCGGCCCGTACCCGTGTCCGAGCAATCGCCCAGGCTGAGATCCTCCTTGCCAGCGTTCAATTGCTGGCCCCAGGGTTCGACGATTGTGCCCACAACCCAAATTCGTCTTGTTCGATTAGTGTCCGCCACGGGCTACCACCTTTCCCCCAAAGCGGCGGGCCTACACTGCGGGGCATGGCTCCTGATCGAACCCGCGAACTCGCCAAGAGCGAGGTGACCGAACTGCCGGAGGCGCGCTTATGTCCTCCCGGCGCGCGGATAGTGTACTCAGGCGCCTCCGGCACTTGGGAAGGCCATGGATATGACAATCTCCTCTTGGGTGCGCACTTGGATCGGTACTTCGAAGGCCCGCAGGGGTTTGATCAAGTCGTCGCCTGGTACGAGAAGCACCTCATGGAACTCGGGTGGCCTACGGGAACCACGATCGATAGTGCTGACGGCACGCGCTGGATCCGGTGGAAGTGGGACTTAGAGAGCATCGACCTCATCGATCGTGTTATCGCCCCGGACGACCCAGTGGCCTCAAAGCCACCTGAGTGGCGCGGGGTGCGACTCGCATCGGAGCTACCCCCGGGCTGGTGGGCATGGTCCGTGTATTACCAACGTGAGCCGCCTCCCGGCAAGGAGCGTCCGGCATCGCTAACCCCGCCGTCCGAGGAGGAGGAATTCGACATCGCAAACACGCGTTACTCGCAGGCCAACGGGGGTTTCCCCAAGGCATGGGCCGCTCGGCTCGAAGCGCTGCCCGGATGGCGCTGGCTCTCCGGAAACGACCTAGTCCTTTTAAAGAATTTTGCCCTTCGTGAAGGCCATACCAGGGTTCCTGAAGATCACTACGAAGAAGGCCGGCCGCTGGGCCTGGCCGTTCGCGGTTGGCGCGAATTCCACTGTAGGGGCGGAAACTGGCGGCTAACACCAGAATTCGAGCAACGACTCGAGTCTATCGACGGCTGGGAGTGGTAGCTCTGCACCGACCAGCGAGGATTCGGGAACCGACCCAATTCGATTGTTCGATTAGTGTCCGCCACGGGCTAGATCCTGCTTCCAAGGCCGTAACCTCGATCGCCGCCCATCGTTTGGACGGTCATGATCTGGCAGGCGGTAACCCGCTCCCGTCGAAGGTCGGTAGCGGCGTTTATCCTGGTGATCAGTCTCTCAGCCCTCACCACTTGGTTTGTTCGAGCCAGCATCGCCGGCCCAGCCGCGGATCCGGGAGGACGGATCCTGAACACACTTCGGACCACTGAACTGGCGCTGCCCCAGGATGCCCGTGTCCTTTACCGGTACGGGCTTGAACCGAAATGGGACTCATGCGACGGGCGCCCGGGGACGTTCGGCTGGGACAACATCGTGGTTCAAATTCACTTCGAGTCACAGAGCTCGAGTGATGCCGTGGTTCAACGGGCCGATCGGGCCTTTCGCCAACTGGGTTGGAACCCAGACTATGTGAACAATCAACCCACATTTATCCAAGTAGGCTGGACGAGGCGTCTGGATAACGGTTCCGTCGCGAAGGCTCAGATGTCGGACGGGGTGCCCGACCAGAGCGCAGCAACACCACGCTGGGACTTGTTCGTCACCGCGCCACCGGTCGGACCTCAGGCTTCCGGCTGCTGACTTCGTTTCTACGCGGACGCGAGGCCGAAATCGAATGTTCGATTAGTGTCCGCCACGGGCTAAAAACCCTCTTTCCGCGGCTCCCAACTTGAACTATTTTTGATCCTTGGCTAATCCCGGCGCCAACCGAATACCCATCAACAAATCGAGACGGCCTAGTCGGGTGCAACCAGCCAGGCTAGATGATGCGTCGGACAGCCGAGAATCGGCTTACTCATGGACTCGTCCGGGACAAGGCCGCCACCCAGGTTCGAGTCGTCGCCAACAATCGCAATCGCATGCCCGTGATCGTCGAGGATACGTGTTGGCTTGGCTCGAGCGGAATAGCCGCCCGGCCAGATCAGGTACATCCGACCTTGCTCGCTGCTCATCCAAAAGCAAGCCGTGCCATCGGGGTTAACGAGCCCTTCGAGGTGGCCACTCAGCGCAGCCTGAAAGCCGAATCGACTCGGCGACGTAGTGAAGGTGGCCACGCGGTATGCCGGATCGCCACGCAGAAGTAGGTAGCCGCTGATTCCGGCCGCAGCTACTAGGCCAGCGACTGCCGGTGCCCAGACTCTCATGAGACTATAACGACACTCGTTCCTAGAGTGTGCCGTCCTTCCGCGTCACCGACCGCCGCCCATTTTGAGCGTTCGAATAGTGTCCGCCACGGGCTAGATCTCCACGTCAGATTTCCTGCATCTCGAAAGGGCGGCGTCTATGGTTTGGCCGGGGTCAAAACTCCTCGAACTCCAAGTCCGATCTCAGCTCGTCGTCCTTGCTCGCTAGCTCGAGTCCCGACTTCTCTGAGGCATCCCA
>WNGJ01007396.1_pt1 | contig 11679 bp, 10 predicted proteins | sample 5400611 | NCBI WGS metagenome assembly WNGJ01 (sample SAMN13153375, study PRJNA577476) | soil metagenome | isolation source: 40 cm soil or saprolite under Garry oak tree replicate 1 | place: USA:California | collected 2016-06-15 | reverse complement strand
CGGTGCTCAGTTGTCCGTAAAGCTCTAAGCGGAGTTGAAGTTGGTACTCCCACGAGCGTCGAGTCCTCCTCGGCGCTCGTGGAGTCTTGTCCAATGGGCGCCTCGACGGCCCGCGACCCGCCCTACCCAGTAAGGACACCCCTTCTACGCAGTAAGCGCACGGGCTGCTCGGCGGGAAGGACTTGACACTGCGCCATCGGGCCTTCAGACTCTGCGCGCTTTCCACCAGACTACCGCTCGGCCCATGGGGACGGAGGAGGCCTCAGGTCCGTAACACGCGGTGCTCCTAGTTCCTGGCGTCCGATTGTCCTCTGGATTTCGGGGACAAGAGGATCTTGCGAACGCTTTCCGGCTCACTGACCGCCCGAAGACAACTGGCGCATTCAGGTTGACATGCGATGTCACAGCAGGAAGGGAGAATGTCATGAAACGCTCTATGATCGGCGACCACGCTTTGATCAACCAAAGCAAACCCGGCAGCGGAAATGAACCAACCAACATCCAAAGAAGAACGTTGATCGGCGGGGCGCTGGTCGCTCTGCTTTCAGCCCCTGGGCGGGTGATGGCCCAAGGACAGGCTGTGCCCAATGATTCTTTCGTCCTCCTGTTGAAGGGAGTCTATGAACCGGTGGTTCACGCTCCCGACCTCGGTCTGTCCATGAACCTGAATGATGGTTCGTTCTCGAAAACGTTGATCTATCCGGTTAGCGGAATCCCGGGTAACAGCAACCCGAACAAGACTGTCGGTGACTTCTACGTGCAGTTCAACGGGGATCTGTGTGCCTACCATGTTCCCGGCGGCTCGTTTGCGATGCGCTTCACAGGTAGCGATGTCACGTTAAACCCCGACGGGCTGGGCGGAAATTTCTTGGATGGAACCTTCGAACTAACGATAGAGGAAGGGAACGGAATTTATCGATCGTTTATCGGTGGTCACAACCACATGGTGGATCACCTGCATCTGCTGGCTGACGGCAGCGCCGATGAATACTGCTTCTGCTTTATCAGTCGCGCATAAGGACAGTGAGTTCGTGGGTGGCCCTCGGGCGAAACGCCGAGGCCCACCCACGGCGCACGCCAGGGCCTCACGTCACGAACCAGCGAGCACATCATGTCGTGGTGCTCGTGCGGCAGGATGGGAGAGTGCCAAGACCGGGCGGCGGGGAAGTCGGACGTCAGTCGGCTGCTCCTGAAGCGGCTCCGGGGGCCGAACCACACCCCGCGCGTTCGGGGCTGATGACCGCGAACTGCCAGCCACAGGCCATCGCAGCCGGCAGCAAGCCCTCGGCGACGGCGCGGGCCAGAGGTGGAAGCATCTGAGTCGCGGGTCGGGGCGCGCCCTCGGCGAAGACGAGGGCAGCGCCTCCATGCTCGCGGCCGGCGAGCCAGTAGCGGACGCGCGGCTCCGCGCGAAGGTTCCGAAGCCACTGCGACCGGGCGCCGCACGCGGTTCCGATGAAGAGGCACCCCTCGAGGACGGTCGCCAGCAGGGGCACGCGCCGGGGCAGTCCACTCTTCGCTCCCGTCGTCTCGAGCAGGACCATGCCGGTGGGAAGCAGCCCGGGCGACGCGCAGCCGGCCCGCACGGAAGCCTCCACCAGGACGTTGAGCGTGCCGAAGAACTCGGCCCCGGTCCCGCGGGCCCATCTCGCGGTAGCGTCGCTCATCTCTTGCATGGCCAGACCTCCCTATCCTCACACCGGAACTGAGCGCGTGAAGAGGCCAGCGTATCATGGGGCCGCTTCGCGCTGGCTTCCGTAGTACGCTGCCGGGTGTGGATGCCCTGGCGCTCGTCGAGATCGCCGCCCACGCTTGGCGGCCGGCCGCGGAGTTCGGGCTGCTCCTCGAGGATCCGGTGTTCTGGGGGTGGGGCGTCCCGCGCGGCGACGGCCACGCCGTCCTGGTGCTGCCGGGCCTGTTCGCGGGCGACCGGTATCTGCAGCCGCTCCGGGGCTGGCTGGGGCGGGTCGGCTACCGACCCATCCTGTCGGGGCTCGCCCGCAACCCCGGCTGGTCCGAGTCGCTCGTTCGAGAGCTGGGGGAGCTCGCCGAGCGTGAGTCCCGGCGGACAGGCCGGCCCGTGACGATCATCGGCCACAGCATGGGCGGAGTCATGGCCCGATCCATCGCGCTCCGGCGGCCGCACACGACCCGCCACGTCATTACCCTCGGCTCGCCGCTCTCCATGACTCGGGGGCGGCTGCCGGACGGTGTCCGCCTCACTGCCATCTACAGCCGAAGCGATCCGATCGTACGCTACCCCCACGCGGTGGCGCGGGACGCAGCCGCGAGAAACATCGAGGTTCGGGGCAGCCATAGCGGCCTGGCGGGCAATCCCGAGGTGTACCGCCAGCTCGCCCACCTCCTGCCGGGCGACGGCCCAGCGCCACCGGTCACTGCTTTCCGAACCCGATCCCGCTGACGCAAATCACGGCCATAGCTGTCCGATCGAATTTCAGCCTCACCATGTTCAGCTTGCTCAAGTCGAATCGCATGGAGCCGCCGGCGCTCTGAAACGCCATCAGGGGCACCCGCACAGTCTGGAACACCGGTTCCCAATCCTTCTCGTACGCCTGGCGGTCCAGCACATCGAGCTTCGTGAACTTCACCTTCAGCGGTGGCGGGATTGCCGCGAAGCGGGTCACTGGCGCTGACACAATCGCGCCGTCGCTGGCCACCAGCTCGAGCGTGAAGTCAGGAGATTCCCGGTCTCTTGTTTTCGATTTCTCCGGCTTCTTGTCCTTCTCATGTTTCGTCTTACCCGGCAGCGGAGCCTCTTGAGCCAGGGCCGCAATCGATAACTCGATGGTCGAGTGTGATCCTAACTGCCACTTCGCAGCCGCCCCCTCGGGCAGGGTAATCGCGTAGGTCGGCACTGGTGCACCCTGGGCACGGTTCCATCCGAGAAACACGCCATTGTAGTCGCGATCGCCCTGCCGCCACGGAATACGGCCCTCGCGCCAGATTGACAGGTTCTCGCCCGCCATGTGCCCGCCCGGCGCCGTAGTTGTCGTGACGTCGGCATCCTCATCGAAGGAGGCAAGCGGCATGTACGACGCGTCCTGATAGCGATTGACATACAGCGTGTCGGGCAGCCACCGGCGCGCCACTCGCCAGTCCTGGAACAAGGGGAGATACTCACGCCGCTCTCTCAGCGTCGCCTCAAGGAACGCGGCGATGTACGTCTTCGAAATGCGTCGCTGCTCCTCGCCTGGTATCAATGGTTTGAGATTCAAGAGCCAGCTCAGCGGCCTTTCGGTATCCGTGCGTCCCCACACGGTGTTGAATTGGCCGTGATTGGCGCGATAGGCGTAAATCTCGGCTTTGAACCAGGGGCCGGGTTGCGTGTATCTCACGTGGTCCCATTGCCGGCTGCCCCGAAACGACGACACATCCGCGTCGTGTGCGCCCTGCAAGGTCAAGTAGCTTACGTCCTCGATCCAGCGGTGCTGTCCGGCGGGCTTGTATTGGCCGTCCGCGGGAGCGATCGCCACCACGGCCTTGATCGGAAAGTGGTAGTCAAAGCGGATGTTGGCGTCATCCGGGTAAAACTTCATGCGATTGAACGCCGCCGCGGTAGCCGCTGCTTCCCCACCGCGCGAATGTCCCATCAGCGCGATGTGCGACACGTCCACCTTGTTATGGAAAGGATTGCCCGGCGTCTGGTTCCATTGACGCCACAGCGTCAGATGTTCCAGCAATAACCAGCCTCGTACCGCCTGTGGCTTGGGAGCGTCGTCGAAGAGGCCGTCGTTCAGAAAGTTCTCGTCCACGGATGCCACGATGAAGCCGCGGCTGGCGAGCAATTCCCCCAGGTATGCGTACCCCGGATCGGAGAAGTCCGCCGGATTGTGGTTTCCATGCACGATCAAGGCCAACGGAAAGGGGCCCGGCGCATCCGGATACCACACCCGCGCGTTCAGCGGTAGCGCGGCCGCGTCAAACCCCCAATACTTCTTGCCGGCCCAGCGCTTCCAACCCGTCAAATCTTCAAAGAACTCCGACGCGTTCACCGTGTGAGTCTTGATCGTTACAGAGGACCCGTATTCGGGCCGCCGGATATCCGTGCCCGCCCCGTAGAACAGTCTCTTCACAGAATGCGGTCCGTTTTGTGACGGGTTCGGCGTGGACAGCGTCGCGGGCATCGTATCGGCCGGCGGCCGCCACGACACGAGCTTCTCCACCGAGCCATCACGCCCAAGGAGCCACAAGAAAAGGACGTTGGCCGCTACCGCGAGCGAGAACAGCAAGACCGTGATGATCTTCTTGCTCAACGCCGCGTCTGCGAACCGGCCCGCGGCAAACGTTGCGATCGTCGCGCCGAGGAATCCTTCAGCGAGCCCGACCACGATCGCCATCGCAATGCCGACGTGCGGTGGCAACCATTCCAGCATGACGATCACACACGAGCCGATGATCCATCCGGTCGCCATGCGCGGCAACGTCCCAGCGATGGTCAGCAGGAGGGCCACGACGATGGCGACCAAGGGAATGAGCACCGCGGCAAAGACGATCGCGAACGCGAAATCGAATGCGTAGCCGAATCCGGTCCGCAGATACAGGCCTGCGAGGACGACGCACGCGGTGGCTGTGGCGAGCGTTCCACATACGGCGCCGCGCCGGGCTTCGGGACCTGGCCGGATCGCCATCCAGTGTTTGGCGCAGCAATCGGCGAGATTCTGGCAACCAAGTCTCGCGCGAGTGCGGAGCGACGGTTCGTGCGGTGCAGGCGCTGCTGTTGTGCTCATTGGTGGTGGTCCGCCTCACTCTCGCCGGGCGACGAACACTGCGGCCCGCTAAGAGAGCCCGAGCCCGGGTCGGGATTGCGGGCACCTGCGCCTCGAGCGCGGGAAGGCGCGCGTCGGCACGGCGATCATCCTCGGCCCGGAGGAATCCCGCGCCGGGCTCTCGAGGAATCCTGGGCCGCCGTGGTCCCGTGGTCAAGGGGCGGGTGGAGGGGTGCGAGGCCGCGGCCCCGGAGGGCACCCGGCGCCGTGAGCGAGGTTCCGGCTCGTCACCGAGGCGGCGGATCCGGGAAATGAGAAGACCTCACAAACGCCCTGACTGTCCTTATGGACGAGCCGAGCTAAGCGACCGGCGCGGCAGCGGGGGCCGGCGGCGATGTGGTCGTCGTCGGACCCGGCAGAACCTCGCCATCCTTGCGGCTCATGATCAATCGCGGCAGGAACGGGATGAAGACGAGGACGAGCGCGGTCGTCCCCGCGTTGAGCCACACGAGCTGGTGAAAGGCCCAGCCATAGTTGTCGACCAGCTTGGAGCCGATGACGTCGGAGCCGCCGAGCGCGAGATTGCGCGCGCTCATCATCAACGAGAAGCCGAGGCTCTCGCATCCCCGCGGCGTGGCTCGCACGGCGAGGTCCATCAGCGACAGCTCGGAGCATGCGACAGCGAAGCCGCTGAGGGCGTGAATGAATGGGGCGCCTTCGCGCCCGTAGGTGAGGTAGAGCAGCGTGCCGAGGGCGTTGACCGCGATCGATGCGGCCAGGAGCTGTCGCAGGTTGAACCGCCGGCAGGCGACGCCATAGAGCGCCGCGCCGACGAGGCCAGCCACGCCTTCGATCGTCTCCATCAACCCGATGTACGGCGGGGTGAAGCCGAGCGTGTCGGTCTGCAGGTAGAGCAGTGGCGTCGTGAAGCCGGGCGAGATGTAGACGAGCGCGAGAAACCCGCCGGCGGCCCACAGCGACTTCGACCTGATGAACGTCAGGAGCTGACGGCCGGCATTCCGTAATACTTCGACGTCGCGTGTGGCGGCCGGTCGTTCGGTCAGCACGAAAAACGTCGCGATCGTGAGCACGATCAGTAGTCCGGTGGCGATGCCGACGATCCAGCCGAACGCCATCGTCGCGAGATACCCGCCGAGCAGACCGTTGCTGACTGACACCGCGCTCTGAAGCGTCTGACGGATCGACGTGATCCGCCCAGAAATCCCGTACTTCCGTCCGGCTTCGACCATGAGGCCGCCCATCACGGTGCTCGAGATCACCATGAACGCATTCGCGCCGAAGGCGGCGAGCAGGAGCGGCCAGTAGGCCTTCGGAACGACACCGATCAGAAACCAGCAGAGCGCCGCAAGGCCGGCCCCGAAGAGCATGTAGTGACGCCGTCGCGTGCCAAGCAGCGGAAACGAGTCGGAAAGAATGCCGGCGATCGGCTTCACGTTCCACGCGAACGTCGCGATGAACATGAACAGCGCCAGCGTCTCGGCATTGAAGTGGAGCTGGGTCTTCAGCAGCAACGAGAACGGCAGGCGCCCGATGACGGCCGGCTGCGCGATGGTGGTGACGAATGCGCCGATGCCGACCATGACGTAGTACTGACGGATCGTGAGGCCCGTGTCGGGCACGGTGGCCTCGGGGCTCTGCGTCGCCTTCGCGTCGTTCATCGGGACATCATACGGTAACTCGGCGCCGACCCGGCGCCCGCTTGCCTTACCGCGGCGCCTGCGCGAGGGCAAGGTCCCTTCAATCTCCCCCTTCATCATTGGCCGCTGGCGCCCCCCTGCCGCGCGCGCCCGGCGGTCCACTTGGTCCTCGACGTATTCGTACAGCTCCGATACGGTCACGATCCCGTCACCGTTGCGGTCGGCTTTCCCGCTCAAGCCTTCGAGCAGGTAGTAGGTAAAGATCCCGTGGCCCAGGGCCGGCAGTTCCAGGGCCACCTCGTTGGGCCCGCTGGCCGTGATGACGACTCGCCCGCGGCTCCGCGTGAGTCGTTCGAGGAACTGGTCGCTCAGGTTGGCGGAGCGGGTCTGCTGCCGGGTGAAGGTGCGCCCGCCCACGGTTCCGCTGTAGCAGGTGTCCAGGAGCATCACGACGCGCTCCGAGGCGATCCGGGCGAAGATCCGCTGGATCTCGTCCATCGGGAGCGCGGTGCTGTAGAGGGAGTCCGGATCGGCGTCGCGCGGGATCAGATACTTCGACAAGCCGTCGGTCTCCGTTCCGGCGGCATCGATCTCGGGCGCCCCGTGGCCTGCATAGTAGATCAGGACCATGTCGCTCCGGCCCGGCTTCCGGAAGAGGAAATCGCCGAAGGCGCGCCGGATGTTCTGGAGCGTCGGCTTCTCCGGCGTCGTGTCGGTCAGCAGGAGGACGTTCTCCTTCGGATAACCGCCCTTCGTCGTCAGGAATTGATACACGGCCTCGGCGTCCCGCACCGCGTACCGGAGCCGGGGGATGCCCTTCTGCTCGTACTCGCCCACGCCGATCACCACGGCCCAGCGGTGGGCCACGGTCACGACCGGGGGCGCCGGTGGCTGGGGCATGACGCGCGTCACGGTGCGCACGACCTGGGCCACGTTGCCCGCCTTATCGGCGGCCGTGATCTCGATGACGTTGTCGCCGGGCTGCAGGGGGGCCGGCACGCGGATCGCGACGCCCTTGCCGATCGCGCCACGGTCCGGGGGTTGGGTGAGGTCGACCCCGTTGAGCGCGACCCGAACGCGATCGACGCCGACGTTGTCGGTGACGAGCCCGAGGACGACGATCTGCTCCCGCTCGACCTTCGCGTCCGGGGGTGGATAGTTGATCACGATCTTCGGCGCCTCGCTGTCGGCCGGCGGCCCTGCGGCGATCGGCGGTGTGGGCGCCGGCGGGGCGGGCTTGGGCGCTTCGGCGGTCTGCGCGCGCGGCGATGGAGCCGCCGGCGGGACTACGACGGGAGGTGGTGCGGCGGGTGGAGCGGCCGGCGACGCCACGACCGGTGCAGCAGTCCCGGATTGAACACTCCACGCCGTGACGTCCACGGTCGGGCCGCCGGCATAGTCGGGGATGAGGCGCACGAGGCGCTTCGCGTCCGGCGCATACCAGCCCGTGAGCGTGAACAGACCCACGGTGTCGCGGTTCCGCGAGAGATAGGAGACCTTGAGGGCGCGCACGGTCCGCGTGCCGATCTGGATCGATTCCCATCCCTCGGCCTTGCTCAGGTAGGAATAGTTGGCTTTGCCGCCCTTGACACTTCCGGAGTGGACGAAGAACGACCACCGTTTCCCGACCTGGAGCGGGAACTGCACCCATTCAAAGCTGTCCCCCGCGTCCTTGGCCTTTCCATCGGGCTCGATGGTCTTGGCGATCCATCCGTCGAGGTCGGCGAGATATGTGCGCTTGCCAGCTGCGGCGATGGCGCGCTCGTTCTCGGCGGTCCGGACCAGCACGTACTGCGCGCCATCCCTCGCAAGCACCGTGAGGCGCCACCGGCCCGTTGCGTTGCGGAATTCCCACCAGTCGCCAACCGCCCACTCGGGCCGCTGAACGCTCTCGGGGTCCGGCTGGGTTGTCTGGGACCATGCGGGATTCGGACTGCAGAGGAGCGCGAGGCCGCCGAGCAGCCCGAGGACGACCTTCGCCGCATACCGAGGCCACCGCATACTACCCCTTCCAGCGAGTCGGGCCGGGAACGATCGGACAGGTGCGCAGAGCTTAGTTGGGTCGCCGTGTCCTGGTCAACCAGCTGGGGCGATCATCGGCCTCGCGTGGGGGCCGACCAGGACATGGTCGGAGATGGCGACGGGGCCCCCTTCGGCGACGAGCACCGCGCCGAACAGCACGCGGCTCTCAGCGCCGATGGTCATGTCGCCGCAGACGGTGGCAGTGGGGGCGATGTAGGCGGGCTTCTTCGCGCTCTTCCCGGGGCCATGTTGGATCGACACGGGCTGAGAAATGGCCAAGGACATCGCCCGTCCGGTGATCGCTCGGACACCGTAGACTTTTGCAGCCCGAGTTATCCACAGCAATCCACCACCATAAACAATAGTGAGTTCAATGAGTTGGACTGCTGTGCAAAAGATTTGCTTGACAAGTCATCGACCACTGCATAGGTTTGCCGCACTCTGACGGCTGCGTGATCACCGGGCCGGCCGGGTAGGAGGACGCCCAATGACTCTTTCAGCGGCTGAACGGACTTCCTCTCGAGCCATTCCCCCGCAATCCCGGATGAACCCACCGCCTGACGTGGCCCTCAGAGGCCAGCAACTCACGCTGATCGAGATGAGTGGTGGGGCTGGCCAGGACGGGCTCGACCTTCCGGAGCGGATTGCCTCGCTCGAGCGCGAGCTCCGCTACTACCGGCGGGTGATTCCGGCTCTTGCCCGTGCCAGCGCGAACCTGGGGCGGCCAAGCCGCGAGCACGCCGGAGAGCTCACCCACCTGGCACGCTGGCTGACCGACGGCCAGCGCATGATCGGCTCCGTCTCGCGGATCCTCGCGGAGCAACCGGAGCTTGAGATCCGACTGGCGGCCCTCGAACGAGCCCACCGGCAGATTCGCGACGAAGTCGTGCAACTCTTCGACGACGAGCCGGATGGACACGACGCGGACCCCGGCATGACTGGCGGCAGCTGGTTTCGCACAGGAGTCTGGGTTCGCGCGGGACTTGTAGCGCTGATCCTGGTCATCGTCGCTATGGTGTCCGTCCCTTACGTCATCGATTGGTGGCATGCGGTGATCCAGCCGCCGCATGGGTAGCCGGACGGTGGCTGGTGATCGGACGGTGGTCTGGTGAGCGTTCGGAGTTGCGCCGCCTCGTAGGCCGTTCGTCCGCGCGACCGGCCGAGGTCTCGCACACGCGATCGGTATGCCACGTCGGCTTCATCTCTTGCTGATCAACCAGAACGACCGCCGGATGATGAAGGTCCGCGTACCGTGGTGGCCCGCGGTGGCTGCGACCCTGGGCGCGATCCTTCTGACGGTGACGAGTGGCACCATCTCTCGCGACTACGCGCGGTTGCGCCACCAACGTGCGACGTTATCGGCGCTGAACGAGAAGCTGGCTTCGAACGAGGCGCTCCTCGATCACTTCGGCGCCCGGGTTCGCGAGGTCGGCGACGAGATCGAAACCTGGCGGCGCGCTCGCATCGTCGAACCGCTCCGACGCGATCCCGGCCCGGCTAGGCGGGAGATCGGACTAACGGAGGACATCACCCGACTCCTGGGCGTCGTTGCGGAGGAAGGCGACCGGCTACGCTCGCTGGAGCACTTCATGGGAGAGAACGGTCACGTGCTCGCCTCATTGCCGTCGAGCTGGCCGGTCCGCGGGCCCCTGAACTCCGACTTCGGACCGCGGCGGTCACCGTTCACGGCGTCGCAGCGAGTGTCCTCACGACGCGACGTCGAGACCCGCCCGACGTCACAAAGCCCCCACGATGCGGATCCGATCCCGGGACGCTGAGGTGCCTACTCTGCAGCACATGGTGCGTGAGCTCCCTCAGCTTCGCGCGCGTGCTGCGGCGACCGAACAAGGGCTCGCCCCCTCGCGCGATCGGCTCGTGCGCGCGGCGCATCAGTGCGAGCCGCTACGGCAGGAGCAGGGCCGCCGGGACGATCAGCTCGAGGCGCTGAAGCACGATGCGCATTGACCGGCCGGGGCCGACGCCGGAGACCCTGCACGCGTGGCTGGCCGCGGCGCCGGCTCGCGTCACAGACCTGCGTAGGGCCCTCCGCGAGCGGGATCGACTCGGACAGGAGCTGAGCCGCATCCGGCGCGACGTTCGCCGGCTCAAGGCGGTGTGCTGGGGCGTCGTGGGATTGCTCGGGCTCGTCGCGCTTCTGAGCGCGCTGGCGGCGTCGCGTGTCTTTCTTCCAGCTGAAGTCGATGAGATTCGCGCGAGACGCTTCATTGTCGTGGACGACAGGGGGACGACCCGAGTCCAACTAGGGTTGCTCGGAGAAGAAGGCGCCGGGCTGGAACTCGCTGACAGCCGCGGCGTCGGGCGGGCGGCCATCGCAGTTCGCCCCGACGGGGCGGCGGCGATCGAGATGCTCGGAGAGGAACGACACCCGCGCGTCACGCTCGAGGTCTTGCCGGATGGGTCGCCGCGTTTGGAGCTCCGAGGCCCGGATGGGATGTCCGCGGTGACGGTGGGCGTCAGGCGGGACGGCGCAGCCCACGTCCTGTTGGCCGACCACCACGGTCACCACCGGGGTGCCCTGACGATCACGCCGGGCGGATCGCCCGGTCTGACGCTCAACGATGAGACCGGGACTCCTCGGCTCGGCCTGACGGTAGCGCCGGATGACTGGTCCGAGATGGATCTCTATGACCGGGCGGGGGGGCTTCGCCTGGGCCTGAGTGTGTCCCCGCACGGGGCGCCTGTCATCGGATTCGACGACAACGCGGGCCGACGGCGCATGCTAATCGGGCTCTTCCTCGACGGCAAACCGATGCTGGATTTTTTCGATCAGCGAGGAGTCGCTAGATTATTGATGACGCTGAGAGCCACCGGGACGCCCCGGCTGATCGCGGTGGGCCGCAAGAGCCAGATCATCTGGGAGGTTCCGTGACCGGGCGCCACGCCGGCACGGAGGGGGGAAACGTCTTGGGGTCCGAGGTGAGCGGGACGATCACGGAGTGGGTCAACGAATGCCGAAGCTGGACCGGCGTGCTCCTGGATGCGTCCAAAATCTTGGAGGCCGCCAACGAAAAGGTCAAGAGCCTGGAGCGAGAGAACGCGCACCTTCGCGACAGCCTGGGGCAGCTCCGAAGTGAGGTGTCAGCCATCGACGCGGATCGCACCGAGTTGCGAAAGGCGCTCCAGGATCTGACGCGCCAGATCACGCAGGTTGTGGACCTGATGCGGCGGCACATCGAGGAGTGATTCGTGACAAACGCCCGGCGGAGCTCACGAGTCTCCCGGTCGAGCGCGCCGAGACGGACTATCGGTCC
>WNGJ01034472.1_pt1 | contig 11681 bp, 12 predicted proteins | sample 5400611 | NCBI WGS metagenome assembly WNGJ01 (sample SAMN13153375, study PRJNA577476) | soil metagenome | isolation source: 40 cm soil or saprolite under Garry oak tree replicate 1 | place: USA:California | collected 2016-06-15 | reverse complement strand
GGCCACCTTCCGCGCCGCGCTCACCCGCGAGTCGCACACCCTCAAGCGGTCGCTGACCGATCCCCGCATCCTGAGCGGGGTGGGCAACGCCTACTCCGACGAGATCCTGCACCGGGCGCGCCTCTCGCCGGTGCGGATGACGCGGCAGCTCTCGGAGGAGGAGACCGCGCGGCTCTTCGAGGCGGCCCGCGCGACTCTCGCGGACTGGGTCGCGCGATTGCGCCGGGACGCGGCGGGCGGATTCCCGGAAGGAGTGACCGCGTTCCGGCCCGACATGGCGGTCCACGGCCGCTACGGCAAGCCCTGTCCCGACTGCGGCGCGCCGGTGCAGCGCATCGTGCACGCCGACAACGAGACCAACTACTGCGCGCGCTGCCAGACCGCGGGGCGGTTGCTGGCCGACCGCGCGCTCTCGCGGCTCCTGCGACAGGACTGGCCGCGCACGCTCGAGGAGATGGAGGAGCGGCGGCCCGCGATCGCCGATCGTGAAGCGCCGACCGCGCCACCGCGGCCGTCTCGGCGCCGTCGGTGAGCGCGGCGACTCGGGCTCAGCGCGGGGGGGCGCTCCCCGCGGGCTCGCCCACCAGGATATCGGCGGGCTCGGTGCCCTGCAGCTTGACGCGCACCCGCCACGGGCTCGGCCCGGCTTGGGCGAGCGGAAACGACGCGATGGTGGTCGGCCCCACCGCGGAGGCGGAGCTGCCGCCGCCCACCGTGGTCCCGGTGGAGACGCCGACGCCGGTGCCGACGCCGCCGCCCAGGCTGCAGAAGCTGCCGATGCCGAACCCGATCCCGACCGGGCTTCCACCACCGCTCACCGGCGGGGTGTACTCGATGGTCTGGGCCTCGAGGAGCGCCCCGTCGGGTCGGACGACCTGGGCCCGCTCCAGCCGCCGGCCGTCGGTGGCGATCTCGACGCGCAGGCGGTCGGCCACGATGGTGTAGGCGGCCGAGATGGTGACCCCGCTCGGCTGGACCGCGGGCTTGTAGGGCAGGTTCAAAGGAGGCAGCGCATGAGCGTGGACGAGGAAGAGGCCCGGGTTCCCCCGGGGGCGGATCTCGAGCGATACCTGCGCGAGCTGGCCGAGTTCGTGGGGCTCAGCGAGGCCGACGCGGCCGTGATCCGGGAGAGCGCCCCGGCGGTGCTCAAGCACGAAGCCGCGCTGACCAGCGCGCTCTACGAGCACTTCCTCCGCTTCCCCGCCACCGCGCGCTTCTTCCTGGCGCCGGACGGCACGCCGGACCGGACGCGCATCGAGCGCCGCAAGCACAGCCTCGCCCGCTGGCTCAAGGAGACCGCCGAGGCCGCGATCACCCACGACTTCGCCTACTACCTGCTGATGATCGGCATCTCGCACAGCCACCGGGACCACGGTCCGGGAGGCAAGATCCCGCCGCAGTTCATGGTGGCCGCGATGAGCCTCACCCAGACCGCGCTGGCCGGGATCTTCCGCGACGAGCTCGGCGACCCGGCGCGGGCGCTCGCGGCGGCGGTGGCGTGGAACAAGCTGCTGCTGCTCCATCTGAACGTGCTGCTGATCGGCTACCTGATGCCGTCCCGGCCCGCTCCGCAGCGCTCGTCGGATTGACAGCGGGCACCGGCCGCCGCATAGTGAGCGCACGATAGTGAAGGGAGCCCTCATGGCGAAGCCGACCTCGATCCGAGAGCTGCGCGACAGCGGGTACGTCTCCAGATCTGTCAAGCAGGAGCTGCGCGAGAACCTCATCGCGCGCCTGCGGAAGGGCGAGGGGCTCTTCTCGGGCATCGTGGGCTACGAGCAGACGGTGGTGCCCCAGATCGAGAACGCGGTCCTGAGCGGACAGGACATCGTGTTCCTCGGCGAGCGGGGTCAGGCCAAGACCCGGATGGCCCGCCTGCTCGTCGGCCTCCTCGACGAGGAGATGCCCGCGCTCGCCGGCTGCGAGATCAGCGACGAGCCGTTCGCCCCGATCTGCACCGCGTGCCGGCAGCGGGTGGCCGAGCAGGGCGACAAGGCGGCGGTCGCGTGGATCCCGCGCGACCGGCGCTACGGCGAGAAGCTCGCGACCCCCGACATCACCATCGCCGACCTCATCGGCGAGGTGGATCCGATCAAGGTGGCGGAGGGCCGCTATCTCTCCGACGAGCTGACGATCCACTACGGGCTGCTGCCCCGCACCAACCGCGGCATCTTCGCGCTCAACGAGCTGCCGGACCTGGCCGAGCGCATCCAGGTGGGCCTGCTCAACATCATGGAGGAGCGCGACGTGCAGATCCGCGGCTACAAGGTGCGGCTGCCGATCGACCTCTACGTGGTGGCGAGCGCCAACCCGGAGGACTACACCAACCGCGGCCGCATCATCACCCCGCTCAAGGATCGCTTCGGCTCCCAGATCCGCACCCACTACCCCAAGCGGGTCGAGGACGAGATCGCGATCATGGAGTCCGAGCGCACCGCCTACGCCGACGCGGGCCTCGAGACGAAGAGCCCGGAATTCATGAAGCAGCTGGTGGCCGAGGTCACCCATCTGGCCCGGCGGTCGCCCGAGATCAGCCAGCGCTCCGGGGTCTCGGTCCGGGTGACGATCTGCAACTACGAGAACCTGCTCTCGAGCGCGCTCAAGCGGGCGATCCGGCTCGGGGAGGCGGTGGCCGCCCCGCGGGTCAGCGATCTCGGCGCCATCGCCGCCTCCACCGGGGGCAAGATCGAGATGGAGAGCCTGGGCGACGCGAGCGAGGACAAGGTGCTGGGCAAGATCATGCAGCGCGCGGTGCTCAACGTGTTCAATCGCACCTTCACCTCCGGCGAGCTGGACGAGGTGGTAGGCGCGTTCCAGGACGGGCTCAAGATCGAGGTCTCGGACGCGATGCCCGCCGAGCTCTACCTGCGCCACCTCGGCCAGGTGCGCCCGCTGCAGGCGGCGGTGCGCAAGCTCGGGGCTCACGATCCGGCCAGCGTGGCCGCCGCGGTCGAGTTCGTGCTGGAGGGCCTGCACCTCAGCAAGAAGCTGAACAAGGACGTGCAGGCCGGTCAGTCGCGGTACCGGGGGGCGTGAGGCGCCGGTGTCCCCGCTGAGCTGGTACTCGCGCTGGGACGGCAGCCAGCGTCTCGACGACCTCGACGCCGATCAGCTCCTCGAGGCGATGTCCGACGACCTCCTGTCGGACGGCGATCCGTGGAGCGCGCTCCGGCGCCTCTTCCAGCGGGGGGCGAAGAATCCGGACGGGGCCAACCTGCCCGGACTTCAAGACCTGCTCAACCGCCTGCGGCGGCAACGCCAGCAGCAGCTCGATCGCTACGACCTCTCCTCGGTGCTCGACGACATCAAGCAGAAGCTCGACACCATCCTGAAGACCGAGCGCGAGGGCATCGAGCGGCGGGTGGCCGACGCGAAGGAGCGGGCCCAGAAGGGCCTAGCCCCCGAGTCTTTCCGCCAGGCGATGGAGCAGGCCGCCGCCGAACACAAGAAGACGCTCGACGAGATGCCAGAATCGCCGGCCGGCCGGATCCAGGGCCTGCAGAACTACGAGTTCATGGATCCCGACGCGCACCGTCTGTTCTGGGAGCTGATGAAGGGGCTGCAGCAGCAGATGCTCCAGCCGTTCCTGTCGAACATGCAGAAGGCGCTCGGCAACATGAGCCCCCAGGATCTCGAGCGGATGCGGGAGATGCTGCGCGATCTCAACCGCATGCTCCAGGACCGCGCGGAGGGCCGCGAGCCGGACTTCGACGCCTTCAAGCAGAAGTGGGGCGACCACTTCCCGGGGGCGGAGAACCTCGACCAGCTCATGGAGCAGATCGCCCAGCAGAGCGGCCAGATGCAGTCGATGCTCGCGAGCATGTCGCCCGGCCAGCGCCGCCAGCTCCAGGACATGATGCAGTCGCTGTTCATGCAGGACGAGCGGCTCGAGGCCGAGCTGCGGCAGCTCGGCATGAACCTGGGCCAGCTCATGCCGCCGCCCGACGGGCGCCGCTACAACTTCCGCGGCGACGACGACCTCACCATGAAGCAGGCGATGGAACTGATGGACGAGCTCCGGCAGCTCGACGACCTCGAGCGGCAGATCCAGAAGGTGCGCGATCCCAACGACCTCGAGAAGATCGACCCGCAGCAGGTCGAGGAGCTCCTGGGCGAGGAGGCCAAGCGCGACCTGGAGCGCCTGCGCGAGATGACCAAGAAGCTCGAGGAAGCCGGCTACCTCGAGCGCAAGGGCGACCGCCTCGAGCTGACCGCGCGGGCCATCCGCAAGATCGGCGACAAGGCCCTGCGCGACATCTTCGGGCACCTCAAGCGCGATCGTTTCGGCGGCCATGCGCTGGAGCGGCGGGGCGCGGGCGGCGACCGCACCGACCAGTCCAAGAGACCCTGATGAACGCGGTGGAGCGCAACGGGACGGGGATCCCGGTGCGCCTCTCGCCGGACGACTTCGAGGTGGCGCGCACCGAGACCCAGACCCACGCCGCCACCGTGCTCATGCTCGACATGAGCCGCTCGATGATCTTCAACGGCTGCTTCCTGCCCGCCAAGAAGGTCGCGCTCGCGCTGAACGCCCTCATCCGCGGGCAGTTCCCGCGCGACAGCCTGTACATCGTCGGCTTCTCGCTCTACGCCCGCGAGTTCAGCGCGGCCCAGCTTCCCCATCTGGCCCCCGGCGAGTGGAGCGTGGGGACCAACATGCACGCGGGCTTCCTGCTCGCCCGCCAGCTCCTGGCCCGGCACAAGGGCGGCAACAAGCAGGTGATCATGATCACCGACGGCGAGCCCACCGCCCACATGGAGGGGAGCGAGCCCGAGTTCGCCTATCCCCCCACCCGGCGGACCCTGCAGGAGACGCTCAAGGAAGTGCAGCGCTGCACCCGGGACGACATCACCATCAACACCTTCATGCTCGAGCAGAGCCACGCCCTGACCGCCTTCGTCGAGCAGATGACGCGCATCAACCGCGGCCGCGCCTTCTTCGCGACGTCCGATCGCCTCGGCGAGTACGTCCTCGTCGACTTCGTCCGCTCCAAGCGGCGGGCCGTCTCCTAGCCCCAGATCGGATGCCGGACGCCGCGTCGGTCGTGCTGCTCGTGCGCCACGGGCTGACGCCCACCACCGGGATCAAGCTGCCCGGCCGGGCCCCCGGCCTGCACCTCTCCGACGAGGGGCGGCGCCAGGCGGAGGCGGCCGCGGAGCGGATAGGCAAGGTGGCCAAGATCGCCGCGGTGTATTGCTCTCCGATCACCCGCGCCCGCGAGACCGCCCAGCCGATCGGCCGCGCGGTGAAGCGCGCACTTCGCATCGAGCGCGACCTGGCCGACCTCGACATCGGGGAGTGGACCGGCATGAGCCTCAAGCAGGCGGCCCGGCGGCCGGAGTGGGAGACGGTCCAGCGCAACCCGAGCAGCTTCCGCTTCCCGGGCGGCGAGTCCTTCCCGGAGATGCAGACCCGCATGACTTCCGCGCTCGGCCGCATCGTGGCCCGGCACCCGGGCCAGATCGTGGTGGCGGTCTCGCACGCCGACCCGATCAAGGCCGCGGTGGCGCAGGCCCTGGGCACTCCGCTCGACCTCTTCCAGCGCATCATGATCGCGCCCTCGTCGATCACGGTGGTGGTGGCCTATCGCCGCGGCGGTCCCAGCGTGCTCACCGTGAACTCCCTCGCCGGCGACCTCGTCTGGCTCGGCGGCGGCAAGCCATGAGCGACAACCCGTCCTTCGAGCTCGACGCCCCGGACCACTTCACCGCGGGGGCGATCGGCCCGCCCGGCCAGCGCGTGTTCTACCTCCAGTCGCGCGAGGGCAGTCGCGTCGTCACCCTGAAGGTGGAGAAGGAGCACGTGCGCGCGCTCGCCGAGTACCTGGGCGGCCTGCTCGCCCGCGTGAAGGGCGCGCCAGCTCCCGCCCGGGGCGGGACCGAGCTACTCGAGCCCGTGCAGCCGGCGTGGGACGTGGGCTCGATCGCGGTGGGCTACGACGAGCCCAGGGACCGGGTGGTGGTCGAGGCGAGCGAGCTCCTGGAGGAGACCGGGGAGGAGGCTAGAGAGGACGCGGGCCGAGAGGAGGAGGGGAGAGAGGGCGAGGCCAGAGGCGACGAAGCCGGGGAGGAGAGCGGCCCGCCGCCCGCGATGGCGCGCTTCCGGATCACCCGCGCGCAGGCCGCCGCCTTCGTCGACCGGGCCAACGAACTCATGAAAGGCGGGCGGCCGAGCTGCCCGATCTGCAGCCGGCCCATGGATCCGGAGGGCCACGTGTGCCCCCGGTCCAACGGGCACGTGACCCACTAGGGATGCCGGGGCGGGCGGAGGCGCTCGGCTGGGGCCTCGTTCCCATTACAACCGAGCGAGAAGGCCCCCTGGGAGACGGATCGCTCCAGCTCTTCGTGCCGGCCGACTTCCGCCAGCACTACTTCACGCTGCTGGAGCAGGGGGAGCACCGGGAGGCCCTCCAGCGCATCTGCGTCTTCGACCTGGTGGTCAACAACGCGGACCGCAAGAGCGGCCACTGTCTCCACGTGCCGGAGGACCGGATCTACGCGATCGATCACGGCCTCACGTTTCACGCCGAGCCGAAGCTGCGCACCGTGATCTGGGACTTCGGCGAGGAGCCGATCGCCCCCGCGCTGCTGGAGGACCTCCGCCGCTTGCTCGCCGCGGGCCTGCCGCCCGCTCTCGCCGAATTGCTCGACGCCGACGAGCAGCGCGCGCTCAAGCGGCGCGCGCGGGGACTGCTGCGCTCGGGGCACTTCCCGGTGGACGAGAGCGGCCTGCGCTACCCCTGGCCGCTGATCTAGCCGCGGCGGCCGTGGCGCGTCGGATCCCCGTGGATCACGTCGCACCAGCGGCGATTCTCGTCGCCCCCCGCCTCGGCGCTGCCGGTCAGCATCGCGTCCGACATGACCCGCGCGTCGTCCAGCCCCTCCCGCAGGGGCATGTGGATCGCGCACCACTGCACTTCCAGGATTTCCAGCAGGGTATCCGCGTCGGGCTCGCAGGCGGGGCAGTATGCGCGGGCAACACGGGGCGTTTCAGCCGGAATGTCGCTCAAGGCAGGCCACCACGGTGGGAAACAGCAGGACTTCCTCGCGAGTGTCGAGCGATCACAACCTCCTGTCCGGAATGCCGAACCGGGCTCGAGCCTCACGACCATTCTACACACGAGATTATTTCAAGCCTAATTCTCGCTGCGCCGCGCGCCCGGCGGCGGCGCGACCGATCCTACCCAGCCGACCCTACAGAAAAGTCTGGTCGGGCTCGAGGCCGAGGAGGTAGCGGCCGACGGTCTCGAGGTGGGCCTGGCGGCCCTGGAGCTGCTGGGTCACGGTGTGGATGTCGCGGAAGCGGCGCTCGAAGGCGCTGCTCGTGAAGATGGCGCTCGAGCCGGCGGCGTGGTGCACGGTGTCCACCACCTGCTTGGCCTGGTGGATGCCGTAGGTGGAGGCCAGCCGGATCTGCACCCGCTGCTCCAGGCTGAGGGGCACACCCGACCGGCTCACCTCGGCCCAGATGCGGGCGAGCGCGCCGTGCAGGAAGACGCGCGCCGCGCCCAGCTTCGCCTCGGCCTCGGCCACCTGGAACTGGATCAGCGCGCTGTCGCGCAGCTGCCGCTTTGATGACCGCGGCTCCTTGTCGCGGGCCAGCTCGACGAAGGCGTCGAGGCTGCTCCGCGCGATGCCCATGGCCACGCCGGAGAAGCCGGCCGCGTAGAGGCTGCCGGAGGGGAAGCAATAGAGCGGGCCGGGGTGCCGGCGCTCGGCGGGGTCGTCGCGCGACACGGTGTGCGCGTCCGGCACGAAGAGATCGGCGACCGTGAACGCGTCGCTCCCGGTGCCGCGCAGGCCGGTCACGTGCCAGACGTCGACGATGGTCGCCTGCCCGGCCGGGAAGAGCATGGTACGCCCGTCGGGCGTGCCGTCCGGCCGGCGGCGGGTCTTGCCGTCGGGCCCCTGGATCGGGCAGTAGCCGCCGAGCCAGGTCGCGTGCCGGCAGCCGCTGCCGAAGCTCCAGGTGCCGTCGATGCGGTAGCCGCCGTCGACCGCCACCGCGCGGGCGTCGTTGCTCGGCCCCCAGGCCAGCACCGCGCGCCGATCGCCGAAGATCTCGCGCCCGACCTCGGTCGGCAGGTAGGCCGCGGTCATCGAGCAGCCGGAGGCCTGACAGAGACACCACGCGGCGCTCGCGTCGTGCTTGGCGACCTCCTCGATGACCTGGACGAAGGTGACCGGGTCGATCTCGCCGCCGTCCAGGAAACCGGGCAGGAGGAGGCGGAACAGCGACGCCTCGTGGAGCGCCCGCAGCACCGGCTCGGGGAGCCGGCGCTCCTGCTCGGTCCGCTCGCTCAGGTCCTCGAGGAGCGGAGCCAGGGCGCGGGCCCGCTCGAGCGGGCCCGCGGTCTCGGACGAGTCCGTTTAGTCCACCCCGAAGTCGTAGACCTTGCCCGAGCCCGCCCCGAAGCCGGTGGCGAGGATGAAGCCGTACTCGCCGGGCGCGAGCGGCGCGGACGGGGTCACCTTGTAGAAGCCCCGCGGATCGCGCTCGATGCTGACCGCGATCTTGTCCTCGTTACGGACGCCCATCTTCTGGGTACCGCCGAACGGCATGAAGGCCCCGCTGCCGATCTTCAAGTTCCGATCGTTGTGGTCGTCACCCTGCTTGAGGCGCACCAGCGGCGCGTCGGTCGAGGAGTACGTGCTGAGAAACACGGGCTGCTTCTCCGTGGTCCGGTACTGGGCCTTCTTGCCTTCGAGCACCACCTCGCTCTTGCTCTGGAAGAACGCCATGTTGGTCTCGAGGTTCGCCGAGGTCGCGAACATCTCGACGTACTTGCCGCTGACGAGCTGGTAGATCACGTCCTGGTTCTTGAGCGCCCCCGCCGCGACCGCGGGGGCCGGCGGGGCGGGCGTCGCGCCGGCCGTCGACGGAGCGGCCCCGGAGCCCGCCGCCACCATGGCCTCCAGCACCTTGTCGGAGACGCCGGCCTTCTTGAGGCCCACCAGCGAGTCCGTCTTCAGATCGAACTTGGTCGAGGTCGACTTGATCTTGGCGATGACCACCGCCTCGGGCAGGCCCGCCTTGACCATCTGGATCACGGAATCGTTGGTGAGCACTTCCTGGGCTAGCGAGGTGGCGCCCGGCAGCGACAGGCTGACGGCGGCCACCAGGATGAGGATCAGGACCACGCGCGTCATCTTCATGAGGCCTCCTGGGCAACGAGAAACGGTCGGCACCGGCCGGGCCCACCCCGGCGGTCGCGGTAACCGGCCACCAACTTAGGGTACTTCGTAAAGTGGGTCAATAGCGGGTCAAACCCGTCCCCGGCGGGCCAGCGGCCAGGCCGCCGGGAGCATCGCAAGCAGCGCGGCCAGGCCGTTGATCGCCATCGCCGCGGGCACCCCGATAGCCCCCGCGAGGAAGCCGATCCAGAGGGTGCCCGCCGGCTGGGTGCCGATGCAGGCCGAGAGAATGCCCATGGCCCGCCCGCGGCTCGCCTCCGGTGCCTGGAGGAGGACCAGCGTGCTCTGCATGGCCGCGAAGGCCGACTCGCAGGCCCCGATCAGCATCAGCACCGGCAGGCAGGCCCACGGCCAGCGCAGGCTCGTGAACGCCAGCAGCAGGAACGGCGCGGTCAGGACCGCCACGCCGAAGAGGCGGCCGTGGGGTAGGAAGCCGCGGCGTCCGGCGATGGCCAGCGCGCCCAGCAGCGCGCCGAGCCCGTCCGCCGCCACGAGGCCGCCGAGCCACTCCGGGCCCACGCTCAGCACGTGGCGCGCGACGACCGGGAGCATATGCTGGTAGGGGAAGAACAGCACGTTCATCATCACGGTGATCAGCAGCACCGCGCGCACGGTGGGCTCGCGCCACGCCTCGCGGAAGCCGGCGCCCAGGCTGGCCGCCACCGAGGTCGCGTCGCGGCCGCTCGGGCCGCCGATGCGCCCCGGCAGGCCCCCGAAGACGAGCAGGCCGACCGCGTAGAGCGCGACCACCCCCACGTAGCAGGGCGCGGGGCCGAGGCGCGCCAGGCCCAGCCCGGCGAGGACCGGACCGATCATCTTGGCCACCTGCATCGACACCGTCTCGAGCGAGATCGCGGTGGCCACGCGGCGCGAGCCGACCAGGCTGTAGAGCGCGGTGCGCCGCGCCGGGAAGTCGAGCGCCCAGAGCGCGCCGAACAGCGTCTCCAGGCCGACCAGCGGCCAGAAGCCGCCGCGCCCGGACGCGAACACCGCGGCGAGCGCGAGCGCGGTCGCCAGGCCGAGCGACTGGGTGAACACGAGCACGCGCCCGCGGTGCATGCGATCGGCCACGAGGCCGGTGAACGGGCCAAGCACCATCAGGGGGGCGGAGCGGGCGAAGGCGGCCAGCCCCACCATGAACGGCGAGTCCGTGAGCTGGAACGCGAGCCAGCCGAGCAGGATCAAGTCCATCCAGCGCGCGCCGTTGACGCAGAGGCCCGAGAGCCAGAGCCGGCGATACGGGCGCTCGCGCAGGACGGACGCGAAGGCGCGGGGGGCGGCCAGGGCGGCCGCCGGGCGAGCGACGCTGCTCACCGCGTAGGGATACCATGGAAGGCGGCCCCGGGGGGAACATCGGCAGATCGCCTGTTGACAGGAGCGGCGAAGCCGGTCGATCATTCCGCAATCCCGAGCCAACGGCATGATCCCCATCCTCCTCGTTCCGCGTGTCCTGGGCTTCGCGAAGTAGCGGAGCGATGCGACCGGCCGGCAAGGGGAGGAATCTCTGCGCGGCGTTGCTCGCGGGCCTGGTGTGCGGCGGACTCTGGGTTCTGTTCGCGATCACGATCCTGGATGTCGTCCGGCCCGGCGTGCTGACGGTTCCCACGCTCGCCGTCGGGGCCCTGGCGGGCCTCGCGGTGGCCGCGTTCTGCTGGCGCCCCGGCACATCCAGACAGATCTGGGGACGCGTGGCCCTCACCGTGGGCCTCCATGCCCTCGCGATGCCGGTCGCGGCCGCCATCTCGTTCGGCGCCACCGGGATCTGGCCACCTCCCGAGACGGCCGACCTCGGGCTCAGCGTGGACCTCTTCGGAGTGCGATTGGTCGGCACGCCCACGACCGTGCGCCTCGGGGTCGGCGGCTTCGTCCTCGGTCTCCTCCTCGTCGTGATCGGCGATCGCGCCCTCGGGCGCCGCGGCGTCCCGGACCAGATGCGGCGCGGCACCGGGCGGCTTCCCCGCTAACGCGCGCCGTACCGATGTTCACTCAGCCGAACATTCTCGCTCTGCGCTTGATGGTCGTCGCACTGTGCATGTCGCTCCACGTGCCGGGGGCACGCGCGGCGTCCGAACGCTCGGCGTTCCATCTCTCGACCGAATTCTACGGGCCTCTTGGCTACGCCAATCCCGACGCCGCCCTGAACCTTCAAAACGGCATGGCCAACATGGTCGCTTTCTGGCCGCCGGCGGACGTCGGCATGCAGCGGTTCGTCATGAGTCACGTGGTGAGGCTCAATTTTCACTTGCAGGGCGCGACTCGCGTCGACAACCACTCCGCCGCCTCCATCGAGAGCCAGCGCCTCGCGGCATCTCGAATCTGCCTGGCCCAGCCGGCCAAGAACCACGTGTGGAACTTGATGATCGAGTGGGATCAGAGCGGCGGCCGCTGGGTTCCGAACGGACGGCCACAGTATGCGGCGCTGACGCGCGCGCAGGCGCATGCGCGGTTTGCGGACTACTATCTCAATCAATCTCCCCCGCTCGGCG
>WNGJ01011473.1_pt1 | contig 11682 bp, 25 predicted proteins | sample 5400611 | NCBI WGS metagenome assembly WNGJ01 (sample SAMN13153375, study PRJNA577476) | soil metagenome | isolation source: 40 cm soil or saprolite under Garry oak tree replicate 1 | place: USA:California | collected 2016-06-15 | reverse complement strand
AACGGCGCCGATTTCACCTTGGTCTTCCGCCGTCTGTGCGACGCGGCGGCCGGCCCTGACGGCGATACGGGTGTGCGTACCCTGTTTGCAGATCCGGGCGCCTTCGACGGATGGGCGGCGAGATGGCGCCATCGGCTTGGAATATCCAGGTGGATGGAGGGGGATGGTAGGGCTGACGGCCTTCGATTCAATGGAAGAAAAGCCCCGCGCGCAGAAGTGGCGGGGCGTCTTTCACGGTTTACCTCGGTTTTGCCGTCGCCTTTTTTATTTGCTTCTCTTCGGCCTTTGCATCGCCCGCGATCAGTTTGTAGTTGAGGCCTAGAGCATTGAGGTCCGCTTCGGCCTGTGTAGCCTTTTGAAGTGCCTCTTCCTTGGCTTGGCCGAAGATTTTAGCCCGTTCGTCGTCAAGTTCTTTGATGCGCTGGATTGCTGATTTTTCTGACATTCGAATCACTCCCTCTTGCTGTTGTTCAATTCATAGACAAAAAGATAACGCCGGTGAAGGGGTTGGTGCGGTTGCTCACGTCGGAGTGGTCGGGGAAAGGCGTTGCTGCACTTGAGGCGGATTGCGGCCTCGTTCCCACGCCGAGGCCGTTCATTCCGAGGAGGGCGACCGAAGACCGAGCCGAGACGGTCTAGCAACGCCACCGCCAGAAGCTGGAGCCCGCGTACGGGCGAGGCCAACCTCGCTGCGGCGAACCCGTCAACGAGCGGGGCCTGGCCGATCGCACCGGCGAGACGGGAGTCCGACACGGCGAGCTCGACGATGTACATGCCGGCGAACGACGTGCCAGTGCCAGCCAGCGCGTGCAAAGCATTATTGCTGTTTCCTCCCGCCCGGTCGCCGACCGCGCCGCCGCGGTCTGCGAGGCGCCGGCGTGACGCTCCGATCCGACTTGGTTTTCGGTTCCTTCCCCGACCCGCGCGAACGCAGCGGACTGAGGTCCAATTTCCGCACTTTTTCGGAATGCGCGTTGATAGATAATGCGAACTACCTGGATTTTGATTCCGCCATTCCCAGGTTCGAATCCTGGCGCCCCAGCCAGCCAGAGTTACGTGAGAAGCGGTGAGATTTCCAAGGGGCGCGAGTCGGATTCAAGGTGGGTATGTCGCCGCCCCCTGATCTTGACCACCTGTCGCCGAACCGAGCTGAAGGACTTTGTGAAGCTTTTGGCAGAGGTGGCGGAGCTGCGCAGAACGGTTGCGGCTCAGCGTGACGAGATCGCCCGGCCCAAGGGCACGATCGGAAGCTTCATCGATGGACGACTGCCGTAAACGTCAAACGTCTACTGCCACCCCGGCAGAGCCGGGGGACCTCCCTTGGGGGTTAATTAGTTGCCTCCAACAAGAATCACCGAATTGCGATGTGGTCAATATTGAACAGCCTTGTCCAGTAGAAGCGCCCAAGCTTTCCGCCAACCTGCGCAGGGAGAAGCATGGTGTCGCATCGAGTTCAACTTTGACCGTTCCTACATAAGCTGTGCCGTCAATTGAACGGCCCGTGTAGGAACCAGTCGGTCGCCAGGAGGCTTTCCTGTCCGCTGGGAGAACCGAAAGACGGTTGTTTGCGGAAACGGGGAGCGGTCTTACTGCACGCCGAGGACAACCAAGTGCACGGTCTCCTCATCCACTGCATCGATTGTGGGGCCGGCAACGCGACCGACGACTGACGAGGAATGCGGCAGTGGCCGGATCGCCGCCGACATTCCAGTTGAAAAAATTGGAGGCTTGGTGTCGGAAGAATTCGCTTGTCCCAACTGTGACTGCCCGTCCGTGGTCTATCCCGATACGGCGGAGGACGACGGACACGTCACCTGTCGCGCCTGCGGCACGTTCCTTGCGACCTTAGCGCAGTTCCGGAGTTCGGTGGAGCGTCACGTACCGCAGTCCGAGACGGAGACCAGTGGTTGTTAGAGCGGTGACAGTCAGCGCACCGCAGGCGGCGACCGTTTCCGGGGCCTATGGGCCAGTTCGTGAATCATCTTCGTCCCGCACTGCATTGGATATTTTAATGACTGCAGCGAAGATGGCCACATCAGTTCCTCGGCCGCCGTACGGGTCGCTCGTTGTACCGGTAACCGCCAACACCTTGCGTCCGGCTTCCAGGGAAACTGGAAACTCGCCTATTACGCCGGTTCGGGAGTGATCTGAGGAATGTCGATTAAACAATTGCGCTTGCACCGCCCCGACGAAAGACCCACGACTATCCAAAAAGCTGGCGGGCGTAAAGCCAAAGCTGATATTTCTATTTTACCGGGGTGGCGCACGAGTGTCGTTACCCACCTTCACAGGAGGTTGCTATGCTATCAGTCTTAATCGCGACTCTGATTATTTGCGTCGTCGGCGCAATTTGTTTTTGGGCCATCGATAAGTTCGCTAATGAGCGTCGTTTGGCATACCTTCTCAAACTGCTCGTGGTGCTGATCTGCCTGGGAGCGATCCTTCAACGGGTGCTGCCGCTGGCGGGAATAAATTGACTGTAGCCGCTGCTCACGACGATGCCGCCGATCTGGACCCCCGCGTTCTTGTGCTCGCCGCTCGCGGCGTCCCAGAAAGGACAATTATGATCAATATTGCACAGACTCGCTTTCAGCGTGGACCGTAAAGTTGTTTTGCCGGGGCGCCCTAGTTACTGGCAAACCCCAAACGTTCGGCTGGTGTTTCGACACCTGTAATCCGAAGATGCGGCTGTTTGTGCTTTGGCTAGGAGCGCATCTCGCTCCGTCGATCTCAGCCAGCGCGCTCACCGGCGACATCGCGGGTCTGCTGGGAACATAGCTGCATCCCCGTGTTTCCTTGGGCGTGGGGGGATGGGCCACAGAGGGAAGAGGGACATGCGATTGTTACTTGGAATCATTCTTGGAATAGTTCTGACGATCGGCGTCGCTTACTTGCATGACGCGTCGGCATCGGGACCTTCCAAAGCTGCGGGCCAGACCAGTGTCGAGCAACAGCCCATAGTGAACTGGCACGTTCTCGGCAGGAACTGGCAGAGCTTGACGTTGGGCGTACGCAACACTTGGAACAATCTGGCGGCGCGCTGATCTCGTCCTCAGGCGCCTTTCGTCACCGAACTTCGCCCAGTGACCTTCAAGTGTGCTGGGGCAAAGAGATACTGAGGACCGATGCACGATGCAGCCGAACGTGCATGCACCAGGGCGGTCGGTAGTGGTTACTGTTTGGCGCTCCCTTGCTGCAGAGCAAGTTCGCCCCAAATCAGCGAAAAACCCGACGATCGCCAGGGCAACTCGCCGGATTGTACAAACTCTGCCCCAAAGGATGAGTGCCATGACTGCACGCGCACAATCTCAAGCAACGAAGGCCACACCGCAAGTTCTTCATGATCTCGCAGAAAAAAGCGTCGCACAGGCGAAAGAAAACTTTGAAAAAATGAACGCCGCTGCCGGCGAGGCAACCAGTCAAATGAAGGATACCTGTTCGGTGACCTTCAAGGGTGTTCAGGACTACCACACCAAAGTTCTCGAATTCGCTCACGCCAACATCAACGCTGCGTTCGAGCACGCCAGGAAATTGTCGAGCGTGAGGTCGCCGGCGGAATTCTTCTCGCTATCCAACGATCACTTACGACAGCAATTCGAAATACTCTCCCGACAGGCTCAGGAACTCGCGGCAATCGCTCAGAAGATGACAGCCGCGACGACAGAGTCCATCAAGGCTGGCGTCCAAAAAGTGTCCTGATCCTACGTTTTTCGGATTTCGCCCGAAGCCCGGGCTCACCCGGGCTTCGATTTGGAGCCCAGCGGTTCTTCGTCAGGGTGGTCCCTTGCGCCGGCTTCGGGAAACTGGGCGCGACCCAGCGCCGCGTCGTGCCGATCATTTCGGCCAGGGTTTCCTGACTGATCTTCCCCACGATGGGCTCAGGCCTCGCTTCTTTGCCGAAATTCGCAAGGAGAAGGAGAAGTCGGTGAGTCGCCTTTCGCTGGAATTGAATACCTGGTCGACCAGGTCCTCTTCGATTCGACCATTACGAGCCAACAGATACGACATGAACAGCTCGGAAAAGTCAGTCTTGGCTCCAAGCCACGCAGGCAGAACGCAGCCATAGCCCCTCCCAGCCGATCGGCTATCCTACCGAACTCAGCCTCACTGAGTGTGGCCTGGGCTAAAGGATGTTTGACACCATAGCTCGGAAATTGGTGTTAGCCGGAGTGCGGTCGTCATTGAGTTGTTCGAAAGCGTAGCGAATTTGGCCTACGACTGCCTCCATCTTTTCCGCAGGCACCTTGGCCGATACAGGCTCCACGATGCGTGTGGCCAACTTCGCGATCTCGGTTTTCATGTCGAACCCAACATAACGCGTTCGCTTGGTTCAGGTGCTCCGGTCATCACCTTGCCTGCTGACCCTTCGCTCGCGCTGCTCCCTTCGCGTCGCTGTGGAATGAATAGCCGTAACAAGAACCTAAGAATGCATCCGGCCCCCGATTCCCACGCAGAAAGGCTGGTCGGGGGACCGAATGCTACCGTCCCCGCATAGAAGCTGGCAAGCCTACTGCAATGCGGCAAAAGGTTCCGATCTGATGGAAAACTCAGTGCTCCCGCCCCAGCCACCCAGTCCGGTCTCCAACTTACTTTCCTGCGACACCCAGGAATTGGCGCGGTTGCGCGCTATTTCGCACCCGGCCGCCTCTTCAGAAGTGAGCAATTTTGTACAGACGTAACTCGATTGCACGGCTATCCTTTATATCAAGGCCCGGAACGAAGTGTCCTAATTGCAACGGTCCACAATATTTCGTGTGGCCGGCCACTTTTCCGCCCGGGAGAATCGCGCTGATTGTTTGTAGCTAAAAGATGGCTGGGGGTAGGACGTGCCGTGTCGTCTGAAGACGAACTGGAGTCCCGTATATGCCCCGTCTGTCGCGGAGAGATGAAGCTCGCCCGGGTAGGCCGCCATCCGAAGGTCCGTACCTATCAATGCCTCAGTTGCAAGGAGGTCATGACGGTCGAGGACTGGGCAGGGAGTGGTTCTTACCTTGAGTGGCTCATGTCCAGGCCGAAATCAAAAAGAGCTTTATCGAAAGGGCGCGGCTAGCCCTCCCCCCGCGCCGTTCCTATCCAGCAAATCCTTCGGATGCAGCCGACAAGGGGAATGTCATAGTTGGTCAAGACCTCGACGTTTTCTACAGGGAGCAAGCGTCTGCTCATGGAATGGTCCGGCCGCGGCAGACGCCTATGCCAAGGGCCAACCCCGGCAAGATCAGCTATGCCTCGGCCGGCAGCGGAACCTCACTTCATATGGCTGGCGAGCTGTTCAAGATGATGGCCGGCGTCGGCATGATGCGGCCCCCTCGCCGAATTTGTGATCGAACGACGAGCACAAAGCTTGCTTCCCCGTAAGAGGGGCAAAAGTGGTGGCGGCCAGGGCGATTGGGCTTTGGCGAGGATGATTTCTGGCAGGAGGGGAATGGCTTGGGCGGGCGTATGACCGTTTCGCAGAAAAACATCCGACTAAAGCCGACTACTACAGGAAATGGGCAGACCAGTTCAGAAAATGGGCAGATGAGTGGAGTTCTCAGGCAGGTGGTAGCGCGGGCTCATAGCGCGCGACCTGAGAGCCGCCGACCCTCACGACCGGCTTTGCCGCATCGATCGCGGCCTGCTCGGCGATGCGCGCCTTGCGCATGACGCGCGGCGATCTCGGCGAAGTCAGGCAGCGGCGCGGCCATCATTCGTTGTCCGGTTTTTTTGCGCCAACCGAAGCAACTTCTCGGCAAAGCCAAGCTTTATTTTCCCAGCCTGGCTGAGCAGCGCCAATTCCGGCGCCTCTCGCATGATCCGGCGGGCGCGTTGGATGCTGCGCGCACTAACGTTCTGTAGCTTCGCGCCCTGCTCTTGTGTGATCCGGTTCGGCTTCGTCGTTGGTTTGCCGAGCCGGAACCAAGTAGCGCGGCTCATGCCGAGTGCTTCCCATGGTCTCATAAACCCGCCACGTGGCGGAAAACTGAGACGATGTCAACCATCCCCGAACACCTCGCGGAATAGCGAGGGCGGCGTTGCGTTGCCGCCGGTCGCCGCGGCCGACGCGGGTGCCTCGCGCCTCTACTTGAGCAAGCAAAGGGACCGGTTCAGTGCATCCACCAGCGCGTTAAGCCGCTTACGCGCGCCGTCGTCATCGCTGGATTGCACCAGCCCATTGATGTGATCGGCAATGACACTCTGTGCCGCAATGGCCGTGCGCGCTCCGTTAGTCAATTCCTTAATCGCCAAATTCAATTCCTGAAGTTCCTCGCCGATGGCGAGGAGTTGTTTTACGTCGATCGGGGCGAACACCTGTGGGTTGTCGTAGCCATACTGTGCGAGTTCCGCAACTCGTTTACCCAACTCATCGAGAGCATCGTTGAATTCCCCAAGCTTGCGCATCATGTTGAAATCCTCCCTCCCGGTGCACTAAGGCTCATTCATGGCCTGACCTGATGCTCTCGCGCTGGCCTCACGCGCCGTAGGCTCGCACCACCTCCACCGGCTCTTTCGTCCGGTCTTGCACGGCTGTCAAAGGAACGAGCGTCACGGCGATGTCGTTGCCGGCTTCGGCTTTCGAGGATGCGCGCCACGACCTTGCGCCCGCTTCGTCGGTAACCGTCGTTGGAACGACTTCGGCGTGCGCCGACGCCATACGCTGCGCCATCGCGCGGCGCATACCTTGCAGGGGTTCTGCGGGGCCAGCGGTTCAGGATTGCCCGGACCTCTCCCGGGTGCCTGCCACCCTGTAGTGGATCCCCAGATCCGGGCGCCAGCCGCAGCCGCACACGACGTATTGGGGCGTGGCGCTGGTCAGCAACACTCTGCCAACGGGCGCGATCCTTGTCGTGCTGATCCTGATTTTCGAACCCATCTCCGGCGCACACTTCAATCCGGAGGGTCGCGCGCCGCAGGACCCCAAGGTCAAAGTTCGCCGTGTCACGGGAGGCGCGCGGCGGCAACGCACCCTCGCTTCGAACTCGGCAGTTGCAAGGACGCCGTTTCTGCAACTCGGAGGTTCGAACCAGCCAGTGCGGTCTCTGCGGTTTGATTTCCGGGTGTGGGAGAACCGCCGACATTCCGGCGGGTTCTGGCCCGTCAGAGACACAACTGACCGCGAAAATCTGCCCACTCCTCCTCGTCGGACGTATAATCCATACGGCTCAACAGGAACGACCCCATGACTAACGCACAAGAAAAGCGCGTCAATCGCATCGCTGAGCTCAAGGGCTTTCGTCTGGAAAGGGCAGGACACGGAAAAGGTCACGGCCGTTTCTACATCATGAACCTGGCTGAGGGCGAAAGGATGCGTTCCGGCATTCTTGACCACGAGTATTCCTTTTCATTGGAGGAGGCCGAGGCGTGGCTTGCTACGCACTCGAAATGACCCTGTATCTCGTGCACATTGACCGAGGGGCTAAGCAGCATTATCCCGCCCCCGAGCCTTGTCTTGGGCTCGATCCTGGCGGCTCCGCTCAGGCGACGCGGAACTCGGGGTCGTCCGCCTCGGCCTCGGTTTCTTGATAGGTGCAGGTTCATCTGCGTCCGGAAGAAAAGCCGCGGACTCCGGAAAACGGTCCGTGACGCGCGTTCCTGCCAAGGTGCGTTAGTTGCCGCTGCATTTCAAATAAATCTCTGTCCTCAATTTCTTCGTGTCGGTCAGCGTCATCAAGACGAGCCCACCTACCTCATGATGACTCCATATTTGTCTTTGCCTGAATGGCTCACCACTGCTGCTCGTGCCATCGCAAGTACATTGCTTCGGCCGCTGCGATGCAGGGTCGCGTTCCGCAACGGGTTAATCGCGCCGTTTCGGGTCCACCGTGACCGCGGCTGCTTGCCCCCAACGACCGGAGCTAAGCGACCAGGGGTAGGCTATTCCGAGTCGGGCCAGAACGAGCCGTCACATTTGCCCCCTTGACGAGCAGGGAAGCCTGAGCGACAGGAGATTGGGAATTTCTCCGTGAACCAACGAGACCGGGTTCCTTCAGAACCCCGAACAGCTCCGCCCTGAACGGAGCTCACTCACCATTGTCCCCCACCTTGGCGGGGAGTTTTAGGGGAATCTCGCAGGAATCGATATTTCCGCCACCAGGAAGTTTTGCTCCCGCGAGGTCGCCGCCGCTCGATCCCGGCATTGTCGCGCTTGCGCTGGTGTCCGCCATTGTGCTTGCAGCAACGATTGTCCTGATTGCCACCACGGCACTGCATATAGCGTGGTCGGATAGCTGCCGCTGGCTAAACAGTGCACCCGTTTCTCCGGCCGATCAGTTCGCTGCGGGCTTCGCATTGATCCATACCGGCTATTCGGGGTTTCTGATCATCTGCTATCTCGCAGCATTCGATGAGCGGGAAATACATGCGGCGGCCGAATGGTTTCGCTATCAGGCCCATACCGGCGGTGCTGGGTTGTTGGTCGCTCTGATGCTGGCGATGGAGAGATGGCGGGTGGTTTTCGGTCCTGCTGTTTGGTGGCGCCCGCCTGAGTCCCTATCTATTCTGATTGTTCACGGAAGATCGATGATGGCTTTCCAGGAGCATGCACCGGCGCGTCTATTGAGGCGCGCACGGCCTCGTCTTCGATGATGCGGCAATGACCGGCCGCTGCTACGTCCCGCGCTCGAGATCCGACTTAAGCGCTACGAGGAAACGGGCCGCTTCGCCGCCGGTCACCACACGATGATCGAAAGTAAGCGACAAGGGGAGAATGCGACGCACCGCCACCTCGTCTCGGTGCACCGTCACGCGTGGACCGGCGCGACCGGAACCCACGATCGCCACCTGAGGCGGCACCACCACGAGACTTGCGAAACGGCCGCCGATCATGCCGAAATTAGACAACGTGATGGTCGCGCCGCGCAGCTCCTCCGGCGGGATCGCGCGCGCCCTGGCGTCGGCCCGCATTCGGTCGAGACCAGCGCGTAAGTCTTTTGCATCGCGCTCGCCCACATTGCGCAGGACCGGCACGATCAGGCCACCGTCGGTATCGACCGCGATGCCGATGTCGATGCGCTTGATCAGCCGCCGCTCGCCCGCTTGCGAGTTGTACCAGACGTTGAGCGAGGGCTCAGCCCTGCAGGCCGCCGCAATGGCGCCTACCAGCCGGATCGTAATGTCTTCGGTCACGGGCCAATTGCCGATGTCAGCTTCGTCGGTAACCGTCGTTGGAACGACTTCGGCGTGCGCCGACGCCATACGCTGCGCCATCGCGCGGCGCATACCTTTCAGGGGTTCTGCGGGGCCAGCGTCGGTGAGGCTTTTGGCAGCGCGCTCAACGTCCGCCCGTGTAACCATCCCGCCAGGCCCGGTGGCTTGCACGAGATTAAGATCGACGTCGAGCTTGCGCGCCAGTGCTCGAATTGCAGGAAGCACCTGCAGGGTGCGCGGCCGCGTCAGGTCGGGAGGCACCTGCCGGCCAATTGCCGATGTCGGCTTCGTCGGTAACCGTCGTCGGAACGACTTCGGCGTGCGCGGACGCCATACGTTGCGCCATTGCGCGGCGCATGCCTTTCAGGGGTCGATGCGGCCGCTCCAGGGCGAGGGCACCTCGACCACGGCCTTGTCGGTCTCCACTGAAACGAGTGGCTGATCTGTGACCACATGATCACCCTGGTTGACATGCCAGGCGACGATCTCCGCCTCTTCGAGGCCTTCACCAAGATCGGGCAAATTGAAATGGGACATGGGAGCACCCACCGGGATTCAGCCGAACTGATAGACCTTGCGTGCAGCCGCGGCGATACGGCCGACCGAAGGCATGTAATACTGCTCCAGCCGCGACAGTGGAATGATCGTATCGTAGCCGGTTACGCGGACTACCGGGGCGAGCAGCGACAGTAGCGCGCGCTCGGCAATAAGCGCCGCAATCTCGGCACCAAACCCCCCTGTGCGTGCGGCCTCATGTACAATGACGCAGCGTCCCGTCTTCGACACCGAGGCGAGCACGGTCTCCTCATCATAGGGTTTGAGCGTGGCGAGGTCGATGACCTCGGCATCGATCCCGTTGGCGGCAAGTTCTTCTGCGGCGGCGAGCGTTTCCTTAACCATCGCCCCCCAGCTGATCAGCGTCAGGTCTCGACCTTCCCTAAGAACGAAAGCGACGTCGAGCGGCAACGCCTCGCCATCGTCCTCGACCAGACCTTTCGCGGCCCGATAAATGCGTGTCGGCTCGAGGAACACGACCGGATCAGGATCGCGGATCGCAGCCAGGAGGAGGCCATAGGCGCGTTCCGGCGAGGAGGGCATTACCACACGCAGGCCTGGGATATGGGCCAGCATAGCCTCGGTGGCCTCAGAGTGATGCTCGGGGGCGCGAATGCCGGCACCATGAGGCGTGCGGAGAACCATGGGACAGCTCAGCCGTCCTTGCGTTCGCCTGCGAAGACGGGAGGCATGGTTCACCAACTGATCGATGCACGGGTACAGGAAACCCATGAACTGGATTTCGCCGACGGGCTTGAGCCCTTGCGCCGCCATGCCGACGCAGGCGCCACTGATCAGCAGCTCTGACAGTGGCGTGTCGATCACGCGCTCGGGCCCGAAGCGCTGCTGCAGGCCGACCGTTGCCCGGAATACACCTCCATTCACACCGACATCTTCACCGAGCACGATCACGTTCGGATCATCCTGCATTGCCCGGGCGAGCGCCAGATTGACGGCTTCGACCAGCGTCGACTCAGTCATGGGAGACCCCCTTCAACTCGTCGCGCTGGGAAGCGTAGACCTTGGGAAGTTCGGCATAGAGGTGATCGAACATCGTCTCTGGTGCTCGCGGCCCTACCGTCAGGTACCGTTCCACTGCCGCGTCGATGCGCTCCTGGCACTCACTGACGAGCTGTTCCTCCTCCGCCTTGCCCCATACCCTCTTGCTGACGAGATACGCGCGCAGCCGCGCGATCGGTTCCTCCTTCCAATGCCCCTGAACCTCTTCGGGCGGCCGATAGCGCCCCGCGTCATCCGCGGTCGTATGGTCGCCGAGCCGGTAGGTGATCGCCTCGATGAAGCGAGGGCCCTCCCCGCTGCGAGCAGCCGCAATCGCCTCCTCGGCGGCGGCACGTACGGCGATGACGTCGTTGCCGTCGACCTGCTCCCCAGCAAAGCCGGCAGCGATCGCCTTCTGGGCCAGCGTTTCGGAGGCCGTCTGTAGCTTGATCGGCACGGATATGGCCCACTGATTGTTGTTGGCGACAAACACGAGGGGGAGCTTGTGCACTCCGGCGAAATTCATCGCTTCCCATACGTCACCCTTCGAAGTGGCGCCGTCGCCGAACAAGCAAACCGCAACCCGCGGCTCTTTTCGGAACTTGAACGCGTAAGCGACCCCCGCGGCATGCGGCGCCTGGGAACCGACAGGAATGCAATATGGAAAATCATGAGCCGGTCCGGAGGAGCGGTTGCCGCGCTCGTCGCCGCCCCAGTAGAGCAAGATCTCCTCCATCTTCACCCCGCGCCAAAGCAGAGCGGCATTGTCGCGGTAGGATGGTAGCAGGACATCTTCCTCTCGCATCGCGCTTGCGATCCCGACCCCGACCGCCTCTTGGCCGAGCGCAACGGCATAGGTGCCAAGCCGCCCTGTGCGCTGAAGCGAGACCGCCTTCAAGTCGAAGGCGCGCGCCAGCACTATTGCGCGATAGAAGGAAACGAGCAGCGCGATGTCGTAGGCGAAACTCGGCAGCCGTCTCAGGCCTGTGCCGTCGGGCGCGAGAT
>WNGJ01018180.1_pt1 | contig 11684 bp, 9 predicted proteins | sample 5400611 | NCBI WGS metagenome assembly WNGJ01 (sample SAMN13153375, study PRJNA577476) | soil metagenome | isolation source: 40 cm soil or saprolite under Garry oak tree replicate 1 | place: USA:California | collected 2016-06-15 | reverse complement strand
CGGACCCTCAGCTTCCATGGGCGCGAAAAGCACTACGACATTGCCATTGGTTTTCTTCGCCAGCGCCTCGCGGCGGGCACGGTAGTCGGCGTTGGGCTGGCGCTCGAGCGCCCAGCAACACTGGCCCATCAAGAGAAGAACAAGGAGTAGCTTGCGCACGCTGTGGTCCTTTCAAACCTGCAGGTCATCGACTCCGGCCATACACGGACTATTCCCTGGCGCGGAAAGGTTCCCGTTCCCGTTCGCGGGTGGGTGATCGCTAGGGGATTGTAAATGAGAACCTGGTAAACGCGGAACCGGCCAAGTACCCCTGGCCGTTTCTAATTGTTGCTGCACTCCACTTTTTGTCCTACCTCGACTGGCCTATCGAGCACGAGATAAGGCTTAAAAATCCATTTTCGCACCGCATTCTCGCATGCCTTGTATCCCTCAGGGGGCCTGAAATTGCATGAGCGCTTATGACATGCCCATCCTTCCCGACGACAATGTCTACTTTCACCGTAAAGCGTTGTTGTCTCAACGATGCTGGCCATTGAGGAATGCTCGACATGTTTATGGGCACGAGATGCACACCTGAGACACGGTCACCGAGCGGACCGACCGCGTCGCAGCGTAATAGAATGGAGCAATTACTTCTGACCGAACTAGTGACTGTGCGCGGTCGGGCCACTGTTGGTCTCCCTGACGAAACAGGCCCTTGTCAGTTGCATAGTCGGTTTGGTTGAAGTTATCGCTTTTGTATATGCGTTTCGGTGATATGGAATCGGTCGCGGATCATGGCAGTTCAAATGGACGCGAACGCCACAAATCAGGAGTTGGCAACAAATGCACACAAGTTTTGACGTCACCCAGGAGCCCAAGCAGGCTCTGCCATGATGTGGATGATGAAGAAACAAACGGTCGTCGCGCTTGTCCTGCTGTTGCTAATTCCCATGGTGTCGATGCTGGGGGGATTGCTGTTCAGCCTGATTAATCCCGAAATTGCGGCAGGTCATCCGAATTATGTGCGGAACTACCATCTCCTCAGCCTCGTGAAGAACATTTCGTTCTGGGCATCGGGCGCGGTTGTAGTGATCTTGTGGCTGATAGTGTGCTTTCTGGTGATTCGGTCCAAGGAGCGATCCTCGTTGTGGCTGTTTTTCGCGGCATTGGGGCCCTTCGGGTTCGCCATTCTGGCGATGCTGAACGACAGAGCGCCCGCGGAAACGGACCGCCATGCACGGTTTGTGCGTAACCTGAACAGGTTTGTGCGCCTCGGCTACGAAGTGTGCACCTTCGTGGTCATATGGCTGCTTGCCTATCAGGCCATGGTTCTCAAGCGCAATCTGATGATCATGTATGAGTCTGCCACCACTGGAATTTCGACCGCGCAGATCATCGATCGCCAGAACGCCTCGTCTGGAATGTGGGCGTTCGCGGAGGGGAACGAAGTGATATACATGGTGGTTCTTTTCTATCTGCTTTGGCCTATCGTATTCAACATCGTGGGTCGTGTGGCGACGATTATGGCATCACCAAAGGCACACTGAGTCGCGGACCGGTCCGAATAATCCGCCGGGCGATTGAGTATTTGGAGAAATCGCTGATAGGCGGCTGAAGGTCTCTCGGGTTGCAGGTTCTGGCGGGATGGGATTCTCTGGAGACGGCGGGCCAGCCCTAGACGCTACTTTTCGATTTATTGAATCGATTGCATTGGATCCTGCGGGAACCTGTTCATCGCTGACGTCGAAAACTGCCGGATTCGGCGCGTCGATCATCAAACGGGCGTGGTCAACACCGTTGGCCAAGCATGGACGAAAGCCAACGGCTCGATTTCGTTCAAAACTTCTGGGCGAAAGCCACTTGGGATGGCAACGATACAGAAATTTTAGAACTAGTCATGCAAGATGGTAATGACCTTCTCTGGGAGCGTTGTGCGCTAGCATTCCTGAAGCATCATGACCGCGAACGAGCCGTAAGTTTTCTGATTGAGCGGATGGAGAAATGTGAACCGGAACACGAGCCGCTGAACTACATCCAGGCGCTTGCAATATCCAAAGATCGGCGCGCTGCATCTGCTATCCGGCCGTACTATGAGAAATACCGGACGGCAATGGAAGCTGAAAAAACCATAGGCGTTCCTGACGATGTAGTATTCGGCCCTATCCCCTATCACGCATACTTCGCTGTTTGTGGCGCCCTTTTCAACATTGTAGGTTCCGCGGAATACGAGGAGGGCATCAGGAAGTACCTTGGCCACCAACACGAAAAGGTCCGATGGTGGGCAGAGAATGCTCTGGGAATCGAAGGGCCAACCACAGCAAAGCGAAATGCTGAGTATAGGAATAAATTCAACAAAGAATGATGCTCCTGTCTTGGCATACCCCGTAGCTGTTGACATTCCTGCTTCTTCACCAAATCACATGGAACTCTTAGGCGTGCCCGATTAACAGCGATTGTGCACAAGTGAAATCCGTCGCGGAATCGGGCCGGCCACTTCTACGAGTACGCCACTAATCGGGACTTTAGGATGGTTTTCATAGCCAGCGCTCTCAGAGCGGGATGACTTTCTTATCAGGACTTGGCGATAGGTGTTGGAACTATTTGACGAGTCGGCAGGATCGCATAAGTACGTGAAACCGTTCGCGCAGGTATGTGCTGTCGGCCCACCAAATACCCAAAAACAGGATACAAACAAATATCGTGAGATGGATGACCTGGACTCCAAGATGATTCAAAGTCCAATGCTCTCTCTGCTGATCTAAAAAATACTCCCATTCTTTCATTTTAGCCGCGCCTAGGAGGAGAACGGGCGCGCCAGATAACACGATTATGTAGTTCGCAAGGGAAAGTTTACGAAATGCGTTCCGCCATACAAGCAGTCCGTACGCTGCAAAGAAGGCCCCTATCACAATTGCGGCACGGGGAATTACGTTGGTCATACCATGCCTCTCGCTCAACGGATGGAGATTAAAAAGACCTGGCGCTCTGAACCAGATAAGACCCCATACGAACAGAAAAACACCAGTTCCGAATAGTCTTTTCCCGTGATAAGCCTGAGCGTCAGCCTGATAGTTTGTTGTCATTTCGCCAAGTCCGCGGTTTCTTCCAGGCCAAACTGGAAGCCTCCTAGCAGCTAGAGCGATTCAGGGGCGTGCAGACAATTGTGACTCCCGAATCAAAGGATCAGCCATAGCGCGGAAGTACCACGATAGCGGAAGACGCAACTCGTCCCAACGGGCCTCACCCACCGCAAACTGCTCGATGTTTGGGGTTCGGCTGGAGGGAATGACATCTGCCATAGGCTGCACAGAATTATCGGTAGAGACAATGGGCCGAGATGGGAGTGAAGTGTCACGGAAAGACCGAAGCCAAATTAGATTAGGACGAAAACCCGCCAGGAGCCCTGCCGTTGGGGAACCATAGCAGGGCTTTCTCTTGGCAAGGGTTCATTCATGGCAGGAAACCTGCATCTTATTGTAGGGAGAAACGTACGCGGCGTGTCGGAGTACTGGTCCCGTCCGCGCAAGTAATCTCGAAAGGTAAACTGGTCCCGGCGAAGGCGCAGTTGGTCCCCATACCATCTCCGTTGGCCTGTACCGTTCCCGAAAAGCCAGCAAGTGTTCCAGCGAGAACAAAGTGCTGGGTAGCACCCCGATCTGTGCTATCGCTACAGTTGAGCTGATAGGGTGTCGCCATGATTGCAGGTGACATTTGGACTGTCAGTTGTGCACTTCCGCTGACCGGGGCCGGGCCAGCGCAGTGTAGCGCTAAGTCAAATTCCGTTGTCGTCGCCGACTGAGCACTTACCCTCGGGACACGGAAGAGCCCGATGCCACCAAGAGCCAACACCAACATAAGACAGGCAATTACTGATTTCTTCATGATAAATCTCCTCTGCATTAGATTTTTGGACTTCGTTACTTCCAGACTGCGAGGGCCTCGAACGGAGTGGCAGAAGAGAGAGCACTAACAAGAGCCGAGCAAAGTAGGATAATTCCCGTCTAGGGCACGCCGAACTGCGCACTATTCTGGGTACTGAGTCGATTGTTGTCAAGAGATAAATAGTAAAATCTCAATAAATATCTAGCTCGGGTGGCATTCATTCGAGTCTGTGAACAAAGATTTGCCTGGATTGTGCAACACAATTGACAATTCGCGATTCGTTTTCCGCCCGTGTCCGTTGTAGTCTGCCTTGCCCAACAGACGGCGAAGCTCGCTCAGAAATCGCGAAGACGGAGTGATGAACACAACCCGCTTCTACTCGACTTAAATGTCGCACTTCGCCAAGTGGTGCATCTTCCAGCCGAGTCGGAGGTGTGGCTGGCGAATTGTTATTTCGGCCATGATTCCTCAGGATTCCCCGTCCCGCTACGATTCTGCGATGCCGCAATCTGCTCGCTCTCTTCATCCACCTTATAGTTCGTTTGGCTGAAACGAGCCGGCCGTAATTGTGGGATTCGAACCATTGTTGGACCGAATGGACCGAAAAACGAAGTTGATGATATGGAAGTACTCACTTTAAATATTTTGTAATGGTTACACCGCGTGGGCGTGTAGCCCCTGCTGAAAAAGCAGAGGGTCAACGGTGAAGCGCGATTCTTCCTACTCTTTTCAGTTCCATGAGATGGCGCGCCCGGCAGGACTCGAACCTGCGGCATTCTGCTTAGAGGTACTCAAGATGGATTTTTCCAGCTCTGTGTCCCAGGTCGGATAGAAAGGCCGCAGGTACGCCGGAAACTCCTCGACGGTAAGTTTCTCAGGCATGTCCTAGTTCTCGGAGACATATCCGATCTGGCAAAGTTCTCGCCGCGAGATGTTGCGTGAATCATTTCTTCCATAACTTATTGATGCGGATCATTTTCGACTCACCTCCAGCGGCTTCTCGAACCGCACCCACTGCGACTCGATGGCTGCGATGACTTCGTCTAATTCCAACCCGACTCTCCTGGCCTCCACCACCAACTGCTCCGCTTCTTGCTGCAAGATCCGCTTCCTCTCCCCGGCGCGTGCCTGCGGCGGATCCGCAACCAGGGTGCCGATGCCGGGCTTCTTGGGAGGACTCAAGCGTTTGGATAATTGGGTTTGCTGGATTCCCTTTGTGATCGCCCTACCGCGAATGCCTGGTGCATCTATTTCCGTTGCAGCCGCAGAGTTCCCGGCGTTGCCTGCCTTCTTGCAAGATAGTTCTCAATTCTCTTCTCGCAGAAGGTACACGGCGAACCCTGCGATGAAGCCAAGCGTGCCCAGGGTCGCGAACATGACGACAACGACCCAGGCGCTCGTGCCAGAAAACGCAGTCCACAGCCCATCCAACTGGAACGCGCTCGAACCCAACAAGTCTTGAAAGAAATTCAGCCAATCGGCCAACGGGCCCCATTGCCATACTGCCACGCAGAATGCGACAAGCATGCCGAGCAGTCCCACTTTTTCCGCCACGGCAACGGGTTTCGTCATCCGTTCGATGGCCTCATTTCTATGGCGCCGTTGGGCTCGCCACCACAGCGATCCGGGAGAGCCAAAAGGAGCTACTTGTTCGGTTTGCAACCGTGCTTCTTGCATAGCCTCAGTTACCAAGACAAGGTCCTGGCAGTCGCGGCAGACATCAACGTGCGCCCGCAGTCTTGGACCGCATGCTCGGGGCCAGCGCCCTTCGCGCAGCGCCGCTTCCAATTCCTTCTCCTGTGCGCAAGAATGCCACCTCATAGATTGCACCCCGCGACCGCTATCCGCTGGCGCAGAAGACGCGCCAACTTACGCCTGGCACGGAACAGTACTATGCGAACGCCCGCTGTCCTCAAACCCGTGATCTGTGCGATCTCGCGATGCGTTGCCCCTTCCGCATAGGCAAGCCAAAGCAATTGGCGCTCGCGCGGACTCATGCGTTCAAACGCGGGTGCGAGCAGCATTTGCGATTCAATGCGATCAACGTCGCGGTTGTCGCCCGCCAAGAAGGCTCCCTCGGGAAGCTCTTCCAGCGATGTGGAGGCTTTTCGACGCCAGTGGTCACGCAATAGGTTGGTCGCAATTCGAAACAGGTAGCGCCGACAGGCGACGTCACCCTCGTTCCAGTGGGCCGCGCACAAGAAACGCAGATAGCTCTCCTGCAGTAGATCGTCAGCCAATGCCGCATTGCCTGATACCCGGACAAGATAGATCCACAGCGAACGCGCGGTGCGCTGGTAGAATCCCTCAAATGTCTGGTCATCCATGGACAGACCACTGGTTTCTGCTGAATCGACGGCATCCACTTGTGGAATTGTGCCTTGCCAGGTTATGTCGCTGAGTTTCATCGTCACCGCGTTCGAGCACTGCCAGTCACGATCAATCGTTCGTGTCAGAATTTACGCGGCTGCCATGCACACTTGCAGTCTGAGGCAACAGTCCGAAATGCCGGGCCAGGGCCCAGGAGAGCCCCGCCGAGATGATAAATCCAATTCCCAACGTGAGCGCGATGGTTCCCAGAACAAGCAGCGGAGTGGCGGCATCTTCCAGACGGCTGCGCAGATAGAAGAATCCGACCCCTACCAGCGTCATCACCATGCCAAACTGCAAAGGCACAAGTACTCTGCCCAAGGGGATACCAATATGGGATTTGGGGTCGAAACTTGCTGGAATGGGCGCGGACTCGAAGAAACGTTTTCCAGCCTCTGAGCCGAGGTAAGCAAGTAGCTGCTCGCTGGTGCTGAACTTGTCCAACATCTTGTTATATAGCTCTGTCTGAATCTTGATGATGCGCGCCCAGCTCCGGTTTTCGAGCAACACGCGCACTATCCAAAGTAGTGCACCGAGGGTGCACGCAAAAAACAGAAGCACGCTTAACATGCGCATCGTGTTTCCATCCGAGCGTCCTACTTCAAACTCCGGTCGTTCGCCGTTGCGGAACTGGAGCCCCCGCTTAAATTCTTTTCTGCCGAACTCAAATAAGTAAAACTCAGGGTTTCGCGCAATCTCTGGATGCTTCTGGAGAAATTCGCCCAATTCGGGATTATTTCGACTTATGTATTCCTGGTCACCAAGCAGAGAAGGATCCTGTTCCAGAACCCTGATGAGCCTGGGGCTGGCCCGCAATATGCTGATCAATTGTTCGTGGGTTGCGACCAGAGCCTCTTGATCTAGTGCTTCGCTGGCAGCCGTGGACGAGACCTTCGGTGATGGGCGAAGTGGCTGCGATTGCGGTTGGGCCACCAAGGAACGCGACGTAGACATTGTCACCCATAGCCCGACAAATGCAACTCGTAACCATTGGCGGCGACGTCGCAACACGGTGAATTCTCCTTCGCAGACGGGAAGCAAGTTGTTGGCTCCTCACAGATACATACGGATGAGCGATGCATTTGGTTAACAGGAATTTTCGCTTTGGGTCAGTTTGCCAGTCCGCAAGCGGTGGCTGGCGAATTGTTATTTCGCCCACGAATCCTCAGGATTCCCCGTCCTGCTACGATTCTGCGATGCGCAATCTGCCGTTCTATTCATCCACTTTATATTTAGTTCGTGGGCTGACAAGAGCCAATGCTTGAGAGTGTAATGGTTACAGCGCGTGGGCGTGTAGCTCAGTTGGGGGAGCCCCTACTGAAAAAGCAGAGGGTCAACGGTGAAGCGCGATTCTTCTTACTCTTTTCAGTTCCATGAGATGGCGCGCCCGGCAGGACTCGAACCTGCGGCATTCTGCTTAGAGGTACGCAGTACAAACTCTAAGTGCTGCTTCTGTCGCTTACATGGGAACGCGCCACTCATTTCGCTCTTGAACTGGACCGAAGTTGGACTGCAATGACTGAGGTGAACTCAGCTTCACTCGCTCGGCCGGAAGGCCAGGTCAACGGGCGAGGGCACTTCGACAACCTGCCCGGTGGGTGTCAGGCCGCCGGTTGCGGGATCAATCTTGAAAACCACAACGTTGTTCGACAACTGGTTTTCCGCCAGCAGGTATTGGCCGCTCAGATCGATGGCAAAGTTTCTCGGCTCCTTCCCGCCGGTCAAAACGTGCGCGACGAAGGTGAGCGTCCCGTTTCTAGCATCGATCGCAAAGATCGCAATGCTCTCGTGCCCGCGGTTGGACGCGTAAAGGAATTTTCCGTTGGGATGCACGGCGATTTCCGCCGCATCGTTCCGTCCCGCGAACCCCTTCGGCAGCGTGGAAATCTGCTGCACGGTACGATATGCGCCTTCCGCGTCATTCGCAAAAACCGTCACGGTGGATTGCAATTCGCCCAGCACGTACATGAATTTGCCGTCCGGGGCGAACGCCGCATGTCGCGGCCCCGCTCCGGGATTCAGCGTTGCGGATAAAGGATTGAGCTTCGGAGCCTTGGCGGTGAGCGGCTCAGCTGCCGTCAGCGATCCGCTGGTGGCATCGAACTTGAAGATCAGAACGCGATCCAGTCCTAGGTCGGCGACATAAACGAACTGATTGTGTGCCGCGGCCTCAATCCAGTGCGCGTGCGGCGCTTCCTGCCGCTCTTTGTTCGGACCCGTGGGGCCTTGATCTTTCGCGAGCGCGGTGTGTTCTCCCAGCCGGCCATCCGCCAAAATCGGAAAAACGGCAATGGTCCCCGAACTGTAGTTGGCCACGAGAACGTACTTCCCGGTTTTGTCGAACGACAAATAACAAGGATCCTCGCCGAGCGACGGAATCTGACCGAGCAGGGTGAGCTTCCCGCTCTTCCCATCCACCGCAAAAGCGCTCACGGTGCTGGCCTTGCCTGCTTCGTTCGCGGCATACAAAAATTTGCCGCTGGGGTGCACCACCACCCACGACGGGTCCGGGGTGGCTGCCGCAACTTCGATGGCGCTCGGCTGTCCCGTCGCGGTGTCGAAGCCGAAGACATAGATGCCCTTGCTGCTGGTCTTGGTGGTGTAGGTCCCCACGTAAGCAAGGGTTTGGCCCTTGGCCGCGGCACGCTTGGCGGCCGGCGCTCGAGACAGCAGCGCCAGTGGCCCTAAAACCAAAACCAGAAAGGCCAGTAATCGTCTGGTGATTTTCATAAGGACCAAGATTCTAGAGGTGCGCCCGGCCAAGTCGCGGACGACCCTACTTCTTCTCCTCTTCGTTCTCTTCCTGCAGAACGGCGGCGGCGGCGACGGAATCGTCGTCATCGAGCCGCAGCAACCGCACGCCCTGCGTCGAGCGGCCGGCCTCGCGGATTTCGCTGGCGTGAACGCGAATGACTTTACCGTTGTGCGTGATGATCATCACGTCCGATTCTTCCGTCACCTGTAGCGTGGCCACCACGTACCCGTTGCGGTCCGTGGTTTTCATGTTGACCACGCCCTTGCCGCCGCGCGAGGTGATGCGGTACTCCGCCAGCGGGGTGCGCTTGCCAAAGCCTTTCTCGGCCACCGTCAGCATTAGCGTCACCAGCGAGTCCCTGATCTGCTCGTTCTCGAGTTCCTCAAGATTCTGTGTGCTGCTCTTGTGCTCCTTAGCGATGATGTCAAAATCCGGCTGGACCGCGTCCATACTCACGACGTAGTCGTCCTTGTCGAGATCCATCCCGTTCACGCCGCCGGCGTTGCGCCCCATCGGTCGCACTTCCGTCTCCCGGAAGAGGATCGCCTGGCCCTCGTGGCTGGCCAGAAAAATCATTTTCTTGCCGTCGGTGAGCTTCGCGCCGATAAGCTCGTCCTTGCCGTCCAGGGTGATGGCGATGATGCCCGTCGAGCGGGGGTTGGAGAATTCCGTCAGCGCCGACTTCTTCACCGTGCCGCTCCTGGTGGCCATAAAGACGAACTTGTCGGCTTCTTCCAGGTTGCGGGCCGCCACCAGCGCGGTAAGTTTTTCGTCTTCCTGGAATTTTACCAGGCTGGAAATCGCCTTGCCGCGCGTCGCTGCCGCGGCCTCCGGCAGTTCGTAAACCTTTAGCCAGTACACTCGGCCCTTCGACGTAAACAGCAAAATGTAGCTGTGCGCCGAAGCGATAAAGAGGTGCTCCACGAAATCTTCTTCTTTCGTCTTCGCGCCGATGCGCCCCTTGCCGCCGCGCGACTGGTGCCGGTAGGTATCCGCGGCGGTGCGCTTGATGTAGCCGGCATGGCTCACGGTGATCAGCATTTCCGTGTCGGCGATGAGGTCCTCGAGTTTGATTTCATCCACTTTGTCGACGATCTGTGTGCGGCGATCATCACCATACGCTTTGTGCACTTCGCGCAGCTCGGCGGTGATGACCTGCCTAAGTTTCTTGTCGCTCGCCAGGATCTCGCGCAATTCGGCGATCAATTCGCGAATGGACTTCAATTCCTTGAGAATTTCGTCGATGGAGAGCTGCGTCAGCCGATGCAGTTGTAATTCGAGAATGGCGTCGATCTGCGCATAACTGAGGCCCAGGGCGTTCCCGCGACCGGCCGCTTCAATTTCCGGCGCTCCCTGCGCGCGGTACTTTCGGCCGTCCAGCTTGACGCCCTCGATTTTCTTGGACTTTCCGTTTTCCGTGATGGTGACGTCCTGTTCTCCAAAATACTTGAACAGGTTTTCCCTGGCCTCCAGGCGGCTGGAAGAACCGCGGATGATGCGGATCACGTTGTCCAAGTGATCCAGGGCAATCTGATAGCCCAGCAAAATGTGCTCGCGCTGTTCGGCCCTTTTCAGCTCGAAGATGGTGCGGCGGCGGATCACATCGATGCGGTGCTCGATGAACAGCTTGATCATGGGGATCAAGCCCAGCTCGCGCGGTTGCCCGCCAACGATGGAGAGCAGGATCATGCCGAAGGATTCCTGCATCTGCGTGTATTTGAAAAGATTATTCAGGATGAGCTGCGATTCTTCGCCGCGCTTCAGCTCGATGACGATGCGCATGCCCTCGCGCGAGGATTCATCGCGCACATCGGAAATGCCTTCCAGCTTTTTCGACTGCACCAGTTCGGCAATGCGCTCGATCAGCCGCGCTTTGTTCACCTGATACGGAATTTCCGTAATAACGATGCTTTCGCGGTCCTTGCCGGAGTCTTCCATCGCGGCCTTGGCGCGCATCGTGAAGCTACCGCGGCCCGTTTTGTAAGCGGCTTCGATGCCTTCGCGGCCGGCGATGTACGCCCCGGTTGGAAAGTCCGGGCCGGGCACAATCTTCATGATTTCCTTGAGCGTCGCGTCGGGCCTCTCGATGAGCAGAATGGCGGCGTCCACGATCTCGCGCAAGTTGTGCGGCGGGATGTTGGTAGCCATGCCCACGGCGATGCCGCTGGCGCCATTGACGAGCAAATTCGGAATGCGCGACGGCAGAACGACCGGTTCTTCGCGCGTCTGATCGAAGTTGGGGATGAAATCGACGGTTTCTTTTTCGAGGTCGGCGAGAATGTCTTCCGAGATTTTCGCCAGCCGCGCCTCGGTGTATCGCATGGCCGCCGGAGGATCGCCGTCGACGGAACCGAAATTCCCCTGCCCGTCGACCAACGGGTAGCGCATATTGAAATCCTGGGCCAGACGAACCATCGCGGGGTAGATCACTGCTTCACCGTGCGGGTGATAATTGCCGGACGTGTCGCCGCAGATCTTGGCGCACTTGCGGTAGCCGCGGTTGGAGGCCAGGCCGAGGTCGTTCATGGCCACCAGGATGCGCCGCTGCACGGGCTTCAACCCGTCGCGCACATCGGGCAGCGCGCGCGCGATGATCACGCTCATGGCGTAGTCCAGGTACGACTTGCGCATTTCTGCTTCGATATCGATGGGAAGCAGTACTGACTGATTTGTCTCGTCGGCCATTTCGCCCTCG
>WNGJ01014541.1_pt1 | contig 11685 bp, 8 predicted proteins | sample 5400611 | NCBI WGS metagenome assembly WNGJ01 (sample SAMN13153375, study PRJNA577476) | soil metagenome | isolation source: 40 cm soil or saprolite under Garry oak tree replicate 1 | place: USA:California | collected 2016-06-15 | reverse complement strand
GGAGCCGCCGCCTCGATCGCATCCAGCACCTCGTCGAAGCGGACGCCGAAGTTGGGATCGTGCCAGCCGACGCGCGGCCGGCGCAGCTGTTGGCGCAGGAACTTGAGATCGTCCTGCAGCACCTGCATGTCGAGCGGCTGATACGGCACCACCGAGTCGATGCAGAAGCTGCAGGTGTAGGGGCAGCCGAGGCTGCCAAGCATCGGCACGATCTTGAAGAACGGGGCTTTGCGCAGCGTCGGCTCGATGAACTTCCAGCGCTCGCGCACCCCGGGGAGTGCCGTCGGCTGGCGTGGCGCCGCGCGGTGCACGCCGAGCGGCCGGTGGCGGGCGCAGTCTTGTAAGACGTCCCGGATGACCGCCTGGTCCGTGAAGCCGAGCACGTAGTCGAAATAGCGCCGGGCGTCTTCGGGATAGCAGCGCGCGTGCGGGCCGCCCAGCACGGTGATCGCGCCGCGCGAGCGGAACAGGTTGCTGAGCGCGTAGGCGAGCAATCCCGCTTCGGTGAACGCACCGATGAAGACGAGGTCGACGTCGGCGGGGAGCTCGGCGACGAGATCCTCGAAGCCGGTGTAGCAGACGAACGTGACCTGGTGGCCCTCGGCCTCGCACCACACGCCGACGACCTGAGGCATGATGCTCGCCAGATTGGCGTGCATCACCCGCGCGTACAGCGCGCGCGTCGGCCCCTTGGTTACGAGGTCGACGATCCCGATGCGCAGCTTAGGCACTCACCTGTCGGTTGCGGATAATGCACTCTCTCCTGGGCGCGGTTCGAATTGCTGCGGTGCATCTAATGCACTACTCCCGGTCGCGGAAAGCCATAGACCGGGCGGGTGAGGCGTGGGCGACGCATCAATCTAACGAGCTAGCTCGGCGGCGCTAGTCGGCGCCTTCCGCGCGCGCAAAGGCGGCGATCTGCAGGCGCGTGTGCAGCGCCAGCTTCTCGAGGATGTTGTGCACGTGGCTCTTGACGGTGTGCGTCGCGATGTGCAACCGCTGGGCGATCTCCTTATTGCTCAACCCCTCGCCGATGAGATCGATCACCTGTCGTTCCCGTTGCGTCAGCCGCACGGCGTCGATCACCGCCCGGCTGCCGCGGCCGGCGGCCTGTCGGGCGATCTGCGAGAACAGCGAATCGGTCAAGGGCGGCGGCAGCACGTGGCTGCCGCCCGCGACGGCGCGGATCGTGTTCATGAAGTCCGCGGGCGTGGCGTCCTTCAAGATGAAGCCCGAGACCCCGGCTTTCACGAGCTCGACGACATCCTCGTGCACCGGGAAGAGGTCCATCGCGATGACCCGTACGTCCGGTGCCGTTTGCTTGAGCTCCCGGACCAGCCGCACGCTGTCGTCATCCTTGAGACCTAGGTCCAGCAGGACGACCTGGGCTTGCGTGGCGTGCGCGTCCCGCAGTGCCGCCTCGCCGCTCGCCGCGGCGGCGACGAGCACGACGTCCGGCTGCGACGCGAGCAAGTGGGCGATCGCGTCGCGTAGCAGGCGGTTGTCCTCGATCAACACGACCGAGATTGGTGTGTGCACGGGTGGAGAGGAGTTCCCCCTAATAGGATGGGATCGGAACCGTCGGCTCGCAAGCACCGCCTAGGCCTGCCAGCCTGTCAGTAGCAATCCCTCGTACCCGCTGGTACCTTGGGCATACGTGCGGAACGGCATAGCTACGACCGCTCGGGTAGCACACAGACAGCGGCCACCCAGCCAACACCTGGGTTGAGCGACATGACGTAGGCCACGCGGGATCCGCCGACTGATCGGCGCATCTCGCGGTTTTTTTCCCGGGCAGCCTAAGGGGGAGCACCTGCCGAAGCCACAGCGAAGTCCAACGGCCCAGCCACGCTGGGTGTATGCCTATCAGCTGGAGCCGCCGCAGCCCGACACGCGGTTCCACAAGATCAAGGCGCTGCTCGGCAAGGCACACGTGGCCGCGCGGCGCGCCGCCCGGATGTGGGCGGGGCGGATCGTCGTGGAGACGCGCGTCAGCCACATCCTGATCGTGAGCGACAGCCCCAGCCGGCAGCGCGCCGTCAACCGGGCCCTCGAGAAGGAGCTGAAGCGTCTGGGGCTGCGCTTCCTGGTGAACGAGCCGGTTCCCCTGCCGGCGGAGGGGCCGTAGCGCGCCCGCGCGCCCCTGTCACCGCGCCGGCCCGTTTGGGCCGAGCCAGCCTCCCGTAAACCCCGCCCGCTTGAGACCCCGCACGATGTAGGGGTTGCGCCGCATGACGCGCCACACCAGTTCGCTGCGATAGTTCTCGATCATCGCCAGGATCGGCCCCTGGTCGATCCCGAGATAATCGACGTCGAACCAGCCGAACACGGGATCCACCTCGCCTCGCTCCACGGGGACCTGGGCGGTGAACGTCGGGTTGAAGGCATCGCGGAATCCGTACGACGAGAAGAGGTGTGACCCGTAGGTCTCGCGCATCGTGATGAGGGCCGGGATGGCGATCTCGGGCGCGAACGGCACCGCGCCGCCGGCAGCGGTGGGCGCGAGCGTGCCGTCGTCGTTGGTCTCGAGCGCGGACACGCCGCGCGCCCAGTAGGTGTAGAACTGGCGGGTGCGCCCGTGCAGGACGAGGGTCGTGTTCGCCGGGCCGTCGGAGGCCGTGAGCCCCCAGATCTGGTTCGAGTAGCCGTTCCACACCCCGGGGTTGGCTGCGGCGTAGGCGCGCTGCGCGTAAGTCGCGCGCCGCGAATTCTCGAAATAGTCGATGCCGCGGCCGCGCATGTAGGCATCCTGTAGCCCTCGGAAGTCGATCCATACGTGCGAGTACTCGTGCCCGAACAGCGGTCCGAACTGCACATAATCCTGCCCGCGAAACGTCGTCCACTGGTAGCCCCCCACCCACGCGGCCCAGGCGGTGGAATCGACGGGGTGCGTGGGCGAGCCGAGTGCCAGGATGTAGAGGATCATCGCTTCGTTGTAGCCGATCCAATCGGCGGGGATGAAGCCGCCTTCCGGGTGCCACCCCATGCTCACGGCGGGCGGCCGCGCCTGCGCCCAGTTCCAGTCCACGCGGCGGTAGATCGAGTCGGCGAGTGATCGGATGAGGGACTCGGTCGAGTCGGCGCCGTCGTAGTACGATTGGCAAAACAGCACGCCCGCGAGCAGCAGCGAGGTGTCGATGGTCGAGAGCTCCACGTTCTGGAACCGCTGCCCCGTACTCATGTCGAGGAAGTGATAGAAGAAGCCGTGGTAGCCGGTGGGAGCGCAAACCCGACCGCGGCGATGCTCGAGAAGGACGGGCTGGGCGCGCGGTCCGGGGTGAGGCCGTTCTGGGGGTTGGTCAGGTCCCAGAAATAATGAAAGGTGCGGTCCTCGAGGGTGTCGAGGAAAGCGGCGGTGTCACGAGCCGGGCTGGGAGGAGGCGGCCCGACCGCGTTGTTTGCGGCGCAGCCGGCGAGCGCTACCGCGAGGAACAGCGGCTTCATTGCTCGGGGACGAAGCCGATCTTATCCAGCGCGGCACCGATCTCCGGATTGGCCATGAACAGCTTCCAGATGAGCCCGGTGCGGTAGTTCTCGATCATCACCACGATGGGCGCCTGGTTCAGTCCCATGAAGATCGGCGAAACCCAGTGCGCGTCGAAGTTGATGGCGTCGCGGAAGCCGTACTCCCCCCACAACCGATCCCCCAGATCGCGATAGAAGTGCTTCAGGGCGGCCAGCGACGCGTCCGGCGTGTAGGGGAACGATGCCAGTGCGCCGGTTGGTGTGAGGGTGCCGGTGTCCACGTGCGGCGCGGGCTCGTGCGCTTCATACCCCCACGGACCGTCGCTCGCCGTCAGCCCCCAGGCCGCAGGTCCGTACCCGCCGTGCCGGCGCGGGTTGGCGATGCAGTACGCTCGGTTGATGCGCGCGATGCGGCGGTTGTTCTCGAAGTAGTCGGTGTAGCGGTCTCGCTTCCCGCGGGGGTCGAAGCCGAGAAACGAGTAATGGGTGAAGAACAACGGTCCTCCCGTCGCCACTCCGACGGGCAGCTCAATGCCGTAGTAGGTGTGCCCGTTCGCGTAGTGGTCACCGTGGGTCGTCTGCCCCCACCCGCGGCGGTACTCCACGGCACGCTGTGTCTGACTCGCCCACCCGCTGTAGTACATCTCTCCCGGTACGCCATGCGTGGGAGAAGCGATCGCGAGCAGGTAGGCGATCATCGTCTCGTTCCAGCCGATGAGCGGATGCTCGAGCTGCCATGCGTAGTCGGGCGACCAATGCCAGATCAGGAAGGCGCCGTCGGGTGTCTTGCGATACCAGCTCCACTCAACGCCTTCCCACAGGGCGGTGATGCGATCGTACAGTGCCTGGTCGGCCTTGAAATACTGACGCGCAGCCAGCAACCCTTGCGTGAGGAACGCGGTTTCGACCAGGTCGCCGCCGTCGTCGTAGCGGCCGAACAGGGGAATCACATGGCCGGTGCGCCCACTCATGAAGTGCGGCCAGGCGCCGTGAAACCGGTCGGCGGTCTCGAGAAAGCCGACGATCTGCCGCATGCGCGCGGTGCTCTGTTCGCGGGGGATGAAGCCGCGCTCGGTGCCGACGATGAGCGCCATGATGCCGAAGCCGGAGGCGCCGGTCGCCACGAGATCGGGGTCCCCGGGCTGGCTCTCGAGCGCCAGCCCGGCGTTGGGATGTGCTCCGTCCCAGTAGTAGCGGAACGAGGCCTCCTGCACCATCGTCAGCAGCTGCTCGTCGGTCATCACGTGCGTTGCCGCAGCGGCCGACTCCGACGGGGCCGAGACGTTGTCGTTCAAGTCCACCGCGCGGACGCGGTACGTCGCTCGCCGTCCCGGCGCGCCCAGAAAGTCGACGTAGCGGTGGAACCATGATGTCTGCACAGCGATCGCCGCGAAGCGCGTGCCGTCGGTAGATCGCTCGATCCGGTATCCGCGAAGATCGGGCGCCTGGACCGGCTCCCACGCCAGCTCGATGTGTCGCTCGAAGCCGCGCGCGCGCAGGGCATGCGGCGCGGGGGGAGGCGTCGAGTCGCGGGGGTCACCGCTCGTGATCGCGATCTCGTCGATATAGAGGGTGTGCGGCGCGCCGTCGTCGAGCCACTGCTCGAAGAATACGGTGGCCGCCCGGTGCGGGTCGAAGGTCCGGCCGTCCTGCAATGTCATGGCGAGCTGCCCGATCGGCACCGTTACGCGCGTCCACTGCCCGGCGGCGAGGCCGTCCGTGTAATAGTCGGCGATTCGCACCTCGCGACGCAGTCCTTGCGCGTCCTCGATCCCGATGAGGGGAAGCGCCCCGGCGGGAATCGCCGCCCTGGTATATCCTCGAAAGACGAGTGAATCGCCGGTGAACTCCGCCGCCTGATTGCGCCAGCTTTCCCGGCGCACGCCCGCGTGCCAGGTGCCGCCCGGCTGGGAGGTCCACGTCAGGCGCAGCGCGTTCGGAGGGGTGAAAACCTGCGCGGTTTCGACCGGAAGCTTGCCGCGCGTGGCGGCCAGCGTGCTCGGGGTGATCGCCCGGGCATCGCTGAAGTAATAGGCCGTGTCGGTCAGGCTGCGCTCGAAGAAGATGTGACGATCGTGCGCAGTCTGCGCCGAGGCGGGGCCGGCGAGGAGGAGAAACGCCGCCCCGTGACCGGCGAGCCGTCTAATCAGGGGGCCGATGGCCGTGCCGGGTCGTGATGACCACGACGCCGTTCGCACCCCGGACCCCGTACATCGCCGTGGCGCCGGCATCCTTCAGGATATCGATCCGTTCGACGTCACCCGGGTTGAGCCACGATAACCCGTGTCCGGTGGTCACTTGCACCGGCATTCCGTCCACCACATACAACGGCTCAGTGTCGCCGTGGATGGATCCTCGGCCCCGGATCTGGACGGAAATGCCCCCGCTCGGCAACCGGATGACCTGCACGCCGGCGCTCCGACCCTCGAGCAACTCCTCGACTTGCGCGGCGGGGATGCCGTGCACGTCTGCGGCGCTCACCGTGGAGACGGCGGTTGCGGTCATTTCTTCCGAGGGGGCACTGGCCGGCGGCGCGGATGCGGGCGGGTGGGCGCACCCAAGCCACTCGACGGTTGCGGCAACGAGCACCACGCCCGCAGAGCTGCCAAGGACGCTCCGGTTCACCGCCCTAGTACCCGGGGTTCTGCGGCAGGCCTGCGATGGCCGCTTCACCCGCCGGGAGCGGATACAGGGTGTCTCGCGGCGCGAAAGCGGCGCCCATGAGCAGGGCGGCCCGGCCCGGGACCACGCGGTTCTGCCGGATGATGTCGAACCAGCGCTGTTGCTCCATCCCCAGCTCCACGCGGCGCTCCTGCCAAATGGCATCGAGCAGTGCCTGTCCTGTGGCGGTCACGTTGGGGAGCAGCGTTTGCGCCGCGATGGTGACGGCCAGGGTTTGCGTGGTGATCGCTCCGGTGACGGAGTCCTGTCGCACACGCAGCACGTCCAGCGTCACGATGACGCCGGGTGTCTTCGAGTTCACCGCGGTGAAGTAATCGGCCACGGTAGCGATCGTCGTCCCGTCGATTGCCCGAACGATGTCGATCGTGTCCACTCGCACCGGCGGGATCGTGGCTGAGGCGCAGGCGCCGACGCAGCGCGACTTGAGGCTGCGGAGTCCCGCGGTGAACGCCGGACTGGACGGGTTCACATAACGCACGAACACGCGGCTCTCTCCCGCGGGTCGAGCGAGCACGGCTGAGTCGATCGGTGCAGCGAGCAGCTCGGGGGTGAAGCCGAGCGTCACGGTTTGCGTGCCGCGCGCCCGCGCGCGCACCAGGTTCAAGTAATTCTGCGCCTTGGCGACATCGCCTGTCTGATACGCGGCCTCGGCCCCGATCAGGAGCAGGTCGGCGTAGCGGAGGCGCCGCAGGTTGATTCCGGAGTTGAAGGCGCCGCCGACGTTGCTGGGGGACATGAACGCCTTCTGGTTGTACCGGTTGTTCAGCATGCTCGGATTCAAGTAGACCACCAAGCCGCTCCCGTCCGGAAGCAACTCCCACGGGTAGAGGATCGTCGTCACGAGGCGCGGGTCGCCCGGCTCGTAGGCGGCTTCGAGACTGGGTGATGGCGTGTTGAATCCCCAGCCGATGTTTGGCGTCCCTCGGACGCCCTGTACCTCGGCGTACTGGATGTTCGCGCCCCCCTGGTCCGGCGACTTGCCGCCCCCCGGCGTCACAGCAGCTTCCACCTCGAAGACGGACTCGGAGGAGTTCTCCCCTGCGTCGGTGAAGAGGGTGGCGTAATCGGAGAAGAGACCATAGCCGGGCTGGCCGATGACCGAATCGGCGTATGCCAAGGCGTGCGCGTAGTCCTTACGATAGAGATACACCTCGGCCAGGAAACCCTGGGCGGCGCCCTTGGTGGCGCGGCCCACGTCTGCGGCGGCGTACTGCAACTTGGTCGGCAGCACGGCGCTGGCGTCCTGAAGATCCTGCTCGATCAGCGCGTACACCTCGTCCGCTGTAGCCCGCGGCTGGATGAATTGGTCCGGCGTGAGCGGTTGGCTAACGAGCGGCACGCCTCCGAACGCCCGCACCAGGAAGAAGTAGTAGTAGGCGCGCAGGAACTTGTTCTCGCCGATGAGGCGAGCCTTGAGAGTCGCATCCATCGACACGTCGGGGATATGCTGGATCGCCACGTTCGCCCGATACACGCCCTTGTAGTACCCGGCCCAGGGATCGGCGAAGGCGAGGTTGCCGGGATCGAAGGTGAGGTTGTCCAGGTCGCCGAGAAAGCTGGCATCACCCGGTGTGCTCCCCTTGGTGGCGTCGTCCGACACGATGTCGGTCAGCCCGATCCAGGAGAAGACGTGGACTTGCCACTCGCGCAGCATGTTGTACGTGGCGTTGGTGGCCGCCACAGCCTGGTCCGACGTCTTGAAGAAGTTCTCTGTGGTGAGCACGCCCTTCGGCTCGGTCGAGAGGAAGTCGCATCCCGCCGCGAGGCCGAGGACGGCGAGAACAGAAAGCGCGCGCGTTGCTGTCGGTGAAGGTCTCATAGCTCGCCCCGATTCGATGAATTCACGTTAACATGTCTCAGAACGCCACATCCAGGCCCACCGTAAACGTCCGCGCGGGTGGGAAGATTCCCCCAAAGGTGTCGATCCCGCTCGCGATCACCGACCCCCCCGGGAGCTCGGGGGTGTACCCGGTGTAGTTCGTGACGTTGAACAGGTTGGTGCCGCTCAGGTAGATCCTGGCCTGCCCGATGCCGAGTCCGTTCGTCGCGCTCACGGGCAACCGATAACCGATCTGCACGTTCTGCAGCTTGAGGAAGGAGCCGTCTTCGATGAAGCGATCGGAGGCGACGTAATTGGTTCCAGCCGTGGTCACCCTCGGCTCCGTGTTGCTCGTCCCCTGCCCGTGCCAGCGGTTCAGGTATGACGCCTCGAAGTTCTCGACCCCGAAACGGACGGCCTTCTTGCCGTTGAACACCTTATTACCCGCCTGTCCGCTGAAGTTGGCCGAGACGTCGAAATCTCCGAAGCGCAGGCGACCGTTGAACCCGTACACGACATCCGGAATGGGGCAGCCGAGGAACTGCTTGTCCGCGTCGGTGATCGAGCCGTCGCCGTTGGTATCGACGTAGCGCAGGTCCCCGGGCTGCTCGCCGACGTTGCGATTGGGCGAGCCGGCGATCTCCGCCGCCGTCTGGAAGACGCCCTGCACCTTCAACCCCCAAAAGCAGCCGATCGGCTGGCCGACTGCCGTGCGCGTCGTGAACTGCACCTCGTTGCCCAGCCCGCCGGCGAGGATCTGGCTGTTGCCCTGGCCGAGTGCCTTGACGGTGTTGTTGATCGTGCTGCCGTTGAGACCCAGGTCGAGATCGGCGGCGCCCAGCTTCTGGCGCCAGACGAACGAACCCTCGATCCCGGTGTTCAGCACCTTGGCGGCGTTGACGAAGGGCTGGGTCGACACGCCGATGTAGGCGGGGATCGGCACCTGCACCAAGATGCCGTCAGTGAGGCGGTGATAATAATCGAGCGTCGCCTCGAGCTTACCGTCCCACAGCACCATGTCGGCCCCGACGTCGGTCTGGGTCGTCTTTTCCCATTTGACCTGGGGGTTGGCGAGCTCGATGGGGCTGGCGCCGAATTGCAGCGTCTCGCCGGTCCCGAACACGGCGTTCAGGTTCCCGGTCACGATCGGCACGCCGGGATACGCGCCGATCTTGTCGTTGCCGGTCTCCCCCCAACTGGCGCGCAGCTTCAAGGCCGAGAACGGTCCTTTCTCTTTCATGAAGGGCTCTTCCTTCAGATTCCACGCGACCGCGAACGACGGGAACGAGCCGTAGCGGTTGTCCGGCCCGAACCGCGATGATCCGTCCACACGTATCGTTCCGGTGAACGAGTAGCGGTCCTTGAGGGTGTAGTTGGCGCGGAACAAATAGGAGAGCATCTTCCAGTCCGACGCACGGTTGAAGTTCGTCTCGCCGGTGGTCGAACCCGCGTCACAATACCACAGACTCGGGTCCTCACCCGCGATGTTGGTGCGCGTGCAGCCGAGTACTTCGTTGTAGAACGACTGCGCGGTGACGCCGGCGAGCAGGTTCAAGCGCTGGCGCTCCGCCTGATAGGTGTACGCGAGCGTGTTCTCCCACAGCCAGGAGCTGCTGGTGCCCGTCTCCACGTCGACGTTGGAGATGTCGTTCTTCTGAAGGGTCGAGACGGAGTACACGGGCACGAAGCTCCGGAAATGCGAGCGACCGAGGTCCACGCCAAAACTGGAGCGGAACGTGAGACTGTGGGGGAGATTCAGCTCGCCGAAGAAGTTGCCGATCAGGCGCGCGTTGTTCTCGGTGTTGCGCGTGTAGAAAACGGTGGCCGCAGGATTGCCCGCCGAAGAGCGCACCGTGCCATCGGCGAATGTGCCGTCCGGATTGTACGGCGAGACCGTCGGATCCGCACGATAGATGACGCTCAGCGCGTCCGGGGGGCGGTCGTCGTCCGTGTACGAGATCGCGAGGTTGTGACCGAGCAGCAGGTGGGTCGTCAGACGGTAGTCGTTGTTGAGGCGCAGCGTGACCCGGTGAAAGTCCGACTTGGGGAGGACACCCGCCTGGCGGAAGTAGTCGCCGCTGAAGTAGTACGTGACCTTGTCCGTGCCTCCCGAGCTCGAGAGTTGATAATTCTGGATCGGCGCCGTCGTGAACATCGCCTTCTGCCAGTCCGTGCCGGCGCCGATCGTGTCCGGATTCGTGAAGTAGGCCGGCGCTCCGAGATTCGTGGCCAGCTCGTTGGCGAGGATCGCGTAGTCGTGCGCGTTGACGAGATCGACGCGATGCTCCACGGCCTGCGAGCCGGCATACGCGTTGAAACTGAAGTGCGTCGGACGCTCGAGACCCCCGCGCTTGGTGGAAATGATGATGACACCGTTGGCGCCGCGCGAGCCATAGATCGCCGTGGCCGAGGCGTCCTTCAACACCTCGACGGACGAGACGTCGTTCGCCTGCAGAAACGAGACGTCGTCCGTCAGCATGCCGTCGACAACGTAGAGCGGGGAGGCGTCGTTGAGCGTGCCGACTCCGCGGATACGCACGATTGCGCTGGCGCCCGGCCGGCCCGAGGAGGGCGTGACCTGCGCGCCGGCGATCCGACCCTGCAGCGTCTGGTCGACCGATGCCGTGGGGACCGGCGTCAGGTCCTCGGCGTTTACGGTCGTCACGGCTCCCGTGACGTCGCGCCGTTGCTGCGTGCCGTACCCCGTCACGACGACCTCCTCCATCATGATCGCCGCGGCCTCCATCGTGGCGTTCACGACTGACCGCCCCGCGATCGCGACCTCGACTGGGCGGTAGCCGATGAACGCGAAGGTCAGCGTGTCGTTAGGGCTGCGGGCGTCGATCGTGTACCGTCCGTTGGTGCCGGTGAGCGTACCGATGCTCGTGCCCTTGACGACGACCCTTGCTCCCGAGAGGGGGCTGCCGTCCGCGGCCCCGGTCACGGTGCCGGTCACGCGCACCGGCGCGGTCTGACCCCGGGCGGGTCCGGCCGACACCAGCGAGAGGAGCGTGAGAATGCCGAAGAGTGTCCGGCTCATGGATCTGTCTCCACTGGAGTACGTTGCCCCCGTTATCACGCGCCTCGTGCAGTTTGTCAAGTCCGCCGGAGCCCGCGTAGATTCTCTGCACCGCGTTTCAGTTTTCTACCTCTGATCAACAGGATCCCGATGCGCATCCAAGACGGCTGTTTCACGGCGCTCGTCGCCCTGGGCCTCGTCGCCCCCGGCCCCGCTGCCGCGCAGCGCGCCGCTCCCGGGCGGCTGATCGACTCGCTCGTCGCCCGCATGACCCTGGAAGAAAAGCTCGGCCAACTCAACTTGCCGTCGGTCGACAACCAGCCGAGCCCCGCGCAGCTCGAGCAGGTGCGTAAGGGCCTGATCGGGGGGTTCCTGAACCTGGCCGGCGCCCAGGCGACGCGCGACGCCCAGCGGATCGCGGTCACAGAGTCGCGCCTCCATATCCCGCTCCTGCTGGGCCTGGATGTGATCCACGGCTATCGCACGATCTTTCCGATCCCGCTCGGCGAGGCAGCGACGTGGGACCCGGCGGCGGCGGAGAGCACCGCGCGCGCGGCGGCACGCGAAGCCGCGGCGGCCGGCGTGAACTGGACGTTCGCGCCCATGGTGGACATCGCGCGTGACCCGCGGTGGGGGCGCATCGCCGAGGGCGCGGGCGAGGACCCCTACCTGGGATCGGCCATGGCCGCGGCCCGGGTGC
>WNGJ01007390.1_pt1 | contig 11685 bp, 10 predicted proteins | sample 5400611 | NCBI WGS metagenome assembly WNGJ01 (sample SAMN13153375, study PRJNA577476) | soil metagenome | isolation source: 40 cm soil or saprolite under Garry oak tree replicate 1 | place: USA:California | collected 2016-06-15 | reverse complement strand
CGCGCGGGCAGTACTCGGCCGGCTGGCAGGGCGGACGCCAGGTGCACGGCTTCCTCGAGGAGGAGGGCATCCCGGCGGACTCCCGCACCGAGACCTACGCCGCGCTGCGGCTGGGCGTCGACACCAGGCGCTGGGCCGGGGTGCCGTTCTACCTGCGCGCGGGCAAACGGCTGCCGCGCCGGATGACAGAGATCGCGCTGATCTTCCACCGCGCCCCGCACCTGCCGTTCTCCGCCACCGACACCGAGGAACTCGGCCAGAACGCCATGGTGATCAGGATCCAGCCGGACGAGGGCATCACGGTCAGGTTCGGTTCAAAGGTGCCGGGCACGGCCATGGAAGTCCGGGACGTGAACATGGACTTCGCCTACGGCGAGTCCTTCACCGAGTCGAGCCCCGAGGCTTACGAGCGGCTGCTGCTCGACGTCCTCATCGGCGACCCGCCGCTGTTCCCCCGGCAGCAGGAAGTCGAGCTCGGCTGGCGGATCCTCGATCCGGTGGAAGAATTCTGGGCTTCATACACCAAGCCGGACCAGTATCCGGCCGGTTCGGCTGGCCCGGCGTCGGCCGACGCGCTGATGGCACGGGACGGGCGAGCATGGCGGCGTTTGTAGGGCTGGCAGGGAGGCCGCGATGACCATCGACCTGACCGACACCACCACCGGCGCGATCCACGAGGCGCTGACCCAGGCGCGCCGCCGGATGGGCGGCCCCGCCTCCGGCATGGTGCTGACGTTGATCATCGTCACCGACGAGGCCGCGCAGTACGACGCCGTCCGCGCGGCCAACCAGGCGGGCCGTGAGCACCCGAGCCGGGTGCTCGCCGTCATCACCCGCAAGCCCAAGGCCGAGTCCCGGCTCGACGCCGAGATCCGGGTGGGCGAGACCGGGCCCGGCGAGACCATCTTGCTCCGCATGTACGGCCCGCTCGGCCAGCACGCCGACTCGGTGGTCGCGCCGCTGCTCGCTCCCGACGTGCCCGTGGTCACCTGGTGGCCCGATGAGGCCCCGCCCTCGCCGAGCGCGGATCCGCTCGGCGCGGTCGCCCGGCGGCGAGTGACCGACGCGGCGGCCAGCGAGGCGCCGAGGGAGATGCTGCTGACCCTGGCTAAGGCCTACCAGCCGGGCGACACCGACCTGAGCTGGACCCGCTCGACGCCCTGGCGTTCATTGCTCGCCGCCACCCTGGACCAGCCCTACCCCGAGCTGCTCAGCGGCGAGGTCCTGGCCGAGCCGGACAACCCGAGCGCGGACCTGATCGCGGCCTGGCTCGGACTGCGGCTCGGCATCGAGGTCCAGCGCGGCGAGTCCGGCGGGCCGGGGATCACCGAGGTCAGCTTCGATACGGCGGACGGGAAGGTCGCGCTGTCCCGGCCGGACGGCCGGAACGCCACCTTGTCCTGGCCGGGGCGGCCGGAACGCCGGGTGGCGCTGCACCGGCGGGAGGCCGCAGACCTGATCGCCGAGGAACTACGCAGGCTCGAGCCGGACGAGGTCTACGCGGAAACACTGCGTGCGCTGGCCGGAGGTTCCGCTCAGTGAGCGAGCCAAAGGGGCACCTAAAGGCGCCCCGGAGGCGAGCGGGGCTAACACCGTGAGCGTTCCCGAGGTGATCGTGCACCGGGACGCGCAACTGCTCGCCAAGGCCATTGCCGCTCGTCTGGTTACCAGGCTGGTCGACGCGGTGGCCGCGCGCGGCACCGCTTCGGTCGTGCTGACCGGAGGCGGCATCGGCACCAAGGTGCTGGCCGAGCTCGCCGTCGCCCCGGCCAGGGACGCCATCGACTGGCGGCACCTGGACATCTGGTGGGGCGACGAGCGGTTCCTTCCGGCGGGCGACCCGGAAAGGAACGAGACCGGCGCGCGTTCGGCCTTGCTCGATCACGTGGACGTCGACCCGGCCCGGGTGTATCCCATGCCGGGTTCCGACGGGCCCGACGGCGACGACCCCGAGGCGGCGGCCGCCGGGTACGCGTCGTGGCTGGCCGCCGCGACCAGGCCTGAGGACCACGGGCCGGTGCCCGCGTTCGACGTGCTGATGCTCGGCATCGGCCCCGAGGGGCACGTCGCCTCGCTGTTTCCCGGCATGCCCGCGCTGTACGACGAGCGGCCGGTCGTGGCGGTACGCGGCTCACCCAAGCCCCCGCCGACCCGGCTGACCATGACCCTGCCATCAATCCAGGCTGCTCGCGAGGTCTGGATCATCGCATCGGGCCCCGACAAGGCCAACGCGATCGCGATGGCGCTGTCCGACGCCGGGCCCGTGCAGGTGCCTGCCGCAGGTGCCCGCGGCAGGCAGCGGACGCTATTCCTGCTCGACAGCGCCGCCGCGGCCAAGGTGCCGCCGCAGATCGGCCGCCAGGGCGCCCACTGACTTGTCCCCCGGCCGGCGGGCGAACGCCAGGCCGGCCGCCAGGCAGGCGGCGGGGATCGCGGCGATCACGTACCGATAGCTGAACCCGGCGGTCATCGGCGGCAACACGATCATCAACGCTCCCACCAGCCAGGGCAGCAGGCCGATGCCGCCCCATCGGCGCCAGCGACCCAGCACGCCGGCGGCGCCGATGAGCACGATCAGGCCAAACAGCATGCCGCGCAGATAGATATACCGCTGGTAGATCTGGAGCAGCCGCTGCCATGGCTGGACCACTTTGGTGTTCCCAAGCCCCGCCCCGCCGAATTCCTGCCGCGCCGCGTACATATGGAGCGCCGAGACGTCATTCCCGTATTTCTTGGTCCACTCGGCGAGATGTGCGGGAACGTCCGGGCCTGCCCACCAGGGGATCAGCGCGTCCAGGGTCCGGCCCGATACGAACTGGAAGGCCGGGCTGTTCCCGTAGTAGTTGTTCGGGTCGGGCTGCCGGTTCCAGCCGAAGGTGTGCAGCGTGTCATGGGTCACCACGCGCAGGTAGTCAACCGGCTGGGCCAGGATGGCGTCCCTGGCGAACTTCTCCGCCATGCCGTTGACCCGCGGCGTGAACCGCAGGGAGTTGTCAGTGGAGTTGGTCAGGTTATACAGCGGGGTGGTGACGTGGTTGTCGGGCCATAGCTCGTTGTCCGCCCACAGGTACTCCCCCGACACCGGGCGCAGGTGCGTCGGCGTCGGGTCACACAGGGCGCGGATGTCGGCCGGGGGGTTGATCTTGGCGCACTCGGCGAACGTGCTGACCCGGCTATACAGGAAGGTGCCCGAGGATTCGGTCAGCGCGTACTTGCCGTATGTGCCATGGAACCAGAACATGTACGCGGCGATGGGCACGACGCCGGCCACGAGCAGGGTAACCAGGCGCCGCCACCCCACCCGCCTGACCAGCATGGCCACCAGGACGACCACGAGCAGCGGCTGGCCGACGGACCTCACCAGGGTGGCGTAGCCGATGAGCAGCCCGGCGACGGCCATGACCGGGACCGACGGGCGGTCACTCCAGCAGAGGATCACGATGGCGAGGGTGCCGAGGAAGATGAACAGCGTGTCGGCGGTGACCATGTGCTCGAGGTGCAGTTCGTAAGAGTCGAACAGGACGGGCAGCGTAGGCAGCGCCGCTCCCCACCAGGGCAGCCCCCGGTGGCGCAGGAGGGCGTAGATGATGACGCCCATGACGACCCCCATGGCCGCCTGCAGCAGGGTCAGCGGATAGGCGCTGTGCAGGGGAATCAGCAGGTCGATGAAGAACGGGTAGCCGTTCGGCCGGACCTTGTCCGGGATATGCGTCACGGCGTCGAAGATGTAGTTGTAAGAGTCGTTGAACCACAGGATCGGCGGATAGCCGAGGATCACGATAATCCGCATCAGGACGGCGGCGGCAAGCACGATGGTGAATTGCCAGTGCGTCACCACGGGACGGGTGAGCCACGTCAGCCGCGAGCCCCGCTCCTGCTCGGGCGGCTGCTGATCGGGAATGACCCGATCGCTGCCAGTGGTCGCATTCGACAACGACCGCCTCCTGACTCTCTGAGTCTGCCGGGAATCCTCTGTCCCTTTCGCTGATCCCGCAGGCCCCGGGAGATCCAGCATGCCCACGCGATTTCGCCACGTCGGCCGACTCATAGTAGCTGCCTGCCAGGCAGGAGATAAGTATTACCGGTTAATGACGCGGGACTGCGCGTCGGCCGTCACTGACGGTTATCAGCGTCCTCCGTACCCTACCCGGCACGCGAGCAGGCAGATGAAAACGACCGAGAGCGCGGCCGCGGTGTCCGGCGATCCGGCCGCCGCCGCGATCATGATCCAGACGAAGATGACCGGCAGCAGCCTGCCCAGCGGGCGGTCCCGCCCGCCATGACGCGGCCGGGGCACCGACGGCGCCACCTGCTGCGCGGCGGGCACCGGGCGCGGTAGCCGCTGCGGCAGGTCAGCACCGAGTACCGGTTCGACGGGCAGGTCCCCGGTCAGCTCGCGCAGGTCGGGCCAGGTCTTCGAGGCATAGGCGGCCGAGGTGCGTTCCTCGAATTCCTCCAGCGTCAGGCGGCCATCCGTGTACGCATCCCGGAGAACGTCGACAACGCTCTCCCGCTCTTTGTCGGACGCGCGAATCGGTCGGTCGGTCATCGGCACGGACCCTTCCTCGTTTCCTCTTGATCCTAACCCAGCATCCGGCCGAACCCCGGCTGGCGAGAGCACGAGTGCCCGCGGATGCCAAGGTGGGACAGACCGACTCGCTGAAGCGGACGTCCGAGCGATCGCCCGTATGAGGTCGGGAGTGATGCTGTCCGGCGGCCAAGCCGGCTTGCCGGTCGTGCAGATAGCGCACATGGGCCCGGCGGTCTACCCGCTCGGCCCGGTGATCGCGCTGGTCGCGCTGGGCCGCGCGTTGCGTCGCATGGGCGCGACGGCGGACGTCGGCGCCGCCGTCGGGGCGGCACTTGGCGAAGATCCCCTTTGCGAACGAGGCTTATCCCGAGTTCCGTGCGAAAAGCGGCCCAGAACGCATCGGACGTCTCACCATGAGGCAGCATCCGAATAGTTACGAAAAGTGAAAGACTTTAGGTCTCGCACCCTCACGGACTCGGCGTTACGCTGTTGGCGAATCATTCATCTGGTCAATCTGTGCCGGATGTGGCCAGAGGAAGGTTCTGGCATGGAGGTTTTGGTGTGTAAGACAAGGTCTGCATGCCAGTCACGCAGTTAACGCCGGGCACCCCCGCCCTCTCGACGCCGCATGGTACGCCGGGAGCCGGACGAGCCGTTCCTCACTAGGAGGGATCGATTTGAGCGTCAGCGAAGACCGCACAGTTCAGCCCAGCCCAGCCACCTCTGTCCCCGTATCGGGCATTGCCGACCCGGCCCCGCTGGGGCTGGCCGCCTTTGCTCTCACCACCTTCCTGCTGTCCGCCAAGAACACCAGCTGGATGAGCCATGCCACCGGCAACGCGTGGCTTGGCTATGCCTTCGCCTACGGTGGCCTCGGCCAGTTGCTGGCCGGCATGTGGGAGTTCCGCAACAGGAACGTGTTCGGCGCCACCGCGTTCTCCACCTACGGCGGCTTCTGGATCGGCCTTGGCCTGTGGGTCCAGTTGGTCGTGAACCCGGCGGTCGCGGCCGCTAAGCCGGCCACACTGGCGGCGACGGTCACGGCGCTCAACCACGATCTAGGCTGGATACTGCTCGCCTTTGCCATCTTCAACACCTACATGCTGATCCTGAGCACCCAGGTCAACGTGGCGGTGTTCGCAGTCTTCCTCACCCTGGAAATCACCGAAATCGTCCTGTGCATCGGTAACTTCAACGCTGGTGCGGCACTGCTCCCCACCGGGACGATCAAGGTCGGCGGCTACGTCGGCCTGATCACCGCGCTCGCCGCCTGGTACGCCTCGGCGGCCATCGCCTCGAACGGCATCGCCGCCGGGAAGCTCAGGTTCCCCGTGGGCAGGCCGCTGATCAGCTAGGCTGTTATCTCGCATTGGCGCTGGGGAGCACCCGCTCCCCAGCGCTTTTGGTTCTCCGGGGTCATCAGCGGGGCCAGCCTGGAGCCGGATAGCGTTAGGCGCACGAATTAGCCGCGAAAGGAGGAGCACGAGTGCAGAACGGGAGGCAGATCGATCTGTCGGCGCAGGTTGAGCGCGTCAAGCGCAGGACACGACCGTGGAAGTCGATTATCGCGCTGCTGCTCGCGATCGCCGCCGCGGTCATCTCCCACCGGGCCCGCTACGGCCGGTCCACCTTCCTCGGCACGAGCTATCTGACCAACCAGTTCATCATCTACGGCACAGCCGTGCTGTTCCTCGTTTTCGGGTCCACGGCGACTTATGGCCTGGCCGGGAAGTCGAGGGAGTTGCTCGAACCGAAGGCCGGCCCGGCGCATTCCGCCATCGTCCGGTACGCGATCTTGATCGTCGGCGCATTCACGACGCTGGTGATCACGCTCGTGCTGTTCGGCGTTAACGTCAGCCAGCTCGTCCTCGGCGGGGCGCTCACCACTGTCTTCCTCAGCATCGCGGCACAGCAGGCGCTCGGCAACGTGTTCGCCGGGCTGGTGCTTGTCTTCGCCAGGCCGTTCAGGGTGGGCGACACGATCCGGCTGCGGGCTGGGGCACTTGGCGGCACGATCGACGGCATCGTGACCGATATCGGGATCACCTACGTTCGCCTCGACACCGACGGCAGCGTGATGTCCGTTCCCAACTCCCAGGTGCTCAACGCGGTGGTCGGTCCTGTCCCGCCTCAACCAGACAAGGAGGAACCTCCCGTCGTCGCCGACGGCAAGTCGGGCACGCCGGGCGGCCCCGAGCAGCCGCAGCCTCGCCCGGCTGGGCCCGTCTAGCGGCAGGCAGAACGAAGGGCCGACTGGCAAAGCCAGCCGGCCCTTCGTCACGATGACCGGTGCGGAGGTCGCCTCTCGGCGAAAGGCGCAACGCGGCTCCAGCCGAACGGTATTCCGCGAAGGCAGTAGGTGCGGCCCGGGGACACAGCCGCACCGGCTGATACCTAGTAACGCCCGCGGCGGCGCCTCTGTTCCCGGCGCGTGGGCGGATCTGTTTCGTACGGGAACGACGAGACGGCCTGCTGGCTCGCGGTGGCCTCCGGATCCTGATCCTGGTACTGCCCGCTCCCCCGGCTGTAGGCGTCGTCCTTCCCGCCGTAGCCGAAGGTGCTATACCCCTGGTCCGGGTACGCGCCTGCGTCACCTTGGACCTGGGGGTTCTGCCCGGCGTACCCGTACTCGCCGTACCCCTGGTCCGGGAAGGCCGGGGTATCGGCCTCCTGGTAACGCTGCTCCTGGTAACCCTGCGCACCGTAACCCTGGTAGCCCTGGTCCACGTACCCGGGTCTGGAGGAACTCGCAGTGCTCTCGGCTCCCCGGCTACCCGAGCCCTGGTAACCGTACTCCTCGTAGCCCTGCTCGGGGCGGACGCCCGGCTGCTGGTAGGCCTGCTCCGGGTAGGCCTGCTCCGGGTAGCCCGGCTGCTGGTAGGCCTGCTCCTGGTAACGCTGATCCTGGGAAAGCGGCTCCTGATAGCGCTCGTCCTCGTAGCGCTGGCCCTGGTAGCCCTGGCCCTGGTAGGACTGGTCCTGGTAGCGCTGGCCCTGATAACCGGGCTCGGCGTAACCCTGGTGCTCCTGGCCCTGGTAACCGGACCCGGTGTAACCACGGTCTTCGTAGGAGCTGTTGGCATAGCCTGGCCCGGAAGGGTCATAACCCTGCCCGGCATAGGATTCGGCGCCCTGGCCCTGGCCCTGGTAGGACCCGCTGTCATAGGGCTGGCCCGAGTACGGGGCAGCGGAGTAACCCTGGTCAGAACCGGCCGTCGGCCCGCTGTACCTCTGATCGGCGTAACCCTGGTCGCCGTAGCCCGGATCGGCATAGCCCTGGCCACCGTACCGCTGGCCGGAGTAGCCCTGCTCGCTGCGGCCCTGGTCGGTGTAGCCCTGGTCGGTGTAGCCCTGGTCGGTGTAGCCGTATCCAGGTTCGGCGTAACCCTGCCCGGCGTACCCGCGGTTGTCGTATCCCTGCTGGTCGCCGTAACCGCGGTCCTGGTACCCCTGCTGGGCGTAGCCGGGCTCGGCGTACTGGCCCTGATCGGGATACTGGCCTTGGGCCGCGTATTGGCCCTGCTCTGCGTACTGGCCCTGCTCTGCGTACTGGCCCTGCTCTGCGTACTGGCCTTGGGCCGCGTACTGGCCCTGGTCGGGGTACTGGCCCTGGTCGGGGTACTGGCTGCCGTAGGAACGGGCCGCGTCACCGTAGCCCCCCTCGGCCGGAAGGGCCCGCCGGCCGGCGCGCTGCTCCGGATAGCGCTGCTGCTCCGGGTAATACTGCTCGGTGTAATCCGCGGGGTAGCCCTGCGCGCTCTGCGGCGGCTGGGATCCTTGGGACGATGCCGGGCCGGGAGGAAGCGCCAGCGGGGCGGGGGGCAGCGCCCGGGCTACCTTGGGCGTTGCCGGGGCGAAGACCATCGTGCCGGCCGGGTCGTCGGGTCGCAGCGCGCGGAAGTCTCCGGTCACCGGGCCGGTGAAGTCGGTCTCGCGGCCGCCGTAGCCACCCGGCAGCGCCGTCAGCCTCGGGTCGGTCGGCGCGCCGGGGAGCTGGCTGGCGTAAGCCCCGGAGCCTCGGGGGTCTCTGGGGTCAGGGGCCTGCGCGCCGCGCTGCAGGGCGTCGATCAGCCTCGGCAGCTCCTCCATCGGAAGCCGGAACGTCCCGGTGCAGGTGCCTCCCTGCCAGATGCTGAAGACGGAGACTCCGGTGTCGGCGTACCAGCTCAGGCGCATGCTCCGGGAGCTGCCGCGCACATCGAAGAAAACCTCGCCGAGCCGGGGCAGCGGCGCTGCGTCCGACGCTGACATGGTGCCCATCGTGGCCTTGCTCCCTTCTCTTTGTCCAGTTCGTCACGAACACTCCCCCAGCAGGCTAGCTGGAGGCTGGAATTCAGGTAGGGAATTTCGCCACCCCGCGTGCAAGACCACTGTCGCGGATGGCATCATTATCGACGGGCATGCAGCGGCTTGCGCGATGGTTTACAGGACGGGTGAACCGACGCGCGGGCGCCAGCCGTTCGGTATGGTAGCCACTTGCTTACGAGGTCGCCGTACCCGGGCACGGGAACACTACGTCGCGAAGACGCGTTGTATCTTGCAGCGGAGGGCTTCCGGACAGGACTGGTTCTCGTGTTCACGAGCCTGACGTTCTACTGTAACGCACTATTTGATGCATCTTGGTTGAGGTGATTGATCCATGTCTCAGGTACGTCGGCAGTCTGCTATGCTTCCTCGCCCGAACTGGGGGTGGCAAGATGCTGCCGCGTGCAAGGGCGAAGACCTTTTGCTCTTCTTCGGCCCCGACGGCGAGCGCCAGCCGGAGCGGGAGATCAGGGAGCGGAAGGCCAAGGGAGTCTGCGCTGCTTGCCCGGTGCGGCTTGAATGCCTGAACTACGCGGTGTCGCGACCGGAGAAGTACGGCACGTGGGGTGGCCTGAACGAGGATGAGCGGTCGGCCGAGCGCCGTCGCCGCATGCGCCGGGCCAACGCCGCTTAGACCGGGCCGCCTAGACCGAGGACCAGCGCTCAGCCGAGCAGGGCCAGCACGTCGGCGTCGGTCAGTTGGCCGAAGGACGTGTACCACTGCCCCACGGACCGGAACCGCCGGGGCGTTGCCAAGATGATCACCTGGTCGGCTTCGGCGCGCATCTCTTCCGCCGCCGTCGGCGCGGCGACCGGGGCCGCCAGCACGATGTAGGCCGCCTGCGCCGCGCGCAGCGATCGCAGCGCGGCCCGTGCGGTCACGCCAGTCGCCAGGCCGTCATCCACCACGATCACGCACCATCCGGCCACCTGCGGCAACGGACGACCGCCCCGGTACACCTGCACCCGCCTGGCCAGCTCGGCCTGCTCGGCCGTGACGACCCGGGCCAGGTCGGCCGGGGAAAGCGACAGCCGGGCGAGCAGGCCGGCGTCGTACACGGCCGTTCCCAGGCCCTCCGCGATGGCGCCCACTCCGAGTTCGGGCTGCCGCGGATAGCCGATCTTCCGGGTCACGATGACGTTCATCGGCACGCCAAGCACGGCGGCGACCTGTTTCGCCACGGCCACCCCGCCTCTGGGCAGGGCGAGCACCACGACCCGTTCGGCCCAATCGTCGAGGGCGACGGCGCGGGTGAGGCGTTCCGCGAGCAGGGTCCCGGCGGTCCGCCGGTCCGGGAAGGGGAGCAGGTACTCACCCTGGCGCATGTCCTGGATTTACCCGCGTATGAGGGATGCAATGCAAGGGCGGAGTCGCACAATGGAGACATGATCTGCGTCCCGTGCCGGAAGCGCCACCACGAGGAGTGCCCGGGCGGCACCTGGTGCGACTGCCAGCACCTGCCGCCGGCCGGGCAGCCCGGGGCTTCCGCGACCGAGCCGCCGCTCAGCTGGCTCCGCCAGGGCTAGGGCCGGGAATAGCCGCTGGCGCGGGCGTGTTGCCACGCGTATGCCGCCGGATATGACCATTCGCACCGTCCATATGCTGGACGCTGCCTGGACAGCCCGGCCCGTTACATGTGATCCTGGCGTCATGAGTGTTACGGACCCGCTGCTCGTCGTGCGACGGCACGTCGACTTCCTGCGCGTCCGCAGTGCCATCTGTCTGCTCGCCCGATAATCGCCGGCCCGGATTCTCCCACCGGGCGCGCGCGCGATGCCGGGCGCCATCCTGCTGGACCCCGCGGCTGAACCGCGTCTAAACGGGCGACCAGCGGAGCCCCAGGTTCTCGTGACATGCGCGTCCCCGAACCTGAAGGAACCCTCCACATGCCAGTCGCAACTGGGGCCAGGCGCAAACGCGGCGAAGGCCAGTGGGCGCTCGGCTATCGCGAGCCGCTCAACAAGAACGAGGAAAACAAGCGGAACGACGACGGGCTGAACGTCCGTCAGCGGATCATCGACGTCTACTCCAAGTATGGCTTCGACTCCATTGACCCGGCCGACCTGCGCGGCCGGTTCCGTTGGTACGGGCTGTACACCCAGCGCCGGCCCGGCATCGACGGCGGCAAGACCGCGGTGCTCGAGCCGGAAGAACTCGACGATCGCTACTTCATGCTGCGGATCCGCATCGACGGCGGCCAGCTGTCCAACGACCAGCTGCGGGTCATCGCCTACATCTCGCGCCGGTACGCGCGCGGCACCGCGGACGTGACCGACCGGCAGAACATCCAGCTGCACTGGATCGAGATCGAGAACGTCCCCGACATCTGGGAGGCACTCGAGTCGGTGGGCCTGTCCACCACCGAGGCCTGCGGCGACACCCCGCGGGTGATCCTCGGCTGCCCGCTCGCCGGCATCGACGCGGACGAGATCATCGACGGCACGCCGGAGATCGCCGCCATCGGGGAGCAGTACATCGGCGACGCCGCGTTCTCCAACCTGCCGCGCAAGTTCAAGTCCTCGATCAGCGGCTGCTCGGCGCAGTGCGCCATCCACGAGATCAACGACGTCGCGTTCGTGGGGGTGCTGAACGAGAACCAGGAGCAGGGCTACGACCTGTGGGTCGGCGGGGGCCTGTCCACCAACCCGATGATCGGCAAGCGACTGGGCACGTACGTCCGGCCAGATCAGGCCGCCGAGGTCTGGGCGGGCGTGACTGGGCTGTTCAGGGACTACGGCTACCGGCGCCTGCGGCACCGGGCCCGGATCAAGTTCCTGGTCGCGGACTGGGGCGCGGAGAAGTTCCGCGAGGTGCTCGAGAAGGAGTACCTCGACTACGCGCTGCCGGA
>WNGJ01007388.1_pt1 | contig 11685 bp, 13 predicted proteins | sample 5400611 | NCBI WGS metagenome assembly WNGJ01 (sample SAMN13153375, study PRJNA577476) | soil metagenome | isolation source: 40 cm soil or saprolite under Garry oak tree replicate 1 | place: USA:California | collected 2016-06-15 | reverse complement strand
TGTCGATGATCTGGGTGGCGATGTCGCGGGCCAGGTTGGACGGGATGGCGAAGCCGATGCCCTGGGCCTGGCCGCCGCCCTGCGGGCTGCCCGCGGCCAGCGTCGGGATGCCGACCACCTGGCCGGAGGTGCTGACCAGGGCGCCGCCGCTGTTGCCCGGGTTGATCGGGGCGCTGGTCTGGATCGCGCCGGGCAGGGTGGCCGCGGGCGAGCCGTCCGTGGCCGGCTCGGTCACCGCGCGGTCGGTGGCGGAGATGATCCCCTGGGTGACGCTCCCGGACAGGCCGAGGGGGTTACCGATGGCGAGCACCACGTCGCCGGCCTGCACCTTGCCCGAGTCGCCGAACTTGGCCGGCTGCAGCCCGGAAGGATCGTCGGCGCGGATGACCGCGAGGTCGTCAGGCGGGTAGGTGCCGACCAGCCGGGCGGAGCGCGGGGCGGTGTCCCCGGCCACCTGGACCTGGAACTTCGTGGCGTTGCCCGCGACGTGCGCGTTCGTGACGATGTTCCCCGACCGGTCGAGCACCACGCCGGAGCCGAGCCCGTTCTCGGTCCTGATCAGCACCACCGAGGGCAGCACCTGGCGGACCACGCTCGCGTAACTGGCCGGACCCGGGGTGGCGGGCCCGGGCGTGGCCGTCGCGGTCGCCGCGGCCGGGGTCCCTGACGCGCTCGAGTCGGTCGCGGCCGCGCCGATCGCGACGCCACTGCCTCCGATCACCAGCGCCGCTACCGTGGCCAGGCCCGCGCGGCGCACCCGCTGTGTCGTGTTCATCGGTATTGTCTCCTCCGTCTCTGTGTGACACACACAGCAAAGCCGGGCGCTGCGCAGGCGCGGTGACGTGGCGATGGGGACGATGTGGAGGAAGGCTGAGGTTACGCCGAAGGCAAGCTGAGCGTCATCTGAGTGCCGTGGCCGAGTTCGCTGGCGGCGGTCAGCCTGCCGCCGTGGGCCTGCACCAGCTCGGCCGCGACGGTCAGGCCGATGCCGCTGCCGGAGATCTGGGCGGCCTGCTGGCCGCGGAAGAAGCGGTCGAAGATCCGCGGCAGGTCCTCGGCGGGGATGCCGGCGCCGGTGTCGGTGACCCGCAGGATCGCGTCGGCGCCGGTTCGTCCGGTGCTGATCGTGACGCGGCCGCCGGCCGGGGTGAACTTCAGCGCGTTGGTGAGCAGGTTCGTGATCACCTGATGCAGCCAGTGCGGGTCGGCCAGCACCGGACTCACGGCCAGGCCCCGGTCCAGCGTGATGCCTGCCGCCTCGAAACGGCGGGCCAGGCTGTCGGCCGCCGTGGCGGCGAGCTCGGCCAGGTCGGCCGGGCTCCGGGTCAGGTTGAGGGCGGCCGCGTCGGCGGCGGCCAGCGTCTGCAGGTCGCCCACCATGCGCGCCAGCCGGAGCACCTCATCGCGGAGGGAGCCGAGCTCGGCCGGGGTGGGTTCGGCTACGCCGTCGAGCAGCGCCTCGTGGCCCGCCTGCAAGATGGCGATGGGGGTGCGCAGCTCGTGCGCCACGTCGGCGACCAGGTTACGGCGGATCTGCTCCTGCCGGTCCAGGGTGCCGGCCATCTGGTCGAAGGCGGCGGCGAGCTCGCGCAGTTCGCCGGCCGCGTGGATCTCGCCGACCCGGGCGGCACGGTCCCCCGCCGCCATGGCCCGGGTCGCCGCGATCAGCCGGATGACCGGGCGGGTGATCCGCCGGGCCACGGCGAGCCCGGTCAGCAGCGCGAGCAGGGCGGCCAGCCCGGCCGCGCCGGCGATGGCGCGCAGCAGCGCGATCTTCAGGCTGCGGTCGGCGGCGGTGAGCCCGGAACCGGTGGACCGCACCAGCGCGGTGCCCACCCGCTGGCCCTCGACGACGATCGACGGGCTCGACTCCGAGCCGTCCGTGGTGTCGAAGCCGGGCGAGGCCGTGACGACGTGCCCGGTGTGATCCCGGATCTGCACGACTGCGCCGGTGGAGGCGGCCAGGTCTCGGACCGGCGAGAGGTTGGCCGACGGCCAGGTATTGTTCCGGTCCCAGGCCGCCCCGGCCAGGGCCGCGATGGCCTTGGCCAGCTCGCCGCGCTGCTGGGTAGCCAGGTTGGAGACGTCCGCGGCGGCGAACGCCGCGGTGAGCCCGGCGAGCAGCGCGACCGCGACCAGCGCCACGGTGAGGAAGGCCAGGGCCAGCCGGAGGCCCAGCGTGCCACCCCGCGGCACAGTGCCGGTTGGTGACGCGGGGCCGGGTGGTGACGCGGTGCCGGGTGGTGACGCGGGGCCGGGTGGTGACGCGGTGCCGGGTGGTGACGCGGGGCCGGAATCAGTCATCGCGGGCCAGGCCGAGCCGGTAACCGCCGCCGAGGACGGTCTGCACGATCCTGGGGTTGCCCGGATCCTCCTCGACCTTGCGGCGCAGGTTCTTCACGTGCGAGTCAACGGTGCGCTCGTAGCCCTCGAACTCGTACCCGCGCACCCGGTTGATCAGCTCGAACCTGGAGTACACCCGGCCCGGGACGGTGGCCAGCGCGGTGAGGACGCCCCACTCGGTGGGGGTCAGCGCCACGGCCGCGTCGCGCACCATGGCCTGCCGCTGCGGCTCGTCGATGACGAGCTCGCCCCCGCCGTAGCTGGGCAGTCCCTGGGCGGCGGCCGGGCCGCCGCGGCGCAGGATCGCCTGCACCCGCAGGACCAGCTCGCGCGGGCTGAACGGCTTCGTCACGTAGTCGTCGGCGCCCAGCTCGAGCCCGCGGATCCGGTCATCCTCCGCGGTCTTGGCCGTCAGCATCAGGATCGGCGTGCCCGACGTCGGCCCGGTCGCCCTGAGCTCGCGTGCCACTGTCTCGCCGGGCACGTCCGGCAGCCCGAGATCCAGGATCACCAGGTCCGGGGCCGAGGTCAGGGCCATGGTGATCGCCTCGGCGCCCGAGTCGGTGGACAGCACGGTGAACCCGGCTCGTTCCAGATACGACCGGACCAGGTCGCGTAGCTTGCGCTCATCCTCGACCACCAGCACCGTCGCCGCCATCGTCGCTCCTCCCGCCATCCCGCCTCGTCACCTGGGGTACGCCTGGACGTTCCCATGATCCTCACACGGGAACCGGCCGCCGCCTCCACACCATCACCATGTCAGCTTCACTGAGCCCGCACGACCGCCGGGTGCACTGATCATGACCGCACCAGCAGCTGAAGGGCGACGCGGATGACCGGAACCGACCTGATCGTGCTGGCCCCGTGGATCGTCTTCATCGCGGGCCTGGCCGTCATCTGCGTTCTCCTGCTGCGCTCGCGGCGCGCCTCCGGTTCCCGGCCCGAGGGGCCGCCCCGATCCGCCCGGGGCGCCCCGGAAGGCCGGGAACCGGCCAGCCGCCCAGACTCACAGGAAGCGACATGTCGCGAGAACAACGCCGAGGCCAGCCCGCAATGACCGCCGAACCGAGCACCGGAACTCCCGGCCCGCGCTGGCGAGCGCTGCTCGAGGCCCGCTGGCAGGGCCACGTGCAGGAGATCACCGAGCTGTCGCTGGCCTACCACGTCGCGGCCGCGGCCGTCCCGGACGGCACCGGCGACGGAGCCGGCCAGCCGGAGATAGCCGCGCTGCTGCGCCGGGCGGTCGGGGCCCGCAGGAAGCTGGCCGACGTGGAGGATGCCCTCGCCCGCCTGGCGGCGGGCCGCTTCGGCTCCTGCGAACAGTGCGGATCACCGATCCCGGCCGGGCTGCTCACCGCGGCTCCTGCGACCAGGTACTGCCCGCGCTGCGACGCGCCGTCTGGAGAACCTCATGAATCGCCGGCCCCTGAGGCTGGGCCGGACGAGGTCAGGCCGCTGGCTGGACGTGCCACACGATGACGGCGGTACCCCTGTGGGCGTGGGGCGTTACCCTCGCCGTTCTCGCCGTGCTCATCGTGATCGATCTCGTTCTCACCAGAGGGCCGGAGAGCAGCCTGCGCGCCGCGGCGGTGGAGAGCGGCCTGTGGTTCGCCGCCGCGCTGGCGTTCGGCGGAGTCCTGTGGCTGTGGCGGGGGCCGACCACCGGTAGCCAGTACCTGGCCGGCTACCTGCTCGAACGAGCCCTCAGCGTGGACAACGTCTTCGTGTTCGTGCTGCTGTTCGTCTCCATGCGGGTGCCGGCCGAACTGCAGAAGCGGATCCTGTTCCTCGGCGTAGTCGGCGCGCTCGTGCTCCGCGGTGTGTTCATCGCGGCCGGCGGCGCGCTCATCGAGCACGTCAGCTGGATCTTCTACCTGTTCGGCGCGATGGTACTGCTGGCCGGGGCGCGCATGTTCCGGGCCGGCGAGGGCGGATCTGGAAACAACTTCGCCGTGCGCGGCCTGCGCCGGGTGCTGCCGGTCAGCGAGCACTACGACGGCGGCCGGCTCCTCACCCGGGTGAGCGGCCGGGCCATGGCCACGCCCCTGCTCGTGGCCCTGGTGGCCATCGCGGTAACCGACGTGGTGTTCGCGCTCGACTCGATCCCCGCGGTGTTCGGCGTGACCAGGGACCTGTTCGTGGTGTTCACGTCCAACGCCTTCGCCGTCCTCGGCCTGCGGGCGCTGTACTTCCTGCTGGCGGGTTCGGCGGACCGGTTCGTGTACCTCAAGCCGGGTATCGCTCTTCTGCTGGTTTTCATTGGCGTGAAGATGCTCCTCTACGACGTGGTGCACATGCCGGTATGGGTGAGTCTCGCGGTGATCGCGGTGGTCGCGGGGGGCGCGATTGGAGCGAGCATGTGGCGTGACCGGCGCCAGCGGGGGCGGCCGGGGCCCGGCCGGGAGCCTGGCCGGGACGAGCACGGCCGGGGGGAGCGCGGCTGGGACGAGCCTGGCCGGGAGGATGAGCGCGTGGAGCACGGGGCGCCGCCGGGCTGGCCGCCGGCCGCGGAGCCACGCCCGGCGGCTGAGTCGCGCGGGCCGGTGCGCACGTGAGCGCGCTGGCCAGCCTGCAAGTCGACTCCCTGCTCTCGTACGTGATCGCGATCGTCATCCCGGCGTTTGACGCGATCATCCCGGCGCTGCCCAGCGAGACCGCGGTCATCACGCTCGGCGTGGCCACCGCGGGCAGCGCCGATCCCCGCATCGCGCTGCTCGTGGCCTTCGCCGCGGCCGGCGCGTTCCTCGGTGACAACCTCTGCTACCTGCTCGGCCGCTGGTTCGGGCCGCGTATCGAGCGCCGGTTCTTCCGGAGCGAGAAGGCCGCCAAGCGGCTGGCCTGGGCCGAGCACTCGCTGGAACGATACGGGATGCCGCTCATCGTGGTCTGCCGGTTCATCCCGGGCGGCCGGACGGCGGTCATGCTGTCCTGCGGCATCGTCGGCTACGACCGCCGCCGCTTCGTCATCGCGACCGCGATCGCGGGCGTGATCTGGGCGTCCTACTCGTTCTTCATCGGCAGGCTGGGCGGCAAGGCCTTCGAGGACAAGCCGTGGGCCGGGCTGCTGCTCGCGTTCGGCGGCACCCTCGTGATCAGCGGGCTGATCGAACTGGTCCGGCGGATGCGGGCCCGCCGGGCCCAGCGCCTAGCCGGCGCGCAGGGCCACGCCGACACCGAGGGCCAGGCCGACGCGCAGGGCCACGCCAACGCGCAAGGCCACGCCAACGCGGAGGGCAACGCCAACGCGCAAGGCTACGCCCACGCAGAGCGGCATGCCGGCGCGCAGGAGCACACCGACGCGCAGGGCCAGGCCGACGCAGAGGGGTGCGGCACGCCGTCGCCCGATGATGCCCCGAGAACCCCGGTCCGGTAGCGGCCACGGCGAGGGGCCGGTTTTCGCAGGTGGGTGACGGCACACCCGTGCGGTCGGAGCGGTGTAGGGTGCCCGCATCAGGTGCCACAGCTGTCACAGCGTCCGTGATCGCGTGACGCTGGACCCCTCCCGGGGGGTGTTTCGGCACTCAGTGATCCGCGCGGCCCGCGGCGGCCTGTCCCGGCGGGGTTGGCGTGACTGCTGAGGTGACCGGCCGGGCGGCAGCACGGAGCGATCCCCGCGATGACGCGATCCCGGACGGGGCCTCCTGCACATCAACCGACGGGTCACTCGCCGACTCGTCCCTGGAGCCGCATGAACGAGGCATCCTGTCGTGTGTCCGGGGCTACGGATGGGGCGCACACGCCCCTGGCGCGGATCATCGGCGTTATCGCCGCCGGGCATCGCACCTCCCGCCGGGTCATGGAGAAAGGCGGGGGGCCTGGCGCGCCATCGACCGGCCCGGCTCCGTCAGGGGGTGACGCCGGAGAGGTTGAGGCCGACGACGCCGGCCAGGATCAGGCCGATCGACAGCAGCTTCGTGGTGGATACCGTGTCGCCGAGGAAGGCCATGCCGACCACCGCGGTGCCCGCGGCGCCGATGCCGGTCCATACCGCGTAGGCGGCGCCGACCTCGAGGTGGCGCAGCGCCATCGTCAGCAGGGCAAAGCTCAGAAGGGCGCAGATCGCGAAGATGGCCGTCGGCCAGACCTTCGTCATCCCGTGACTCATCTTCAGTGCCACCGCGAAACCGGTCTCGAACAGGCCGGCCGCGACGAGCGTCAGCCATGCCATCGTGTCGCCTCCCTCTTCATGACTCCATTTCTACGGAGCGGACGAGGAAACCCGGTGTACCGAGGATGGAGCCCGGATGGAGGGCCGGCTAGGCGAGATGGCTGGCCAGGAAGGCCAGCGACGGGGGTTCCTGCGCGGTGAAGAACGAGCCGTCGTGGCAGCCAGGCCCGAAGACGGCCACGGCGCCGGCGGGGAGGGCGCGGGCGAGCGCACGGACGCCCGGGTAGAAGGGATCGTCGTAGCCCGACGCGATCCGGACCGGGCGGCGGCCAAGGGCGGCAGCGTGGGTGATCACGTCGCCGGAGGCGAACGCCGCGGCCGACGCGAAGGCGCCCGGGTTGGCCTGCCTGGCCTGCGGATAGCTGGTCCAGACGGCCGGGCTGACCGCGGCCACGGCGGCGAACAGGCGCGGGTACTTCTCGGCCAGCAGCAGCGCGCCGTAGCCGCCCATCGAGGTGCCCATCACGGCGATGCGCCGAGGCGGCCGGCCGAGGCCGAGACGCTGGCAGCGCGGGATCAGCTCACCGATCACCATCGCCATCGGGTCGTCGCCGGGGTGCGGGTTCCAGTAGCCGTCGCCGCCGTCCACGGTGACCATCGCCATCGGGGTCAGCGGCCGGCCGCCGGGCTTCAGCGCCACGGCCTGGGCGGGCGACATGCCGGCCAGGGCGTCCGCGTGGTTACCCCCGAAGGCGTGCAGCACGACCACCAGCGGCAGCTCGTCCCCTGGGCGCTGGCCGGGCGGATAGGCGATCGTGTAGCCGACCGTCCGGCGGCGGGCCGCGGAGTAGAACGCGCCGTCGGCGGACGGGCCCGGCGGCGCGAACGCCAGCGGCGGAGCGGCCACCGAGCAGGCGCCGTCGAACTTCTCCAGCAGGGTCCGTCCCGGCAGCACGCCGCGGGAGACCAGCTCGGTGCCGCCGATCGCGGCGCAGGCCAGGACCGCGACCGGGGCGAGACCGAGGGTCAGCACGCGGCGGCGGGGCCAGCGGGAACCCGGCCCGTTCGGCGTCATGCCGGACCTCGCCGGCACTGACGGGCGGCTTGGCACGCGACGCCCAGGGCCAGCGCCATGACCGCGAGCCCGGCGACGTCGATCGCGCCCGGGCGGAACAGGCTCCCCGGCGGTGCCGTCCGGCCGGCCAGCCAGATGCAGCCCCCGCCGAGGAAGACGGCCATGGTGACGCAGGCCGCGGCGCCAAGCCTGCCCTCGAAGCGCAGCAGGGCCGGCGAGAGCTCGGCCCGGCGGATTGCCATGGCCGCGCCGGCCACCAGGCAGGCCAGCGCGAGCGGGCTGAGGGCCATCCAGGTGAGTTCGGCCGCCGGGAAGGCGGCCAGCGTGGCGGGGTGCGCCCAGAACGAGGAGACCGACAGCGTGGACGCCCAGGAGAATGCGGCCACCCCGCCGGGCACAAGCCCGGTCCGCGCCCACGGGTGACCGCCGGTGCCCGGCCAGCCGTTCCCGAAGTGCCTGCCGCCGACGATCATGATCGCCAGCCCGGCCAGGACCAGCGCGGACGGGGCGGCTAGGCCGCTGGCCCGGCCGCGGAGAAACCGCGCCGCCACGGTGTACGTCACCGGCAAGACGGCGAGCAGGGCCAGGATGGCGAGGACCAGGACCGTTCCGGTCATCACGAACGTCGCCACGGCGGTACCCGCGGTATCCGGCGCGGACCATTGCCAGCCGATGACGAGCTGGGACCAGACGGCGCCGCCGACACCGAGGAAGACGGCCGCGCAGCAGGCGAGCGAGGCGAGCCCGGCCCGGGCTTGCGCGCGGGCCAGTTCGGGGTTCTGAGGCGCGCAGCCGCACAGCCCGGCGTCGGCGAGCCGAGCGACGAGCCCGCCCCTGATCACGTCGGCCGTCCGCGCCGCCGACCGCGGCCGCTCGGCGAGGTCGGCGATCAGCAGTTCGGTGAATTCCTCGCCGTAGCGCGCCCGCCAGGCCCGCGGGTACCAGCGGAGCAGGCGCGCGGCACGCTCCCGCGGCCCGCTCACGCCGGGCCCCTCACGCCATGCTCCTCACGCCGGGCCCCCACGCTGGGCCCCAGCCCTGGGCCAGGCGGCGCAGCCCGACGTCGGCGACGCGGCGCTGCGCGTCGAGCTGGGCCTGCAGAGTCGTCGCCCCGACCTCGGTGAGCCGGTAGGGGCGGCGGCGGTCGTGGCTCTCCACCGGCTCGATCAGGCCCTGGGCCTGGAGCCGGGCCAGCGCCTCGTACAGCGTGCCCGGCGCCACCCGGACGCCGGCGAAGGACTCGATGTCCTTGGTCAGGGCGTAGCCGTGCTTGGCCCCGTCGGCCAGGCTGGCCATGATGAGCGTGGCCGGCCCGGCGTAGCGGCCGAACCCGTCGAGCGCCTTGTCCGCTGACACAGGCGCCACTCTATATCGGCAACCGATCTATCGGCAACCGATACAGCGCGGATTGTCGCCGGGTTCTGAGGTCAATCCGTGCTGTCATAGCAGCACGGATTGCACTCAGAAAGCACGTGGGGCGGATCAGAGGGCGGGGTCGGTGCGGAGGAGGCTGTAGGTGATGCCGTCGCGCCACTGGCCGTCGCGCCAGCCGATGGCGCGGGCGACGCCCTCGGCGGTGAAGCCGGCCTTCTCCAGGGCGCGGCGCTCGGCCAGGTTGGCCGTCTCGGTGCTGGCCTCGATGCGGTGCGCGGTAGTGTGCGCGAACAGGTAGCGGGCCAGCAGCCGGTGGGCCTGGGTTCCGTAGCCGTGGCCACGAGAGCCGGGCAGCATCGCGATGCCGATCTCCCAGTAGAAACCAGCCACGGTGGCCTGGTGCCTGCGCCAGTTCACGAAGCCGAGCGGGCGGTCGGCGCGGACGGCCATCAGTACCCCGCCGACATCACCGAGCAGCCGGTTCTCGGCCCAGCCGCGCCGCCAGCGCAGCGGATCATGCCAGCCGAACCAGGCGAAGTCGCCGGTTGTCTGCGGATCCTGGGTCAGCATCTCGATGATGGTCAGGTCGTCCTCGCGCGGCGGCCGCAACGCCAGCTGATCACCCATGCCGCGATCCTGCCGGACGGGTCAGGAGGCGAGCAGGCCGCCGTCGACGATGACCGTCTGGCCGTTGATGTAGCCGGCCGCGGGCGAGGCGAGGGCGCGGCCGGGGACTTCGGGCACATGACGATGGACGTGCATGGCCCGCCGTGCGTCTGCGGCGGCCGGGGCTGCCTGGAGCAGCTGGTGTCCGGCCGGGTCCTGGACGGCGTGGCGCGGACGCTGGGCCTGCGGCACGCCGGGGAGCTGGACGAGGCGGCGCGAGGCGGTTCCGAGGCGGGGGGCGGGTCCGGGGCGGCTCGGAGTGCGCTGGAAGAGGCGGCGGCGGTGCTGGCGGCCGGGCTGCGTTCGGTCACCGCCGCGGCGGATCCCCGGGTGATTGTGCTCGGGGGCGGTCTCATGGCCCCGGGGCGGCTGCTCCCCCGGCTCGTGGCTGAACGCTGGCCCGCGGTGCGGCCGGCCTGGTTCGCGGCGGAACTGCGGCTGTCGCGGCTCGGGGCCGACGCCGGCCTATACGGCGCCGCCCTCCTGGCGGTTCAGCTGACCGCACGGCCGGCGCGGCCGCCAGCGGGGTGACCTGGGGTTACGTCCGATTACATTTTTGTAACAGCAGGGTTGGCGGATAGGCGTGGCACCGGGGTCACGCGATTGTAAGATCTCTATCGGGAGCCGGGAATAGCACAAAAGCTGCACGGATGAGCACCTTTATTAATGGCTGCCGCCTCCTGAGAGAAGAAATGAAACCGCTCAATAGCCGGGTCGTTTCGGAAAGCCTTGAGTCGTACGCGGGCGATCTCCTCGCGGAGAGTGCTTTCTTCTCCGCGCTATCCGCCGGCCAGGCCAATCCCGGGCACGTCCGGGATGTCTTCGGTCAGTACTACCTGTGGCGGAACCGCTTTCACCGCTGGTTCGGCATCTGCGTGGCGAAGAGCGCGCCGGTCGACGAGGCACTGAACGTCCCGCGCGTGCTGACCGAGCTCATCGCCTGCCTGCGGCACGAGATCAAGGGCGATCATCACCGGCTGGCGCTGTCATTCCTGGCCGCGCTGGGCATCGAGGACCCGGCCCGCATCACGGTGCTGCCGGTGACCGATTCCTACGCCGAGTCGTTTCTGCACTGCTATTCACCCGGCGACCGGAGCGGGGACGAAGCGCTGGCCGCGCTGGCCGGCCGCGGGCTGGCCGGGCCCGGCCGGGACCGCATCATCACCGGCGCGCTGCCCCGGCACTACGGCGTGACGTCCGGGCTCGAGTTCTTCAGCCCGCTGGGCGAGGAGGAGGCGAAGCACTCCCGGGCCCTGTGGCGGGCGATCATCCGGGGCCGCCGGCCGGACACCGAACGGCTCATCGAGGCGGCCCGGCTGGAGATCTGGGAGCACATCACCTTCTGGGACGACGTCTACTACGCGATCCTGGGAATGGAGAACGAGCTTGCCTCGTGAATTCTGGCCGCCCGAGCATGTGCATGCCGCGGGTTATCCGTACGCCGATTCCCCGCCGTACGCCGATTCCCCACCGTACGCCGAATCCCCACCGTACGCCGGGTCACCGTCGCCGCCGGTGACCCGGGCCTGGGGAAACGGGCATGGTGACGCGCACGGCCGGATGAACGGCAGGCCCGGTCCCGGCTATCCGCCGGCCGACGGGCGGGCCGCTCCCGGGTACCCGAACGGGCAGGGTAATCCCGGATACCCGCCGGCCGGGGGCCCTTCCTACAACGGGGCCTACAACGGGGCCCACCCCGGGGCTTACTCCGAGGCCCATGCCGGGGCCTACGCCGGGCCTCAGGTGCTGACCAGGCCGCCCGGGCCCGGGTATCCGGCGGGCCCCGTGAACGGCCAGCGCGCGTCCAGGTACCCGCTGCTCATCGGGCCGGACACGGGCCTGCCGGACCAGGTGATCGAGGGCCGGCGCGTGCTGGGCTGGCGGCGGCTTGTACTGCTGCCCAGGCCCCCGGCGTTCTTCCGGCCGGACCAGCCGCTGCGCGAGCACCGGGACGTGTCCGGCGGCTGGCTGCGGCCGGCCGTGTTCGGCGCGATGGACGGGCTGGTCACCAACTCCTCGCTGATCGCCGGGATCGGCGGCGGCGGAGGCGGCCACGGCGCGATCGTGCTGACCGGGATCGCCGGCCTGATCGCCGGCGCGTTCTCCATGGCGACCGGGG
>WNGJ01007387.1_pt1 | contig 11686 bp, 14 predicted proteins | sample 5400611 | NCBI WGS metagenome assembly WNGJ01 (sample SAMN13153375, study PRJNA577476) | soil metagenome | isolation source: 40 cm soil or saprolite under Garry oak tree replicate 1 | place: USA:California | collected 2016-06-15 | reverse complement strand
CCAGGTGCAGGCAGACGCCGTCGTTGGTGGTCTCCCGGCCGATCAGCGAGTACCGCATCTCGGGCGTGCCGTTGCGCTGCCCGTCGGAGATCCCGCTCGCGAAGTTGGGCGCGATGACCCGCACCGGCAGGTCCTTGTCCGTGACCCGGCGGCGCAGCTCGGCCTGGATCGCCTCGACCTTCGCCGGCACCCCGGCGTAGCAGATGCTGTCCCCGAGGTTGCCGATGACGCCCCAGACCGGGCAGTGGATCTTGTCCGGATCCTGTCCTTGCAGCCGTGCCGTCGCCACCGCCTGGGTGTCCTGCCCCGGCTTCCATATCTCCGCATCGCTCACTGGTCGATGGTACCGAGGCCGACGTCCTGCCTGCGGACCAGTCCGACGAGCTTGCCGTCCGAAGTCGTGACCGGAGAGCTCTCCAGGTTGCGGTCGTTCATGATGCCGCGCAGCTCCGCCACGGGAACGAACGGCCGGTACGTGCTAGGCCCGGGCCGCATGGCCTGGTCGACGAGCAACTCCGGATCGCCCTGTAGTTCGGCGGCCCGGAGCAGGCCCAGCACGACGTGCCCGCCGCTGACGACCACGCAGGCATCCCATCCAGCGGCCGCGGCCCGGTCCCTGACATCGCCGAGTCGCTCGCCCAGCGAGCACGTCGGCACATCCCGCCTGACCACGTCGACTAGCCGCGGGACCTGAGCGTTCGTGCCCTCGACCGGCAGGCCCGCTGTCTTCCAGTCCAGGATTCCGGTCCGGTAGTCGTACACCTCGGTGAATCCGAGAGTCTCGAGCCGGCACGCGGCTCGCGGGCTGAGGTCTCAACCAGGGTCGGCGCAGTACACCACGACCGGCCGGCTGGGGTCGAGCACGCGCAGCGCCTCGGCCTCGATCTTCCGCAGCGGAAGGTTGACCGCGCCGGGCAGGTGGTCTTCGGCGTACTCCCGGGCCGGCAGCACGTCGACGATCTGGGCGCCCTGCGCCATCAGCCGCCGGACCTCGTCCCGCTCGATCTCGCGTGCCATCAGCCCATCGTATGGCTCACTCGGGCGGCAGTTCCTTGTACACGAAGCTGACGTTGAGGCCGCGGCGGGCCCGGACGTAGCGCGGGATGTAGTACAGCAGCGCGCCGGCCACGATCAGGCCGGCGAACCACGCCGGGATCCACCAGAAGTTGGCGCTGTTCCCCTGCATGACCAGCGCCGGGTACTGGGTCGAGACCACCGCCAGCGCGACGAAGATGGCGATGGACAGCGGCGCGACGATGAACAGCACCGGGATCCCGAGGAACTTCACGTTCGCGGGGGAGGCCCGGTAGAGCTCCGGCCGGCGCAGCGGCAGCGCGATCGCGGCGACGGCGATGATCACCACGCCGAGGCAGCCGGCCAGCACGATCAGGCCGAGCACGAGCTGGAACACGTTCGAGGTGACGCTCCAGATCACCAGCGCGGCGATGATCACGTTCACCACCACGATCGCGATGACGGGCGAGTGCGTGCGCTCGTTCACGTCCGCGAGCTTCTCCGGCATGAGCCGGTCGAACGACCAGGCGAAGAACGACCGGATCGGCATGAACGTGTTGGCGATCATGGACGGCAGCGACCAGAACAGGAAGCAGCCCAAGATGATCACGGTGAGGAACGGGACGTTGACCGACACCGCCGCCAGGAACTGGTAGAACGGCCCGGACGGGATCGCGTACGCCTTGTTCGGCGCCACGTTCGCCGCGTACATGAAGTCGTAGCCGACCACGTGGAAGATCAGCAGCGCGCCGATGATGAGCAGCACCGTGTCGAAGGCCAGCGCGCCGAACATGATCCACAGCTGGCGGCGCCGGTTGGACGCGCTCTTCAGCTCGCCCGACATGTAGACCGACCAGAAGTTCCACATCATGAAGCCCTGGATGGAGAACAGGGTGGGCAGCGTCGCGCTCATGTTGCCCAGGTCAGGCCCGGCGTGGGCGCCGCCTCCGGCCGCGATCACGTTCTGCGCGGTCCCGCCGCCGAAGCTCTTGTTCAGGGTGTTGAAGTTGGAGACGAACCCGCCCTTGCTGGCAAAGGCAAGAACGATGAACGCGACCACCATCCCGAACATCGCGATCAGGAACGCCCCGTTCTGCCAGCGGAACGTCGACTTCGTGCCTCGGATCAGGATGTAGGTCTGCAGCGCGACCATGACCAGGGCCCCGGCCAGGATCCAGGCCTTGTCGGTCTGGAACGAGTTGCCCCAGCTGATCAGCGTGTTGTTGTGGGCCAGGCTGCCGCCCGCGACCAGCGCCGGGCCGAGCGCGAAGACCGAGAAGAACTTGGCGAAGTAGGCCGCGCCGAGTAGGCCGCCCATGATCATGCACAGGTTCGAGATCAGCGCGAGCGGCGGGTTCAGGATCCGGCTCACCCACACGTAGTCGCCGCCCACCCGCGGCATGCTGGCGCCCAGCAGCGCGAACATGATCAGCACCGGGATGTTGATGAGCGCCGCGATGATCAGGACCCCGACCGGATCGGCGCCGGGGAAGGCGACCAGGGTGAAGAAGATCGACCAGGCCAGGGTTGAGCCGATCGGTGCGGAAATGACCGCGTTGAAGATCGTCGCGTCGACGGCCGACGCGGAACGCACGAGCCCGGTGCTGTTGCGGACGAACAGCCGGCTCTCCGAACGGCCCGTAGTGGCCATGAGCTCCTCCTGACTGCCCAGGCCTCCCGCTGGTCGCCCCCGTTGACCCTGCTAGTGAGGCTGGCCTAAAGTCGAACATAATCAGCAACAACTGTCAATCGTCCTGACATCAATGGTCACCTTGAATGTCAGAAACGAACACCCAGAGGCTGGAGGGCGGAAACTGGTGCTGGCGGTCGAGCGGCGCTTCAAGGTGCTGGAGCGGATCGCGGCGGACCAGGCGGTCGAGGTGAGCAGCCTGGCGCGTGAGTTCGGCGTCTCGGAGATGACCATCCGCCGGGATCTGCGCCGCCTGGACCGGGACGGTTTCGTCCGCCGGACCTACGGGGGCGCCACCACGCGGGTGGTCCGTTCCGCCGGGGCCTTCGAGGCCACGCAGAACGCGCGCACGCTGCACCACGCGCAGGAGAAGCGCCAGATCGCGTTGCGGGCCGCCGAGCTGACCGCTGATGCGCGCGTGATGTTCATTGGTGTTGGTTCCACCGTGGAGCAGTTCGCCCGGCTGACCGCACCCAGGGACGGCCTGCTCGTCATCACGCAGTCGCTCGTGATCGCGAGCCTGCTCGGCACCCGGCAGGTCAGGGTGATCATGGCCGGCGGGATGGTCCGCCAGGACGAGCTCAGCTGCGTCGGCCCGGCGGCGGTGGAGTGCGTCCAGCGCTACAACACCGACGTCGCCGTCATCGGCGCGGCCGGGGTGTCGGTGCGCCGGGGCATCACCGATCTCGACGACCAGGAGGCCGGCGTCATCCGCGCGGCGCTGGAGAAGACGGAGCGGATCATCGTGCTGGCCGACGGCTCCAAGTTCGGGGACGTCGCGCTGAGCACGGTGGTGCCGATCAACCGCGTCTCGGCGATCGTCACCGATCCCAGCGCCGACCCGGTCGAGGTGGAGCGCATCGCCGGCGAGGGCGTCGAGGTGATCCTGGTGGAACCCGACGCGGCCAAGGCCAGGGCCAACAGCGCGGTGAACACGTAATGGCCAAGGGCACCCTGCTGTACTTCGCCAGCGACCTGCACGGATCCAGCCTCTGCTTCCGCAAGTTCGTCAACGCTACCGGTGTGTACAAGCCCACCGTGCTCGTGCTCGGCGGGGACGTGGCGGGCAAGGCCATCCAGTCGATCGTCAAGGGGCCGAACGGGCGGTGGAACTGCACCTTCGTCGGGAACCGCTACGAGCTGACCGAGGGCTCCGAGCTCGCCGAGCTGGAACGGCTCATCGCCGACCATGGCTACTACCCCTATCGCGCCGAGCCCGGCGAGCTGGAGGCCATGGAAGCCGACGGAACGCTCGACGACCTGTTCTTCCGGCTCATGCGCGACCGGCTCGCGGAGTGGCTGGACATCGCCGACACCAGGCTGCGGCCCCAGGGCGTCCCGCTCTACCTGATGCTCGGCAACGACGACCCGCCGGAGCTCGCCGAGATGCTGGACCGGGCCCCGTGGGGCGTCCACGCCGAGGGCAAGGTGGTGCAGCTGGACGACGAGCACGAGATGATCAGCTGGGGCTTTGCCAACCCGACACCCTGGCATACCTATCGCGAGCAGGACGAGCAGCAGCTGGCCGCCGCCTACGCCGAGATGGCGGACAAACTCGAACACCCCGAACGGGCCGTGTTCAACCTGCACCCTCCGCCGTATGGGACCCAGCTGGACGACGCGCCTGCCCTCGACGACGAACTCAGGGTCCAGGCGGTGCTGGGCCAGGTCCGGTACACGGCGGTCGGCAGCACCGCGGTGCGTGACATCGAGGCCGAGCGCCAGCCGCTGGTCGGGCTGCACGGCCACATCCACGAGTCCTCCGGCATCCGCCGCCTGGGCAAGCGCAGGGGCGTGATCCTCAACCCGGGCAGCGACTACTCGACCGGCGCGCTCAACGGGGCCCTGGTCAGCCTGCACAAGGACCGCGCCGACGCCCAGCTGGTCCGCGGTTAGATGCACAGTGCCGATCGGCAGGGGGCTGATCCAGGTGGGGCGGACGTGCTGATCGCCGTCGACGTGGGCACGTCGGGTGCTCGCGCGTCCGCGTTCGAGGTATCGGGCGCACCGCGGCCGGAGGTCCGCCGTCCCTATCCGACGTTCCTGCCGGCCGAGGGCTGGGCCGAGCAGGACGCCCGGCGCTGGCAGTCCGCCGCCCTGTCGGCCCTCGGCGCGCTGGTGCGCATCCTCGGACCGCGCTGCCCGGTCCGCGCGGTCGCCGTCACCGGGCAGTGCCCGAGCGTGGTCCCGCTGGACCGGCGCGACCGGCCGCTCGGTCCCGGCATCATCTACCGCGACAACCGGGCCACGGCGGAAGCGGACTGGATGCGCGAGCGGTTCGGCGACCGGGAACTGCACGACCTGACCGGCCACGTGCCGGCCGCCTTTCACGTCGCGGCGAAGGTCGGCTGGCTCCGCGCGCACCAGCCAGACGTGTTCGCCGCGACCCGGCGTTTCGTCCAGCCGACCGACTACGTCGCCCTCGGGCTGACCGGCAACGCGACCACCGACTGGTCGATGGCGGCCGCGACCGCCCTGCTGGATCTGCGCGCCCGCCGCTGGGCGCCGGAGCTGCTCGCCGGCCTCGGCCTGGACGCGGCTATGTTGCCCGCCGTCGTTCCCTCGTGGAGCGTCGCGGGGGAGATCCGCCCGAAGCTCGCGCGCCGCCTCGGCCTCCCGGCCGGGGTCCCGGTGGTGGCGGGCGCGGGGGACAGCATCGCGTGCGCGCTCGGCGCCGGGGTGACCGCCGCCGGCCCGGTCAGCGAGATGGCCGGCAGCTCGAGCTGCTTCAACTCGGTGGTCGCCGAGCCGCTGCCGGACCTGGACGTCACCCACTACCCGAGCATCACCGGCCGCCGCGGCTACGTCACCGAGGTGGGCATCAACACCACCGGTGAGGCGGTCGACTGGCTGGCCCAGCTGTTCTACGGCGGTACCCGCCGGGCCGACTACGCCCGGCTGGAGCAGGCCGTGGCCGAATCCCCGCCGGGCGCGGCCGGCCTGGTCTTCGCGCCCGTGCTCGGCGACGGCGAGCGGGACGACCCGGCGCTGCGCGGCGCCGTCACCGGGCTGTCCCTGCGGCACGATCGCGGCGCCGTGGCCCGCGCCGCGCTGGAGGGGATCGCCTGCGGCGTCCGGGCCCGGCTCCATACCTTGGGCCGGACATCCGCGCCGGCCACCGAGCTCCGGGTGTCCGGCGGGGGCGCGGGCATGACGGTCTGGAACCAGATCAAGGCCGATGTCACCGGGATCCCGGTCGTGCGGGTGGCGGGCGACTCCACCGCGGCGGGCGCCGCGATGCTCGCGGGCCTGGGCGCCGGGGTCTACCGCGACGCCGCCGAGGCGGTCTCGGCCGGCTACCGGCCGCTCGGACGGGCCGAACCCGATCCCGCTCATCGCGCGCTCTACGACGACCTGTACCAGCGTTACCAGGCCCTCCTCGGATCGCAGGTGGTCAGGTGAAAGCGCGCCTCGGCATCAACACCTGCTTCGCCGTCAAACGCTGGCCGGAGCCGGGCGACTGGGCCCGGATCGTGCGTGACGAGCTCGGTCTCGAGATCGTGGAGCTCTCCCTCGACTTGATCGATGAGGTCGGCGGGCGAGCGGAGGACCAGATCCGTTCGGCCCTCGATGAATACGGGCTACGGGCGGAAACCGTGTTCACCGGCCTGGCCGCCTACTCGCTCAACCTGCTCATGCACCCCGACGAGGAGCGGCGGCGCGCGGCCGCGGACTGGTACCTGGGCGTCGCCGACCTGGCGGCGCGGCTGGGGGCGCGCGGGGCCGGCGGTCACGTCGGCGCGATGAGCGTGCCCGACTGGGCGGACCCGGCGCGCCGGGCCGAACGCTGGTCCGGGCTGCAGCGATCGCTCGCCGCGATCGCGGCCGCGGCCCGCTCGGCGGGCCTGGAGTACCTGCTGGTGGAGAACCTCGCCAGCCACCGCGAGCCGTCGACCATCGCCGGCCTGGAAACCCTGCTCACCGACGGCGACGCCGCGCACGCGCCGGTCCGGCTGTGCCTGGACGTCGGGCACCAGTGCGTGCCCGGCACCACCGGCCCCGACCGGGATCCCTACGCGTGGCTGAGGCACTTCGGCGGGCGGCTCGCCGAGGTCCAGCTGCAGCAGTCCGACGGCCTCGCCGACCACCACTGGCCGTTCACGCCCGAGCGGAACGAGACCGGCCTCATCGATCCCGGCCGCGTCCTGGACGCGCTGGCCGAGGCCGGCGCGAAGGACGTCCTCCTCGTGCTCGAGGTGATCCCGGCCTTCGAGCAGGACGACGCGGAGGCGCTGGCCGACCTGCGGGCCTCGGCCGAGCTATGGCGGGCCGCACTGACCGAGCGAGGGGCGTGATGACCAGCGGTTTCGTACACGGCGACGGGATCGACATCCACTACAGGATCACCGGGGAGGCAGCTGCGCCGCCGCTGGTCCTGATCAACGGCGTCGGCGACGACCTGGACGGCTGGGCCAACCAGGCGGACGACTTCGTGCGCGCGGGGCTGCGCGTGATCAGCTACGACAACCGCGGGGTCGGCCGGTCCGGCCAGCCGCCGGGCCCCTACACCAGCGGCGAGATGGCCGCGGATCTGAAGGCGCTCGTGGTCGGTCTCGGACTGCCGCCGTTCCACCTGGCCGGGGTGTCGATGGGCGGTGCCATCGCCCAGGAATACGCGGTGGCACACCCGGGCGACCTGCTCTCGCTCGTGCTCGCGAACACCTTCGCCGTGGCCGATCCGTTCACCCGGGCCGCGTTCGAAACGTGGGCGACGGTCGCGGAGGCCGCGGGCATGCCGGTCATGATGCGGCAGCAGGCGCCGTGGATCTTCAGCCCCGGGTTCTACGAGCAGCACCCGGACCGGGTGACCGAGCTGATCGCGGCGGCGGAGTCGAGCACGCAGCCGGCCGTGGCGTTCGCCGCGCAGATGGCCGCGCTGACCGGCCACGACTGCTTCGCCCGTATCGGCGCGGTGACGGCGCCGACGCTGGTGCTGGCCGCCAGCGACGACATCATCATCCGGCCGGAACTGTCGCGGCGCCTTTTCGACGCGCTCGGCCCCGGCGTCGGCACCTGGGCGGTCGTTCCTGGCGGCCACGCCGCCTTCTGGGAAAACCCGGGGCCATGGAACACGGCCGTCATCGACTTCGTCCGCCGCAACGGCACGCCGTGACCAGCTAGAACACAGAAAGGTCGGCTATGTCGCTCCAGGAGAGGTTCGGCACCGTCAAGCCCGTGATCGCGATGGTGCACTTCCCCGGCTTGCCGGGACGGCCGCGGCACGACCGCGACGCCGGGCGAAGTCGCCTGCTCGACGTGGTCGGGCGGGACCTGGAGGTGCTGCAGGACGCCGGCGTCGACGCCGTGCTGTTCTGCAACGAGGCCGACATTCCCTATCAGCTCGCGGTGGGGCCGGAGATCCCGGCCGCGATGGCGGCCGTGATCGGCGAGCTGCATCCGTCGATCCGGGTTCCGTTCGGGGTCAACGTCCTGTGGGACGCGCGCGCCAGCCTCGCTGTCGCCCGGGCCACCGGGGCATCCTTCATCCGGGAGGTCCTGACCGGGGTCTACGAGAGCGATATGGGCCTCATCGCGCCCTCGCTCGGTGACCTGGCGGCCTACCGCGAGGCGATCGGCGCGTCGGACGTCGCCCTGTTCGGCAATATCACGCCGGAGTTCAGCTCCACGCTCGGCACCCGCACCGTGGCCGAGCGCGCCCGCAGCGCGAGCTTCCTCGGTCTCGAGGCGATCCTCATCAGCGGCCCCGAGGCAGGCGTCCCGTTCGCCATGACCGACCTGCGCGCGGCCAAGCAGGCCGCGCCGCAGACCCCGGTGCTGGCCAATACCGGCGTGACCGCCGACCGGCTGGCCGAGATCCTCGCCGTCGCCGATGGTGTGATCGTGGGCACCAGCCTGAAGGTCGACGGCATCACCTGGAATCCCGTCGACCCCGCCCGGGCCCGCCGGTTCGCGGACACCGCCCGGGAGGTCCGCTCCGCGCCCGCCGTGCTCAGTTGACAGTGACCCGGCCGTGTTGAAAAGCCCGGCCGTCGAGGCCGTCGTCCTGGACATGGACGGCCTGCTCATCGACACCGAACCGGTCTGGCGCGCCGCCCAGTCCGCCGTCTTCGCCGGGTTCGGGGTCGCGCTCAGCGCGAGCGACCTGCTCGACTCGACCGGGCGGCCGGTCGAGGAGCTGATACCGATCTGGCGGCGGTCGCCGGCGCCAGACCCGGCCGGCACTGAGCTCACTGACGCCGAGGTCGCCGGCCTGATCGTCGATCGGGTCATCGCGCACGTCAAGGCCGAGGGCCAGCCGATGCCGGGCGTCACCGCGGCGATCGCGCTGTTCGAACGGTGCGGGCTTCGGCTCGCGATCGCGTCGTCGTCGCCACTCCGGCTGATCGACGCCGTCTGCGACCGGCTCGGCCTGGCCCGCATCGAGGTGCGCTGCTCCGCCATGGACGAGGCCCGGGGCAAGCCGGCGCCGGACGTTTATCTCACCGCGGCCCGCAGGCTCGGGGTCGCCGCGGTGCGCTGCCTGGCGCTGGAAGACTCCCCGCACGGGATCGCGTCGGCCCGGGCAGCGGGCATGCGCTGTGTCGCCGTCCCCGACCCGCTGCTCGCGGACGATCCCCGCTACCGCGACGCGGACCTGGTCCTGAAGTCGCTGACCGGCCTGGACGAGGCGGCTTTGCGGCGGCTGGGCGTGCCGGTACCCGGCTGACGCCCGTGTCGTCCGCTTACGGCTGTTACATGATGTGATCATAGGTACTCTTAGCGCTACTCCTGTTCTATGCTGGTCCAGGTGGTTTCGCCGGGCTGGCGGCGGAGGGCACGTGGTGAGGGAGAGTGCGGTGTTAGGCAGGCATGATCCGCCGCTGTCAGTGGAATGCAGCTGGGACGACCGCCGGGCGACGGTCGTCGTCCGCGGGGAGGTGGACTTCGCCACCGTCGGCATACTGGCCCGGCAGCTGGACGAGGTGGCGGGCCAGCAGCCCGAGCACCTCACCGTCGACCTGGGCCGGACGAGTTTCCTCGACGCCGCCGGACTGCGGGTCATCGCCCGGGCCCGCCGGGAGCTCACGCCGCGGTGCCCGCTGACGCTGCGCTCGCCGACCCGCCAGGTTCGCCTGGTCCTGGAGGTCAGCGGCCTGGCCGGGGTGTGCCCCATCGAGGACCCGCCTCGCTGAGTCCGCGCTGGGACCGCCCCGGCCCACGGGCCGTCAGGTCCAGGTGTCGCGCATCGCGTTCCTTTCTCGCTTCAGCGCTCCAGCTCGCCGGGTTAACACGTTACGTAGTCATATAACGACAGATAGTCACGATCGGTTCAGTGCGGTGCTTCGGGCCCGGGAGCGCCGCCGATGCGGTAACCCGACGGCAGCCGCAGACCCGGACAGGTCAGGTAGTGCGTGCCGACGGCACCGCACCGCGCGCACCGCCGCTCCGGCGGCTCGGCCGGCCGGCCCGGCGCGACCTCCCGCTCTTCCCCGGCGAGCGCTGCATCAGGAACGGGAATCCCGTACGGCCCGGACTGCCCGGTCATCGTGGCCTCCACCTCATGCCGCTGCGGAACAGCGCCTCGACGTCCGCGCGCCGGTACCGCGGCCTCCCGGCCTCGTTCCTGACCTCCGGCAGCCGCCCGCGCCGCGCCCACGACGCGACCGCCGCCGAGGTCACCCGGAACAGCGACGCCACCTGGCTGCGGGTCATCAGGTCCTCACCCATGTCGTGCAGGTCATCGCTGCTGCGGCACGGCGCCATCATGTTCATCGAGTTCCCCAGCGAGCCGGAATGAGCTGACTCCGGGGCGGCGCTGATTACCCTGGACGGGCCGCTCCCCGGGCAAGGCCCCAGGCGCCGTATCGACCGGCGGCCCGGTGCTGCTTGCAATAAAAGTATTTCTGCAACTTGCATCCTGAAACATCCGTCAGCTGACCGATATTGAACCATTGCCCGCCGCTGCTACGCTGTGGCCTCGTGCCTGGGGGATCCCTGTGAGAGCGGTGCTGGTCAGCGAGTTCGGCGGTCCGGAGCAGCTGCGGCCGGGCCGGGTCGCCGATCCGGTGGCCGGGCCGGGGCAGGTCCGGGTCGCCGTGCGGGCGGCCGGGGTCAACCCGGTCGACGCGGGGAACCGGGCCGATGGCATGTGGGCCGGGCTGCGGGTGCCGTGCATCCTGGGCTACGACATCGCCGGGGTCATCGACGGCGTGGGTCCCGGGGTGACCGGCCTGACGCCCGGGGACCGGGTGATGGCGATGACCCACTTCCCTGACGGCGCCGGCGGGTACGCCGAGCTCGCCGTCATCGACGCCGCGCTGGCCGCGCCGATCGGCGCGGCGATCTCGTTCGCCGACGCGGCGGCCACGCCGCTGGCCGCGGGAACCGCGCACGTGGTGCTGGCCCGGCTCGGCCTGCCGCCCGGCAGCCGGCTGCTGGTGCTCGGCGCCAGCGGCGGCGTCGGGCTGTTCCTGCTCCAGCTGGCCGCGGCCGCCGGGATCACCACGATCGGGGTCGGCCGCGAGGCGATGCACGCGCAGATGCGCGGCCTGGGCGCCGCGGCCTGCATCGACTACACCCGCGAAGATGTCGCTGAACGGGCCAGGGCGCTAGCCGGCGGCCCGGTCGACGCCATCGCCGACCTGGTCGGCGGCCGCCTGGCCCGGACCGCCTGCGGCGCGCTGCGGCCGGGCGGGCAGATCGCCGCGATCGCAACGCCGGAGCTGGACCTGGACCCGCTGCTGGATGCCAACATCACCTTCCACGGCGTGCTCATCCAGGACGACGGGGACCGCACCCGCGCGCTGGCCGACCTGCTGGGCCGGCGCGAGTTGCGGCCCGTCATCAGCCACGTGCTCCCCCTCGACGCCGCCGCTGAGGCCCACCGGATCCTGGAAAACGGGCACGCCGGCGGAAAGATCGTCCTCGACGTCACGGGCAGCCTTAAATAGGGACATGACAGCTGAGCAGGATACGCCGCGGGTGATCAGCGCGACCCGGGAGATCGCGGCCGGGGCGGGGCGGATCTTCGAGCTGATCGCG
>WNGJ01007386.1_pt1 | contig 11687 bp, 6 predicted proteins | sample 5400611 | NCBI WGS metagenome assembly WNGJ01 (sample SAMN13153375, study PRJNA577476) | soil metagenome | isolation source: 40 cm soil or saprolite under Garry oak tree replicate 1 | place: USA:California | collected 2016-06-15 | reverse complement strand
TGCTTTGTGCTCTGCACAGCAAGCAGGCACACTTAAATTGTCCAAGAACCGTTATTACTTCGCTCTCCTGCAAAATGAGGTGAAAGCAGGAGCGTGATTGTTCGTAAACAGTGAGAAGGGGTGCAGAGAAAAGATATGCGTCAGAGCATGCCTGTTTTGCATCTTAAACAATGGAGTGCTGCGAAAAGTTATTGTCCGAACGCGGAAAATAATTGATTCAAACGACACTGAAGGCAGTGGGTATCCACGCCGCGACGACTTATGAACTGTAATAGGCCCGGGCGATGCGGGCTGCCCAGAGGGCATTGTTGATGAGCAAGGCTTTGTTGGCTGCGACGCTTTCTCCGGAGGTTCTTTTTGCTACGTGGGCAAGGAGGAAGGGGGTGGTGGCGGAGCCGCGAATGCCTTGCTGATGGGCGAGGCGTAGGGCTTCCTCAGTGGCGGCCTCGAGCAGGCCGGGGTCCATTGCATATTCTTCTGGTATGGGGCAGCCTACGACAAGGCCGTGGAGATTGCATTGCCATTGTACGCGGGCGATAGCTGCGATTGTGGCGACGTCATCGGCGCGATAGGAAATGGGGCGTCCACTGTTGCGGACGTAGAAGGCGGGGAAATTGTCGGTTTGCCAGCCAATGACGGGTACGCCCTGGGTTTCAAGGTATTCGAGGGTCAGGTTGAGGTCGAGGATAGATTTTGCTCCGGCGCAGACGACGAGAACGGGAGAGCGACTCAACTCGGTGAGGTCCGCGGAGATGTCCATGCTGGTCTCGGCGCCGCGATGGACGCCGCCGATGCCGCCGGTGGCAAAGAAGCGAATGCCAACCATACTGGCACAAAGCATGGTCCCGGCGACGGTGGTTGCGCCGAGTTGTTTTGTGGCAAGGGTGATGGCAAGGTCGCGCCTGCTGACCTTGCGCACATTTTGCGCAATGCCTAAGTGGGTAATCTCGTCGAGGTTCAGGCCAATTTTGATTGTGCCGTTGTGGATGCCAATAGTGGCGGGAATGGCGCCCTCGGCGCGAATGGCTGATTCCATCGATTGCGCAACTTCGATGTTAGTGGGATATGGGAGGCCGTGGGCAATGACCGTGGATTCGAGGGCTACGACGGGATGTTGCTCCTGTAAGGCTGTCTGCACTTCGTCTGATAGGGTGAGGTATGTTGACGGTTGCATTGTTTTTCCTTTTGTGGTTGAAGGGTCTGGAATGAGATTAGCGTGTGCGATGGGATATGTCAAGATAGACAAGAAGCACCATTGAGTGTTTCAAGAAGTACCATTCTATATCTTTTTGTTTGGAATTGCTGCTATACTGCGGGGAAAAGGAAATTAACTGAACTGGAAGATTAGTCTCCTAGCGTTGCTACCATGACAGCTTTGATGGTGTGCAGCCGGTTCTCGGCCTGGTCGAAGACGATGGATGCTTTCGACTCGAACACTTCGTCGGTGACTTCCAGGGCGCTCAGGCCGTATTTCTCGTAGATTTCCTTGCCAAGTTTCGTATCGGCGTTATGGAGCGCTGGCAGGCAGTGCATGAATTTTGTGGTAGGATTCTGCGTCATAGCCATGAGCTTGTTGTTCACCTGGTATGGCAGCATCTGCTTGATGCGTTCAGCCCAGAGGCCAGGAGCTTCGCCCATCGATACCCAGACATCGGTGTACAGGAAGTCACAACCCCTGACGGCAGATTCGGCATCCTCGGTCAGTGTGATGCGCGCTCCAGTCTCCGCGGCGATAGCGCGAGCATAGCTCACGCGGGTTTCAGCGGGCCATGTCTGCCTGGGGCCTGCCAGGCGGATATCCATTCCCATCTTTGCTGCTCCGATCATGAGGGAATCGGCCATGTTGTAGGCGACATCACCCAGGAAGCAGAATGAGACATCCTCTAGCGGTTTGTGTGTGTATTCCTGCATGGTGAGCAAGTCGGCCAGCACCTGCGTCGGGTGCGCTTCATTGGTCAAGCCATTCCAGACAGGTACGCCAGAGTACTGAGCCAGTTCTTCGGCCTCTGCCTGTGTAAAGCCGCGATACTCGATGCCATCGTACATGCGACCAAGGACACGGGCGGTATCCTTCATAGTTTCTTTGTAGCCAATATGCGAACCGCTTGGACCTATGTAGGTCACATGCGCACCCTGCTGGTACGCGGCTACTTCAAAGCCGCAGCGGGTGCGCGTTGAGTCCTTCTCAAAAATGAGCGCAATCTGTTTCCCCTTCAGGTGTTGTACCTCCGTCCCTGCGTATTTAGCCACCTTCAGTTCGGCTGACAGCTGCAGCAGAAAGTTGATCTCCTGCGGAGTGAAGTCATCCAGCTTCAAGAAATGTCTATTTCTCAGGTTAAAGCTCATCCTATTTTCTCCTGTTGTTGGTGTATTTCTCCGCGCGCAATCTGCCGACTTCTGAATATACACCATAAGTAGCCATGTTGACCACCTTATGAAGAAGGCAGAGGAAAACATCAGAAGAGATAGGCTCCATCGTCTACCTCTATCCTCTGCCCATACCTTCTCATAAAAGAGTGTAGCCTTTAGATGTCACAGTTTAGTCACTATGCTGGCTCTTTCTTTCACATTTCATTCACATATCATGATACACAGGAAACAGGAGATCTACAAGCGATCATCGCTTGTGGTTTCATCAAAACCTCACTTATTTGCACGTTCCTGTTTTGGCATGATATAGTACCTTTTGTGGCTCACGTTTGCAGGTGAGAGCAGGCGTTTTCTTGATGTTTGTTGCAAGATACTATTTATTACGGGGGATAGAATGAAACTGGCAGGGAAGTTATTTACTACGGGGCTGTTAATCGGTGGAGTGCTGGGAACAATGACTGTAGTGAATAGATTAACGGAGACGATGGCGGGCGATCTTGATACCCTATTAACGGGTGAAGAGCGACGTTATCCATGGAAGTATGGCGATATGTTCTACGAGGTAAAGGGCGCGCGGGATGCGAAGCCTTTACTGCTCATTCATGGTTTTGGGCCTGGCGCTTCTTCTTACGAGTGGCGCAAGAATATCGATATACTTTCTACGCAATTCCGGGTTTTTGTTGTAGATCTTTTAGGGTTTGGTTTGTCCGATCGCCCGGCGATTGATTATAACGCCGAGGTATTTACTGACCTGGTGGGGGATTTCATCAGGGAAGTTATTGGCAAGCCAACTGTGGTTGTCGCACATGGTATGAGCTGCGCGTTTGTGATTGCGGACGCTTACCGCCATGCAAAGTACTACGATCGACTTGTGCTGGTATCACCACCTCCAACGATGCTGCAGGAGAGCGCACCAGGGCCGGCGAGTGGCGCTCTGGGGTTTATTTTGCGCCTGCCAATCGTTGGCCAATTTGTGTACAATCTGCTTACATCGCGCCAGGCGATTAGCGGGTACTATGATCGCCAGGGGTTTCACAACCCTGGTTTGATTACCGATGATCTGGTTGAATATGTTTACACCACTGCTCACCAGCCCAACAGTCGCTACGCGTTGATCTCGTTCCTGAGCGATAGTCTAAACGTGGATGCGCACGAGGCTACGGCGCGTTTGCAGATGCCTGTCATAGTAGTGGTTGGGCGCGAGGGTGAGGGCATCTTCTCCGCATCTGAAGTGGGCGATGCTTTCAAGCAGGTGAACGCACAAATTGAGGTGCATATTCTGGCTAAGTGTAGTTATCAGCTGCAGGATGAGCAGGCTGTGCATTTCAATGACCTGGTGCGCGAGTTCGCGGCTGCCACGGTTACGCAGTAGGATTACAAATAGTTAGGAGAGTGGAAAAGCCACGGGGGCCGATAAATCGGCGCTGGGCGCGATAAATCGGCCCCTACGGCCAGTTCATACACCCAAGGTGAATAGGGTGCGATAAATTGGGTTCCGACGAGTATATTAGCGCAAATTGCCTAGTAGGGAGCGGGCGATAACGATGCGCTGAATCTGGTTGGTGCCCTCAAATATTTGTGATACCTTTACATCGCGCATGTAGCGCTCGACGGGATAATCGCGGACGTAGCCGGCGCCGCCGAGGACCTGTACTGCGTTGGTCGTGACCTCCATAGCTGTATCGGTGGCGAAACACTTGGCCATGGAGGCATACATGCTTGCGCTCTGGCCGGTATCGAGCCGGTAGGCTGCCTCGTAGACGAGCAGGCGGGCGGCTTCGATTTTCATGGCCATGTCGGCGAGCATAAATTGAATGCCCTGGAATGCACCGATAGGATGGCCGAATTGCTGGCGCTCTCGCGCATAGTTGCAGGCAATGTCGAAGGCTGCCTGGGCGACGCCAACGGCCACTGCGCCAATATTGACACGCCCGCCGTCCAGGGAAGAGAGGGCAATTTTGAAGCCCTGGCCTTCATCGCCGAGGCGGTTGAAAGCGGGAATTTGGCAATTTTCGAAGATGAGTTCGCGGGTTGGAGATGAGTGCAGGCCCATTTTGCGCTCTGTTTTGCCAAAGGAGAAGCCTGGCGTCCCCTTCTCGATGACGAAACAGCTTATACCCGACGCGCCCTTTCCGGCGCTGGTGCGGGCCATGAGCAAATAAACATCGGCCTCGCCGCCGTTGGTCACCCACGTTTTTGAGCCATTAAGGAGGTAGGAATTGCCCTGGTTCTCTGCGCGACACTGCAGGCTGGCGGCGTCTGAGCCTGAGGCGGTTTCGCTCAGGGAGAAGGCTCCCAGTAACTCGCCGGAGGCCAGCCTGGTGACCCAACGCTGTATTTGCTCTGCGTTGCCAAAACGGGCGATTGAGCCTGCGACCATGTTTTGAACCGAAAGTCCGACGGAGGTAGCCATCTCACCCCTGGCCAGTTCTTCGTAGACCAGCGCGCCAGAGAGGCGGCTGAGTGCGCTGCCGCCATACTCTTCGGGGGTGGTCATGCCCATGAGGCCGAGTTCGGCCATGAGGGTATAGACTTCTCTTGGGAAGTGGTTAAGCTCGTCCCACGTTTCAGCGTAGGGTGTGATATGACTTTCGGTGAAGCGACGGACTGTGTCGCGGATCTCTGCTTGCTCTTCGTCGAGATCGAAATTCACCAAGAATCCTTTCTGGATGCCCGCCTCCGTTCACGGGGCGGGAGGAAAGAAAGGCTGTCCGCAGACAGAACTGCCTTTCGTCTTGCATCCCCTTGCGGGGAGCCGTTTTTGTGGTACGGAACGGCTAAACCGTGCCCGTAAGGGCCTGTGTGACGCTGGGATTGCTCCCAGGCTCCTCTCGGCAATGTTAATCAGAGGTTTGGCGTCAAGAGCACTTCCTTCACCCTGTACAGATGTTTAACCCTTGACCGTAGAGCTTCAGACTGAGGAGGCATCTAAAGGTACCTATTTCTCTGGTAACGTAGCCCGTTGGCTTGCTTGATTGTATCCAAGCGAGAGACCCTGGCTGAGCCTGGACAGGTTCAGACTTGCGTCAGCCTGAGCTAGAACGCTCAACAGTACGCAAGCCCATAGCCTTTAGGCTATAGGGTTCCTGACTGTGCTGTTCCTCTCGGTTTCCTGAGTGTGACTTTACCCATGCTATATAGGTAACATATTTAGGCGGAGCGGTGCAAGGAAAAGTCAATATATGGCGAGAAAGAGGGAACGCAAGCAACCACGAGGGTCGCTCCTACTATGGTTGCCAGACTTGGACGGTGTTATCTTCGCTGGCGGAGGCGATCAGTTTGCTATCGGGGGACCAGGCCACGGCTTTGACACTTGCGGTGTGCTGGGAATACGTGATGACCTGGTTGCCTGTAATGGCGTCCCAGATCTGCACACTTGTATCATCGCTGGCGGAGGCGATGTACTTGCCATCAGGCGACCAATCAATACCTCTGACCGCGGCGCTATGGGCGACATAGGTGAGGAGGTAGTTCCCCGTATCTACATCCCAAATGCGAATTCTGCCAGTAGTATCCCCAGAGGCAATGAACTTGCTATTGGGAGACCAGGCAATGGCATGCACTTCAGCGGTAACTCCGCGATAGGTGAAGACGTAGGCGCCGCTGACGGCTTCCCAAACCTGCACTGTTTTATCGTTGCTGCCAGAGGCGATGAATCGCCCATCGGGCGACCACACAAGTGTGTTGACTGGGCCGCCCTTGCGCCAGTGCGCATGCCCTTGATAGGTGTGGACGGTGCCTCCAGTAGCGACATGCCAAACCTGTACGGTTTTATCGTGGCCGGCAGAAGCGATGAGTGTGCCGTCAGGTGACCAGGCAAGAGCTTTTACACTCCCGCCGCGTAGGATATGGGCATGACCAGTATATGTAGTGATGTTTTTGCCGGTAGCGGCGTTCCAAACCTGTACGGTTTTATCATCGCTGCCAGAGGCGATACGATAGCCACGTCCAGGAGTCGCTGTTCTCCTATCGGTAGACCACGCCACGGCATTAACTGTTTTTGAGTGTCCACGATGGGTAAAGACGGTTTTGCCGGTGGAAGCCTCCCACAACTGGACATTTGTGCTGGCGGAGGCGATGAGTTTGCCATCTGGCGACCAGGCGATAGCATTGACGGGCCAAAAATTGCGGTAGGTATAGATGCTGGCGCCCTGGCGCGAAGGAGTTGAACTGGCTTGCGGCGGGAGCGCGGAGACCTGGAGTGGCATTGAGGCAGGCCCGGGAGTGTGAATGCGTCTCGTTGCTGGTGAGGGATTTCTTTGAAGATGTGTACTGTTAACATGTGGCTTGTATTCGCCTTCCAGAGGGGCAATGCGCTGCAATGCCTGTTTGATGGCGGCTGCGCTGCCAGGTCTTTTGATCTCATCCATATCTACCATCTGCATGACCAGCATTTCAAGATCTAACAGTTCTGGTTGATCTTGAAAATTCAGCGACGCGAAGCGGAAGGGGGTATTGACGGGGTTGTTGCCTGAAAGTAAATAGTGGAGGGTGGCACCTAAACTATAAATATCAGCGCGCGGGGTTGTCTGTGCTCTACCGTATTGTTCTGGGGCAGCGTAGCCCAACGTACCAAGGGCATGGGTATCCCTGGTCTGTCCTGGTTTGAAGCGGCGAACGATGCCAAAGTCGATCAGGTAAATGTGACCGTTCTGTGTGCGCATAATGTTGGCAGGCTTGAGATCGCGGAAGATGATAGGAGGTTGACGTGTATGCAGGAAATCAAGAGCCGTGCACAGTTGGATACCAATATCGAGCACTTCTTTGATGGTGAGATAGCCATTTGTTGTTGAATTGAGGTAGTGTTCGAGCGTTTCGCCTTCGATAAATGTCATTACGAGGTACGAGCGACCACCCTGATTAAAATAATCGTGAATGCTAGGGAGGTTGGGGTGATGGAGGCCAGCCAGCATATGAGCTTCTTGTTTGAAGGCTTTGGAGGCCAGGGCGATCTCGCGCGGATTCAGGTCGCTCTGGCTCAGCTCTTTGATGGCGACCAGGCGATTACCAAGTTTCGTGTCTTCCGCTTTGTATACTGCTCCCATGCCGCCCATACCGACCTGACCAAGAATGAGATAGCGCTGATTGAGGGGGTAATTGTTTGGCAGAGATCCAGTGGAATTGGTAACGGCTGCCCCCAGAGCTTTTGCCCTTGGCGACTGCCTGCACTGGATACATACGATTGCTTGTGGTAGATTGGCTGATCCACAGTGAACGCAGAAAAGAGGGTAAGACACTCTATATCCTCTTCTATCGACTACATCAACGTTATACATTTCAGAATACGCAATAGAACGGTGAAGCTCTTGCGATAGGTCTTTTTAAGCTCGTGCAATATTTTGAGCATGGTAGCATGGATATTTCGTAGCTGTCAAGTGCGGTATTACTATGGTTGCCATATCTGGAGGGTATGATCGACGCTGCCGGAGGCAAGACGGGAGCGATCAGGCGACCAGGCAATGGAGGTGACATAGCCTGTATGGCCCTGGTAGACACAGATAGAGTTTCGGGTGATGGCGTCCCACACCTGTATTATTTTATCGTTGCCCCCCGAGGCTATGAAGCGGCTATCAGGCGACCAGGCAACACTATTCATGCTGCCAAGGGAGTTGCGATGGAGAAAGCCTGTTCTGTTGGTAATGGCATCCCAGATCTGCATCGATTTGTCGTTGCTGGTGGAGGCGATGCGCCTGCCATCAGGCGACCAGGCAACGCCAGTTACCTTCTGGGAATGACCGCGGTAGGTATTCACGCGGCGCTGGGGGAAGAGTAACGAGGTCAAAAAGTTGCGGTTGGTGTCTTTGGCCCATTCCCAGACCTGAACGGTGCGGTCATTGCTCGCGGAAGCGATGGCCTTGCCGTCGGGTGACCATGTCAGGGCAGTGACGCGGTCAGTATGGCCGTTGAAGACGAAGAGGACGCGCCGCGTGGCGACCTCCCAGACCTGGACCGTTTTGTCCGCGCCGGCGGAAGCGATGCGGGTGCCATCGGGTGACCAGGCCACGGCAAGGACTTTGTCGGTATGCCCACCGAAGGTAAAGAGGGGATGATTTGCGCCGGTCTCCCAGACCTGAACGGTGCGGTCGTCGCTGGCAGAGGCGATACGTGTGCTGTCGGGCGACCAGGAGAGGGCATTGACTCTATCTGAATGGCGACGGTAGATGTGGATATTCTGCCCGTTGCTGGAATTCCAGATGCGTGCCGTTTTATCGTAACTGGCGGAGGCAATATGGGAGCTATTGGGCGCCCATGCTACCGCTGTGACGCGGCTGGCATGGCCGGTGCAGATGAAGAGCGTGTTTTTGCGCGGCTGCGGGATGGTGGAACGTTTCGAGCGAGGGGCGATAGAAGATGGGTTGGCGGCAGGAACTAAAGGACTTGCGAGCGGTATGCCTGGCAAGGCTGACTGGTAGCCATGTGGGAGGGTTGGTGGCAAGGGATTGGTCTGGGCTACAGTATGGAGAGTTGCGATGTGTTGTAGTTTTTGCTTCACTTCGGTGACGCTGGCGGGTCTTTTACTGCTATCGACCTCTACCATCTGCAAGATGAGCTTTTCGAGGTCGGCCAGGAGAGGGCTTCCATGAGTTTTCAGGGACGCGAAATGGAATGGTGAATCGGTGGGGTCGTCCCCGCTCAACATCTGGTGAAGGGTTACTCCCAGGCTATAGATGTCGGTGCGGGGAGTTGTCTGCGCTTTGCCGTATTGTTCTGGGGCGGCGTAGCCAGAAGAGCCAAGCGCGGTGGTATCCTTCGCCTGTCCTGGCTTGAAGAGGCGGGCGATGCCAAAATCGATGAGGAAGATGTGTCCGTTAGTGGTGAGCATGACATTGGCGGGTTTGAGGTCGCGAAAAATAATGGGTGGCTGGTGTGAATGGAGATATTCAAGGACTGAGGAGAGTTGTGCGCTAATATTGAGCACTTTGTCCAGCGGCAGTTTGCCGCCCATTTTGTCCAGGTTCGCCTCCAGGGTTTCACCCTCGATATAATCCATGACGAGATACCAGCGACCGTTTTCACTGAATTGCTCGTAGATACGGGGCAAATTGGGATGGGTCAGGCCAGCGAGCAGATGGGCCTCGTGTTTGAAGGCCGCGGTTGCCTCGTGAAGCTCTTGAGGGTTAAGGTTACTCTGGCTCATCTCCTTGATGGCGAGTGGTCGATTGCCAAATTGTGTATCGGCCGCTTTGTAGACGGCCCCGAAGCCTCCTTTGCCAATTTGACCGAGGATGCGATAGCGCCTTTTGAGGATGTGCTGCTGTACGAGCAGGCCTGTGAGGGTATTGCTGATTGGGCCATGGGCGGAATTGTGCAAAGAGCGCCCACAGGCGGAGCAGAACATCGCCTGTGCCCGGTTGGCCGCGCCACATCTATCGCAAAAGATGGTAGAAGATAGTGCCATGCATCTCTTTTTCTAGGTTTAGAAAGAATTTTCGTGTTGGTTTTTTGTAGGTTAGTACAAAGGTACGTGGTCTGTCAAGGGGGTATTTGAGGGCTATTTGGGGCTTGTATTGAGGGTGCGAACGGGCTTACATACTCCTGTTTTGTTCGCTGGTGTTTGCTACGTAGTGCTGTTTATCGTAGGCTGTGCTGTCAGTTCTGCTATCATGGTTGGTGCCCTTGGGCTATATATGTATTTGGTATAAGTTGTTTACTGGTATTTAATAGCTCATCGTTCGTTTAAATGGGGGTGGATTTCAAGAATCGTCCACCAATTGGAGATAGACAGCAGGAGAGAAGTCTAAAAGAGTCAAAATCTGTTGCTGAAGGGGAGAAAGAGGCGTGACATGCCGTTGTGCGAAGCCAGGAGCACGAATGATGTAAGATCTCATAGTTCGGTGGATTTTCATCACAGTTGTTTGGACTGAGTGAGCTCAGTGTGTGAGCAGCGGAGACAGTGAGTTTTCTTAAATTCAAAGTTATTTGGAAACGGCTTTCCTTGTTTGCTTATTATGTTGGACTGGCCCAATTGAGATCATCCTTTATTGTCAAAGTTAATGAAAATACCCTAAAATCGCGGTTTTATAGAGGTAGCTATGAAGTGTTAATTCCATCATAGCTCCGAAAAAGATGCTGTGCTCCCAGAAGCGAGCTCCCAATGTCACTGCGCTTATCCTGACTGACTTGATCATCTCGTTATTAAATTTATACTAGAAATAAATTTCATCATGAACAAGTGTTCTTAGTAAATACACAAAATATAAATGCCGAAATAAACTATTGAATATTTGTAGCGATCAAAGTATAATTCATTATGTATAGCATGGGAGTGATATATAAGTTTTCGTACCAGGACCCAGTATTCTTGTTTAGAACAGCTTCATAGATAGGCAAGCACTCGTGAGTCGCTCTTGCTGTTTGTCTAGAATATGAGTCAACGAAGTACTTCTCCCTGTAGAGGACCAGTTTGCTCGTTCTTGGTTTCACGTGGGTTCTTGATCGCTAAGTCCCAAAAAACCTCATAAAGAGGGGTTGACTCTTACCAAACACTGGAGTCTCGGACAACGTAGTGAGTATAGAGTTAAATTGGCATTGCTATTCAGGAGGTAACGCTAGATGACTGAGCAATATGTGGATTTTACACTACGGATTGGTTCAGATGGCACGATATGGACTTCCTCACACGAGGGTCAGCGTACAGCCCGCATTGCGATTGCTGTGCCAGAGGATATTAAACTCACCTTATCACTGATCGATGCAGACAAAACGAACGAAAAACTACTAGAAGATCTTGGCGCAAGACTGTACCAGACGATCTTTCCACCTGAAATCGATAAACACTTCAACCAAACCGAAGCAGCGGCTAGAAGTCATGGACGCAGAGTTCGCATTCGGTTGAGCATTGAACCTGATACGCTAGCCGTGCTGCCCTGGGAGTTCCTGTACCGCAAGGAAGGAGGCTATTTCCTGGCGGTCAATCCCGATACCGTGCTCGCCCGTTACTTTGATCTGCCCCTGCCTCCCGATCTACCTGGCAAACGAGAAGGGCCGTTGCATTTGCTGAGTATCATTGCTAATCCCAGCGACCAAACTCCCTTGGACCCTGATGAGTGCGAAAGCATTATTCTGCAGGCGCTCAGAGTGCCTCTCCAGCAGGGCTTATTGACGGTACAAACCGTTAAGCAGGCAAAGTTTGAGCAGATCAGAGACGCCCTATTACAACACCAGCCCGATATGATCCAATTTGTGGGTCATGGTATCTATTACAAGGGCAAGGGCTACTTGGCCCTGGTAGATAGCGTGACGGGCAAGACCTGGGAGGTGGATGAGAACCGCTTTGCCAACATCTTTTTAGGGGTGGGAGTTGGTGACACCTTGCG
>WNGJ01027850.1_pt1 | contig 11690 bp, 11 predicted proteins | sample 5400611 | NCBI WGS metagenome assembly WNGJ01 (sample SAMN13153375, study PRJNA577476) | soil metagenome | isolation source: 40 cm soil or saprolite under Garry oak tree replicate 1 | place: USA:California | collected 2016-06-15 | reverse complement strand
CGGAACGATTCCGGTTGGCATCACCAAAACGATGAACAGGAACACCAGGCCCAGCAGCATGTTCCATCGTTCGATATAGGCCGAGGCGTAGTTCTTCAATAGCAGCACAAGTGCAGCGCCGACCACCGGGCCGCCGAGTGTTCCCGAGCCGCCGGCTATGACGCCGAGCAACGCCTCGGCCGAACTCGTGATGGACAGCGACGTCGGGTGGATAAATTTGTTGTAATAGACGTAAAGCAATCCGGATACGCCGGCCCAGAAGCCGGCATAGATGAACGTGATCCATCGGATCATCCAGGGATTGAAGCCAAGCGCGGCCATCCGGCGCGGCTGATCGCGTACACCTTGCAGCGACGAGCCGAACGACGACAACACGAAGATCATCATCATCAAGAAAGCAAATGTCGCCACGATCAGTGCAAACCAGTAAAACGAGGTTGCGCTGTCGAGCGGAATGCCGAACGGCATCGGCCGGGTCAGGCCGGCTACTCCATTGTCGCCGTTCGTGACATTGGACATGCGATAGGCGAGGCCCCACAGCACCTGCGACAAGGCCAGCGTGATCATCAGAAAGCCCAAGCCCGTGGCGCGGAGTGCGACAACGCCGAACAACGCTGCCATCGCGGTGGTGCCGGCGATCGAAATGATGGCGGCCGCGCCATGTCCAAATCCGTATCGACTTGTCAGCAGTGCGCAGACATAGGCGGCGACGCCGAGATACGAGGCGTGTCCAAGCGACGTCATCCCGCCAAAGCCGACCAGCAGGTTCAGGCTGAGCGCGAAAATCGCTGCGATCAGGATTTGGCTGGCGAGGTTGATGTAGAAATCGCCCGCGAAGAAGGGCGGAAGCAGAAGCGATGCTGCAATCAGGGCTACACCAATCCATTTCATGAGCCGACGCGCCCGAACAGGCCCTGAGGCCGGAACGCAAGGACAAGGATCATCGGCAGGAACAGGATGATGTAGGCGAGCTCCGGAAACAAAGCGGTCCCGAACGTATAGATGAATCCGATAATGAAGCTGCCGATGAACGCACCCAGCAGGCTGCCAATGCCGCCCAAAATGACGACGATCAGCGCCAGCGGAAGCATGTCGGCATCGAGCCCGGGATAGGCGGACAGCACCGGTCCGCCCAGCACGCCGCCGGCGCCGGCGACACCTGCGCCCAGGCAAAATACCGTCGTGAACAAATTCGAGACGGGGATTCCGACCGCGCGCGCCATCTGGCTGTCGTCGACGCCGGCGCGGATCATCGCACCCAGGCGCGTCTGCTCCAGCAGGAAATACAGTGCGATCGCCGCACCGACGGCGCATCCGACCAGCGCAAGCCGATAGGTCGGAAACACGAAACCAAGGACCCGCGTCGGCGCTCGCAAGTTTTGCGGCGTCGGCACCGGTATCGAATCGCCTCCCCATAACACGAGGCAGGCATCGGAAATGATGAAGGACATACCGAGCGTAACCAGCACCTGCCCGAGCGGATTGGCCTTCAGCCGGGTCAGCACCAGCCGCTCGAACAGGCCGCCGATAGCAGCGACGGCAAATCCGGCCCCGATCGCCGTCACCCAGATGTTCAAACCATCGTAGCTACGCAGCGCGACCGCTCCAAAATACGTGCCGAGCATGAAGAACGCGCCGTGCGTCAGGTTTGCCAGCCTCATCAGGCCGAAGATCAGCGAGAATCCGGAGGAGAGCAGAAACAACAGACCACCAAGCGACAGGCTGTTGAGACCCTGGATGATCCAAAACTGCATCGTCTGCCGATCTTTTCCGAACGGTTGCGAGATCCCTGTCTGCGCAACAAAAGCAGAATTATTGCTCCAGGTTCTTTGCCGGCGGATAGTCGCGCGAATAGACCGGATTCTTCAGGAACGCGGTTCTGTCATAGGTCCAGAACTGGCTGACGTCGGGGTAAGCCTTGATGATGGAGTTAACCAGCCGCCCGTCGCTTCTCGTTACCTTGCGGATATAAACGTCGCCGATGGCGTTGCCCTAATCGTCGAATTTGACGATGGGCCGAGACGTAGGTGCCGCCAGCGTAATAGCCCGGATCGTATTTGAATTGCTTGCGGAACGCCGGAGCGAACACCTTGTTGGGCGCATTGTCCAGTTCGGCGGAGTACCAGCTCGTGGTCAGAATCCCGAGCGCCTCGTCGCCCATATTGCGGAGCACGGACTCATCGAGCGCCGTCATGCCGCCGATGACGGCCATCTTGTCTTTCAAGCCATATTCGACGAACTGACGAAGGAAGCGGGATCCATTCGCCCCGGCAGTGCCGAGAAAAATGGCGTCCGCATTCTTCACCTGGGCGACGTAGCTGCCGTAGTCCGGCGTCGCCAGCGGCGTGAACAGCTTTTGAATAATCCTGCCGCCATTGTCCTCGAACACGCGCTGGAACCCGGCGCACATTTCATGTCCGTAGGCAAAGTCGTCGGCAATGGTGACGATCTTCCTGTACTTCAATTCCTTGGCGGCATATTCGGCGAGCGGGTAGGCGCATTGCGCCGAGGTCGACGTCGCGCGGGCAAACCATGGACTCGGGTGCCGCTGCGTCATGTCCTCCGCTGCTGCGACGCCAAGTGTCGGCATCTGCTTTTCATTGAGGTAATCGGCGATTGCGAGCGCCTCAAAGGCGGCGAGCGGGCCGATGATGCAATGGACGTCGTTCTTCTCGACCAGCTCTTGCGCCTTGGTGCGTGCGGTTGCCGGCGCGCCGGCAGTGTCGGCGACGATCAACTCGATCTTGCGCCCCGCCAGCGTATTGTCGCGCTCCCTCAGAAACATCGTCAAGGCGAGTTCCATGTCGATGCCGCCGGAGGCCAGCGGTCCCGTCTTGGCTGCCAGCATGCCGACGCGGATCGGTCCGCTGTTCTGGGCAAAGACGAGATGGGGTGCAGTCAGGCTGGCGACACCCGCACCGGCAACGCTGCCGACAAATTGCCGTCGCGACATCGTCATTGGATCCTCCCCGGAACTCTGCAACCGAATGTCAGGCTGTTTTATTGATTGGGTGATTTATCGAACGGAAGCCATAAATGATCAAGCGATAACCACGCCGTCAATCTGGCTTGCTGGAAATTTTGGCAGCCCCGAGCGGAGGACAGGTCGAAATCCGCGGCCGGCTTTGATGCAGTGCGGTATTCGGGCGCGCGCCTTTTTGGCCACTTGTCCCCGCCGTTTGGTGACCGCCTCGAACCCGATGCAAGACCGCTATTCCCGACTGTCCCTATTCCGAGCGCCGGACTTGGGGTCACTGATGATGGATTTCTTTAATACTTCGAAGACCGCGGCCGTGTCCTGGTCGCCCAGTCCCATTGCCATGGCTTCTGCGTAGACCGGCTGCGTCAACGCAAAGAGCGGTGTTGCGCAGCCGACGTCATCGGCGAACTCGGCAATGATCGCCATATCCTTTTTCCAGGTCGAGACTTTCATGGTTGCAGGCTCATACACGCCCTCGACCATCATCGGCGCGCGCATCTGAAACATCCGCGACCCGCCGGCGCCCGGGCCGACCATCTCGACCACCATTTTCGGATCGAGGCCGGCGCGCTCTGCCAAAATCATCGCCTCGGCAGTGGCGACGTTGTGGATCGCCACCAGGTGATTGGCGATGAATTTCATCCGGCTGCCATTGCCGAACCGGCCAAGATCGGCGCTTTGCTTGGCGAAGTCGGTGAACAGCGCCGCGCACCGGGTAATGGCGTCGCTGTCGCCGCTGGCATAGATAATGAGATCGCGATTTCTTGCCTGCGCGCCGGTGCCGCTCAGGGCGCAGTCCAGTGCGATGTGACCGGCTTTTTTCAGGATGTCTTCGAAGCGAAGTTTGTCGGCGATACCAAGAGTGCTCAGCTCGACCACGATCCGCGAAGACAGACCGGAATCGGCGATCGACCGCGCGACATCCTCGACCGCTGCTGCGCTGGGAAGGCTCGTCGTGACGATCGGCGCGTCGCGTGCGGCCTGGGCTGCGTTATCGGCGATTGTGACGCCGGCCAGCGCGAGCTCGGCTCGTCGTGCGGCGTCGGTATCGGCGCCGATCACGTGCCATCCGCGATCGACGAGATTGCGGGCAATCGCGCCTCCCATGATGCCAAGTCCGACGATTGCAACGGTCTTCTCCATGAGATCTCGCTCCTGTCGATCGAATTCGGTTTCGCCGGATGCTCCGCCCGCCTTGAATAATTAGTGATCAGGCGATAAACAATCTTCAAGCAGTGTCGGTCAGGTCGCAACAAAATAACGACAAGACGAGATCGCAAGGGGAGGCAAATGGCGGGAATAGGCCACAAGCCAGACGCAAGCCTGTCCGCGGGGCCGGGTGGGGACGACCGCGCCTATGCGGCGATGATTGCCCGCGCCAAGCTACTTATTCCGCAACTGCGAGATCGGGCTTCCCAAACCGAGGAACTGCGGCGTTTGCCGGCGGAGACCGAGCGCGATTTGCATGACGCCGGTCTGTTCAGGATCGTGCAGCCGAAGAGAGTAGGTGGCTCGGAATTGGACTATGTCGCGCTGGTCGACTGCGCCGATGCGCTGGGGCGGGGCGATGCTTCGGTGGCCTGGAATTTTGCCAATCTCGCCAGCCACCACTGGATGCTGGGCATGTTCGACAAGCGCGCTCAGGATCTGGTCTGGGGCAAGGACCCGAACGCCCTGATTGCTTCCTCCTTCATATTTCCGGCCGGGCGCGCCAGGAAAGTCAATGGCGGATATGTGTTGCGCGGCAGTTGGCCGTTCTCGTCGGGGGTGGAGTCCAGCGAATGGAACATGCTTGCCAGCGTCGTCGCGTCCGATGACGAAGCTGACGGGATCGAATACCGGATCTTTCTGGTCAACAAGAGTGACTACAAAATCACTGACACCTGGAACACATCCGGACTGAGGGGTACGGGATCCAATGACGTCGAGGTCGAGGACGCCTTTGTTGCCGAGCCGATGACGGTTGCGGTGAGCGATCTCGCCGGTGGTCCGACGCCCGGGAGCGCCGTCAATCCGAATGCGCTCTATGCGCTGCCGGTGTTCTCGTTGTTTCCTTACGTGCTTTCCGGCGTGGCGCTGGGAAACGCGCAGGCATGTCTTGACGATTATGTCGATCTGGCGCGGCATCGGGCATCGACTTACAATCGTGCCAAACTCGGCGACCTGCAGACTACGCAGATCAAGATTGCCGAGGCTTCCTCGAAGATCGACGCCGCCCGCCTGATTATGCGCGCGACATGCATCGAGGCAATGACTGAGGCAAGGCGTGGCCACGTTCCGGGTATGGCTGCCAAGACCAGATGGCGGCGCGATGGAGCCTATTCCGTCAATCTCTGCACGGAAGCCGTGTCGCTGCTGTTCGCGGCGAGCGGCGCGCGGGGATTGTTCACCGCAGGGGTATTGCAGCGGCAGTTTCGCGATGCCCATGCGATCAACTCGCACATCGCCTTCAATTTCGATGCGGCTGGCACCAATTACGGCCGCGTTGCGCTCGGCCTGCCATCCGAAAACCTGACGCTTTGAGGGCGGCGAATGACCGATGCGCCAAAGCACCCGAGCGATCCGGATCCGGCCAATGAACTCGCCAGCGGAAATTCGCCGATCGATCCGCGGGATTTCCGTAACGCGCTGGGAACTTATGCCACCGGCGTCACGATCATCACTGCCGTCACCGCGGACGGAAAGCCCTATGGGCTGACCTGCAATTCGTTCGCTTCGGTGTCGCTGAACCCGCCGCTCGTGCTCTGGAGTTTGGGGATGTTTTCCCAGGCGTTGAGCATCTTCCAGAACGCCAGCCATTTTGCAGTCAACGTGCTTGGCGTGTCGCAGCAAGCCCTTGCGCGCAAATTCGCAAAATCGTCGGAAGACAAATTCGCCGGGGTTGAATGGACGCCGGGCCTCGGCAATGTGCCTGTTCTTGCCGACAGCGTCGCAAATTTTCAATGCCGCGCCGCCAATCGATATTATGGCGGCGACCACGTGATTTTTCTGGGGGCGGTCGAGGCCTATGCGTACAACCGGCAAGAGCCGCTGCTGTTCGCCCACGGGGCCTACGGCCGGCTGCAGTCGGCTGACGAGCGGCCCGAAGGGTCTTCATGACAAGGAAAGCATCGCCCAGGCGTACTCGCGTCAAGCAGAAGCGGCTGTCGCCTGACGATCGCCGCAAGGAGTTTGTTGCCAAGGCGACGGAATTCTTCTCGGAGGAGGGATTTGGCGGCGGGACCCGCGATCTGGCGCGCCGGCTCGGCGTCACCCAGCCACTGCTGTATCGCTACTTTCCAAGCAAGGACGACCTGATCAAGGAGGTCTATCGCACGGTTTATCTCGAGCCGCTCGACCCAGGCTGGGAGAAACTCCTTGCCGACCGCTCGCGACCGATCCGCAGCCGGCTGCAGGAATTCTACAACGCCTATACCAGTGTCATTTTTACCCGCAAATGGATTCGCATCTATCTCTACTCGGGCTTGAAGGGCCTCGACATCAACCGCTGGTATGTCGGCATGGTGCGGGACAAGATTCTAACCCGCATCATCAGGGAGTGCCGCCATGAAGCGGGACTTCCGGTGCAAACCAAGCCGACCGAGTCCGAGCTTGAGATGGCGTGGGTGTTTCACGGTGGAATCTTTTATTACGGCGTTCGCAAGTACATCTACGAGTCCCTCGTGCTCGAGGACAAGGAACAAATGATCAGTGACGCGCTGGACGTGTTCCTGGCCGGCTTCGAACGGGTTTTTGCAGCGACGGCGGCCGGCCAGCGGGCGCCGGTGGAGGCGATCGGTTGAACTTTACTGAAAAAGCTCCGGTTATGATTTCGACATTTCAGCCCGGTACCAGTCGCCGATCTCGCTCGCGGTCATCAGCGCGACGCCGTCATGACCACGGACATAGTCGAGCAACGCCTCCAGATATTTGATGCGATGGGGCACGCCGGTAATGTAGGGGTGAATTGAGATCGCCATCACCCGCGCGTTGGTCGCGCCTTCCAGATACAGCCGGTCGAATTGATCCGTGCATCGTTGCAGAAATTGTTCGGACGAAAGATGCTGCAGCGCGTGGATGACGATATCGTTGGTCTCCACCGAATAGGGGATCGTGGTCATGGTGCCGTGGGGCGTTGCGATATCCTGCGGCAGATCGTCGATCACCCAGTCCGCCAGATATTCGATGCCGTTGCGGCGCAAGAGATCGATGGTTTCGTCGGTTTCCGTCAGGCCCGGACTTTCCCACGATCTCGGAGTCCGGCCTACAAACTCTGCGATGGTCTCAACTGCGCGCTTGATCGCATCCGCCTGGTTGTCGAGGTTGTGCATCGGGCCCTGAACGAAGCCATGGCCCATGAATTCGAAGCCGGCCTCGCGCGCGGCCGATGCAACGCGCGGGTAGGATTTGCATACGTTAGCGTTCAACGCCAGCGTCACCGGCATGTTGCGGTCGGTCAGCGCCTTGAACTGCCTCCAGAACCCGGCGCGCATTCCGTATTCGTGCCACGACCAGTTGGGCACATCCGGCAACAACGGCTGGCCCATCGGCGGGCTCAGCACGGTTCGCGGCATCGGGTTTTCGATCCGCCATTCCTCGACGTTGAGGATGACCCACACCGCAAGCTTCTTGCCGTCCGGCAGCCTCAGTCTCGGCCGGTCGATTTGCGCCTGATAGGGAATGCGGTCGGTCAGAGCCACGGCGGGCCTTTGCAAACGGGTTTGCGGATTATTCCGCGGCCTTGGACCGGTTTGAGATGCCGGCGTTAACCCGCGGCATCACCTTTTCGGCCATCAGAATCATGGACTGGCGTCCAAGCTCGCGATCCTTCCAGTCCTTGCCGGCATACAACAATGTGCCGAACTTGCCGACCTCGTCCTGGAACGACAGCAACTGATCGGCGACGCCGTCGGGCGTTCCATGGATGATCAGCCTGTCGCAGATCCCCTCCAGCGTCACCTCGTCGTCAGGCTGGTCGCGGCGGGTCTTGAACAGCTCGATACGGCCGCTCATTTTCAGCTTGGTGAACAACGAGCGATAGTAATAGACGACAAAGACGCTCTTGGCGACGCGCCAATTCGCATGATCGGCAACGCGGCCGCCGCGTTCGCAGCCTTCGACATATTTCGGCCAGTGGCTTTTCACCCAGGCAGGCATCAGGAAGTTGGCCGAAATCGGCTCCCAGCCGCGCGCGGCGGCCTCGGTGACGCCCTTTGAGAACGGGGCCACGGCCGTCACGACGATGGGCGGATGCGGCCGCTGCAGCGGTCGCGCGATGTAACCCTGGCCGATATCCTCGACCAGGTTTTTTGCGTCGAGATGTTCCAGTATTTGCCGTGCAAATTATAAGGCGGCTCGTTGGCCCAGATATCCAGCACCTGATTGATGGCCTCGAGAAACATCCCGTTGCGATCGGCATCGAGATTGCCGAACAGCTCCGCATCCGACAGCAGCCCGCCGGGGCTAATTCCGAAAATCAAGCGCCCGTCGAGCATGTGGTCGAGCATCGCCATGCTGGCCGCGACCGTGGCCGGATGGCTGTTCGGCATATTGATGGTGCCGGTGCCCAGCCGGATATTCTTGGTGGCGGCCGCGAGCCAGGCGATGAACGCGATGCTGGAGGTGATATTCTCCGCCTTGTCGGTGACGTGCTCGCCAACATAGGCTTCGGTATATCCGAGTTCGTCGGCCAGCAGGAAGGCCTCGCGGTCCTCCTTTAGGGATAGCCGCCAATCCTTGTCGAGCGGATGGATCGGCATCGTAAAGAATCCCAGATTCATTGCGCGCTGCTCCCCGGGGACCGGCTTCTTGCCAAGTCCCGAACCATCAGTTGTTCTTGCTATTATGGCAACTTGGGACTTCAAGTCACTCGAAATAATCGTTCGATAAACAAACTTGACCTTTGATGGTCGCCGCCGTCTAATTCGAAAAAGCGCCAAAATCGCGCCCCGGGGGGAGGTCACGCCAGGAGGTCATGCCAAATGAAAGCCTCGGCTTTCAGCTACGCCCGCGCAGCCAGCGTTTCAAATGCACTGGAGCTACTGGTTGCGCACGGGGACGGAGCGAAGCTGCTTGCAGGCGGACAAAGTCTGCTGCCCGCGATCAACCTGCGTCTGATATCTCCGGATCTGATCGTCGATATCGGCGGCATCGCCGAGCTCGGCGGAATTGCAGTCAGCGGCGATGTCCTTGTCGTTGGCGCGCTGACACGCCATGTCGATCTCCTGAGGTCATCGGAAATTGCCGAGCACGCCCCGTTACTGACGGAAGCGATCGCCCATGTCGCGCATCCCGCGATCCGCAACCGGGGCACCCTCGGCGGCAGCCTTGCCCATGCCGACCCCGCTTCCGAGTTGCCGGCCTGCATGCTGGCGCTGAAAGCGACCATGATCGTCGGTAGCCAGAACGGTGAACGGCGCATTGCGGCCGAGGATTTCTTCAAAGGCATTTATGAGACGGCGCTGTCGGCGCAGGAGTTGCTGATCGCCGTCGAACTGCCGGTCCGGCAAAATAACGCCGCGCCCTTCTTTCATGAATTCGCGCGCCGGCACGGCGATTACGCCATCGCCGGCCTGGCCGCGCAGGCGATCGTCGAAGCTGGTGTCTTCGCCGATCTCCGGCTGGCCTTCTTTGCCGTCGGCGACCGGCCGGTATTGGCCAGGGCCGCGAACAAACTCATCGACGTCGCCATTACATCGGCAGTGATGTCCGAGGCCTCGGCGGTGCTCGCTGCAGAGCTCGATCCCCCGGATGACCAGCAGGCGTCGGCCTCGATGCGTCGGCATCTGGCGACGGTGCTGCTGGCCCGTTGTGCATCCGCGCTTCTCGGCCGCAACGATCTCGACGCCGGGAGACCGGCGTGACGGCCCATGTGCCAATCTCGCTCGATGTCAACGGCGAGCGCGTCGATGCCAATGTACTGCCGCGGGTCCATTTGGCGGACTTCCTGCGAGAGCATCTGCAGTTGACCGGGACGCATCTCGGCTGCGAGCACGGAGTTTGCGGCGCCTGCACGGTGCGCTTGAACGGGGAGATCGTTCGCGCCTGCCTGACGCTGGCGGTGCAGGCACATGGCGCATCGGTCGAAACCATCGAAGGATTGTCCGATAGCGGCGAGATCGCCGATCTGCAGGCCGCCTTTCGCGATCGCAACGCGTTGCAATGTGGCTTCTGCACGCCGGGCATGCTGATGGCCGCGCAGGATCTGTTGAAATTACACTGCGCGCCGGACCGCGAGCGGATACGCAAGCATCTGTCCGGCAATTACTGCCGCTGCACCGGCTACCAGGCCATTATCGATGCGGTCGAGACCACGGCGCGCGGGCGCACGGGGCGCAAGCCATGACGTTGGCGCCGGTAAATCCCGAAGCGCTGTCGGCACTGGACCGGCCGAACTCCTATATCGGCAAGGCCGTCCCCCGGCCAAACCTCGAGCGGTTGATGCAGGGACGCGGGCTTTATGTCAGCGATATGGAATTGCCGCGCATGGCGCATGTGGTGTTCCTGCGTTCGCCCCATGCCCACGCGAAAATCATTGCTATCGACGCTTCCGCGGCGAAGCGCATGCCCGGTATTGTCGCTGTCGTCACAGGCCAAGATCTTGCGGCCGTCATCACGCCGTGGGTTGGCGTGCTCACGCATTTGAAGGGTCTCAAATCCGCGCCGCAACATGCGATCGCGATCGACCGCGTCTGCTGGCAGGGCGAGGCCGTCGCGGCCGTGGTGGCGACAAGCCGTGCCGTCGCCGAGGATGCAGCGGAAATCGTCTCGGTCGAATATGAGGCGCTGGAGGCGGTGACGGATATGCGGACCGCGCTCGATCCGCAAACCCCGGTGATTCATCCCTCGCTCGGCGACAACCTCGCTTTCGAGCGCCACCTCGATGCCGGCGCCGTCGATGCGGCATTGGCCGGCTCCGATGAGGTCGTGGAGGCGGATTTCATCTTTGGACGGCACACCGGTGTGCCCCTGGAGCCGCGCGCGGTGGTCGCCGACTGGAACGCCGCCGAGGCGAGGTTGACGATTTACCAGGGCACGCAGGCGCCGCACATGGTGCAGAACATCGCGGCACTTCATCTTGGGCTTGCGGAATCACAGGTTCGCGTGGTCTGCAAGGATGTCGGCGGCTCGTTCGGCATCAAGGTCCACATTTACGCCGACGAGATGGCTGTATATGCGCTATCAAAGCTGCTGCGGCGGCCAATCAAATTCGTCGCCGACCGGGTCGAGAGCTTCAACACCGATATTCATGCGCGCGACCATCGTTGCAAGGGACGGATCGGCGTCAAGCGCGACGGCACCATCATGGCGTTCGAGATCGACGATCTCACCGGCATCGGTCCCTATTCGATGTATCCGCGCACCAGCGCCATCGAAGCCAACCAGGTCGTCAATCTCATCGGCGGTCCCTATGTGACGAAGAACTATCGTGCGCGGGCCCGCGTCGTGTTCCAGAACAAAAATGTGATGTGCCAGTATCGCGCGGTCGGCCACCCCATTGCTTGCTCGGTAACCGAAGGCCTGGTGGATCTGGCGGCACAAACAATCGGGATGGACCCGGTCGAAATTCGCCGCCGCAATCTCATCCCCGATAACGCCTATCCCTGCGCGTCGCCCTCAGGCCTGAGGTTCGAGCAGTTGTCGCATCACGCCGCGATGCGCAAGCTGATCGACATGATGGACTACGAGGCGCTGCGCGCGGAACAGGCGGCATTGCGCGCGAGCAACATTC
>WNGJ01007379.1_pt1 | contig 11693 bp, 7 predicted proteins | sample 5400611 | NCBI WGS metagenome assembly WNGJ01 (sample SAMN13153375, study PRJNA577476) | soil metagenome | isolation source: 40 cm soil or saprolite under Garry oak tree replicate 1 | place: USA:California | collected 2016-06-15 | reverse complement strand
AGCCCTGCACCTACAAGCTTTAGCCCCGCGGCATCAGTGTCGTCTTCAAATTTTCCATTTCCGAGGTTTCGCAGGAGCCGGCTCGTTCCGCCGTCGAGCGCGCTGACGAGAAACAAATCGGCCTTGCCATCGCCGTCGAAGTCGAAAAAACACGCGCCGGTGCTAGGTCCCGCGGCAGTGGGATGGCCTGCCGAAGGCGGAGTCAGCTCGGCTATGGAGTGCGCGGCAAAATGGACGGGAATCACGGGCGGCGCGGCGGGGCCCGCGGAGCGCGCAAACTCCCAGCGAAAAGCGTCCCTGGTCGCCGTAGCCCGCTCCCATCGGCGAGCCGAGATGATTTTGCGTGATTTTCTGGAAGCGCGCCAGGTGCTCACGCGCGGAGTTGGTGTCGCCTTTGCGTTGAAATGCGCGCGCAATGCCAAATTCGGCCGAGGCATGGAAGGGATTTAGCGCGATGGCGTGTTGAAAAGCCGAGATCGCTTCGTCGAATTTTTGCTCCTGAGTGAGCAACACACCGATGAAGTAAAAACTATCTGGCTCGTCCGGAGCAATCTCGGACACGTGGCGAAACGCCGCGATCGCTTTGTCCGTTTCATTCAAGTCCTTGTAGACAAGTCCAAGGTTGTACGAGGCGTGGCGGTCGGAGGGCAGTTTCGCGGCGGCCTCCTCCAGCGCTGCGCGCGCGGCTTCGAGTTTCTGCTGGCTCAGCAGCGACAACCCGAGGTTGAGCCGGGCCAGCGCGTAATGCGGATCAGCGGCGAGTGCTTGCTCAAACAGCTTCTGCGCCAGCTCGAATCGCCCCTGGTTCATGTAGGCGACGCCGAGATTGACGCACTTCGCCGCCTCACTGGCTTCTCCGCCGCTCGCCGTCTTCGCCGCCGATTGAGCGGTTCGCGCTCCCGGGTGAGCGGCTTGCGTGGCGCGCAACAAACCGAACGGCAACGCCAGCGCGGGCCCAGCTAAAGCGACGAGCGCGACAACCATCCACAGCCTGCGAGATAAAAGTGCCATGAAGTTCTATTCCTATTTCTGAGCGAAGGGTCGCGAAGCCGTGCGGCCCTTGCCTTCCGTCACAGTGATCGTTTCTCCCGCGGCCACATTCAAGAGCCGGTCCACCTGGCCGCTCGGCCAGCGGATTTCTACCGAATCCGCCTTTTCATGCTGCGCCAAGCCAAAGGTTAGCACCAGTTCGCTCGAGGAAAGATAGCCCACGCTGCCGCGCATCATTTGGGATTGTGAATCGCTGCCGGCGGTGACGCGGACTACGGCGCCGATTCCGTCGCGATTCGATTTCGCGCCGACGAGCTTCACGCGGAGGCTCTTGTTCGCGCCACCTTCATTGTGAAAGAGCACCGCCGGCCCGCCGTTCGCGCCGACGAGCACATCGAGACGCCCGTCGTTATCAATATCCGCGTACGCGGCGCCGCGCGCAATGCGGGGCGTGGCAAACGCTGCGCCGACTTCTTTCGTGACTTCCTGAAATTTGCCCTGCCCGAGATTGCGGAAGAGATGCGGCGGCTCGGCGTGTTTCACATTTACCTGCACGCGCTCGATGTCGGCGTCGATATGGCCGTTGGCCACGAAAATGTCCGGCCAGCCGTCATTATCGTAATCAAAAAAGAAGCACGAAAAGCCGAGCGTGAGCAGGGACGCGCGGCCAATCTCCGAGCGCGGCGCTTCGTCCACGAACAATCCCTTTCCCTCGTTGTGGTAGAGCGCCAGCATCTGATTGGAGAAATTGCTGATGAGAATGCTCGGCGCGCCGGAGCGATCGTAATCGGCGGCATCCACGCCCATGCCCGCGCGCGCAACGCCATCCTCGCTGAAGGCCACGCCGGCGAGCACGCCTTTTTCCGTGAAAGTGCCGTTGCCATTGTTGCGATAGAGCTTGTTCGGCTGCGTATCGTTGGCAAAGAGAAGGTCCGGCCAGCCGTCATTGTCGAAGTCGAGAATTGTGACGCCCAGAGTCTTCGACGTCGCATCGCCGAGGCCCGCCTTCTGCGTCACGTCCTCAAAGGTTCCGTCGCCGCGATTGTGCCAGAGCCGCACCGAGGTCCCTTTATACGATTCCGGCGTGCAATAGGACTTCGATTTGCCGTCCATCGTGCAGTACAAATCGCCTTCCATGGACCACTGCACGTAGTTCCCCACGACCAGATCCAGCCGTCCGTCCCTGTCGTAATCCACCCAAGCGGCTCCAGTGCTGAATTCGTGCGGCCCGGCGAGGCCGGCCTTCTGCGTCACGTCCGTGAACGTGCCGTTGCCATTGTTGTGAAAGAGGCGACTCTGGCCGAGCGCGGTCACGAACAAGTCGTCATAGCCGTCGTTGTCGTAATCGCCCACGGCCACGCCCATGCCGAACATCTCGATCGCCAAACCCGCTTTTCGCGTCACATCGGTAAACGTGCCGTCATGATTGTTGTGGTAGAGATGCGGCGTGGTGTGTTGCCTTACGTGGCCCGGCCAGTCCATGCCGTTCACGAGAAAAATGTCCGGCCAGCCGTCGTTGTCGTAATCAATGAACGCCACGCCCGGACCCATCGTCTCCGGAAGATACTTTTTGCCGAAGGCGCCATTATTGTGGACGAAATGAATGCCCACTTGTTGCCTGATGTCTCGGAACTGAATCGTCGTGCTTGCAGGCGCTGCGCCGACGCCGGGCAGATTCGCCAGAAGCAGCGCAAGCGCGCCGAGGAGAATCGCAGTCGCAGGGCGCTTCGCGCGACTTTGTTTCCTCATGGCCGACCGACCCCCAGTGCATCGGCGGCGCGATTGATGTAATTGAACCACGCGGCGATCAGCGTAATTTGCAAGATGGCGCGGTCGTCGAATCCCGCGGCGCGCAGCCGCGCGTGGTCCTCCGGGCTGCACTTTGTGGCGTCCTTTGTCAGCTTCACCACATAATCGAGCATCGCCTTGTCTTGCGCAGAAATCGGCGCGGAGCGGTAATCCCGCTGGAGCGCCTCAACCATTCTTTCGTCCAGTGTCACCCGACGCAGAAACTCTGCGTGCGACTCGATTCAATACTGGCAGCGGTTCACGACCGAGACCATCGTCGCGATCATTTCGTGCTGGTGACGCTGGAGCGGCAGGTCGGGCGACATCAGCACGCCGTATGTGCTGAAGGCGTGCCGCAGGGCTTCCGGGAGCAGCGAGTGCGAAGCGACAATCTGCGACGCATCGTCGCCCGGCACTTTGTGGATGGGAGTGGCGTACTCGATGGGATACAGCTTGCGCTGGTCCTCCATCGCCTGGCGAACCCGCTCGTCCTCGTCGCTCCGAACCGTTTTGATCCAGGTCATTTCGTTCCTCTTTGATCGGGGAATTGGCGTGAATCTACTGCGATCCGCCAAGTCGTCCACTGGGTTCCCGTGGAACTCTCTTCACCGCAATGGCCGCCGGCTTCGGCCGCTCGGGACGCAGCGGCACCGAGAGATGTTCGTGGATCGCCTGCCGTTCGTTGTTGTCTTCCGCATGCGCTTGCCGGTAGGGTCCGGTAATCGCCTGCGCGGCTTCATCGGCTTTGAAACGCAGATAGCGCTCCTTGTGCTCGTTGGCGCGTTGGTCGTCGCCCAGGCCGTTATAGCAGAGCATCAGGTTGTAATGCGCCTGCAGATCCTCCGGGTCCACCTTCAAAACTTCTTCGAATTCCTTCACCGCGTCCGCGTAGCGCTTCTCGAGGAACAACTCGCGTCCGAGTTCGTTGCGCACCACGCGGTCGCGGGGATACTGCGCCAGGACGATGCGAAGCCGCGCGATCGCCTCATCGTATTTTCCTTCCGCTTTCAACACGCGCGCGTAGAAGTAATTCGCGCGGGCGAGCTCCGGTTTCAACGCCAGCGCCTTTTCGAGCACGCGCCGCGCCTCGGCGATGTTGCCTTCCTGCACGCGCACTCGCCCGATGTTCACCCAGCCATCGACGTTCTGCGCGGCGATCTCCGTCGTCTTCTCGAACGCGGCCTCGGCGCCCTTCAAATCGCCCTGCAAGAAGAGGCCGATGCCGTAATCTTGCCAGCGAAGGAAGTCTTCCTTCACAGAAGCGACCTCCGGTTTCGGCGCCGGGACGTTATGCGGCAGCACGCGAAGAGTCTTTGTGTCTTCCGCAATGGTGATGATGGGGAGGTCGGGAATTTCCTTGAGTTCGCCCGATACCTGCGAAGTGTCTCCCGTGAAGAGCCACTTGCCATCGTCGTAGTGTTGCGTTACATCGGGACTCGGCTGAGCAGGATCGCGCGCGCCCGCGTAAGCGAAGTGCGTGTTCCACCACGAGAACTTGCGATAGTTCAGCTTCGCGTCGAGGATGATTCTCTCACCCGCGTTTTCCGGCACGCGCAGGCGGTAGTGGGCCGTGTCTGCTGCCCCCGGCGGAATCAGCCGCACGTACACGACCGAGCGCGTGGACCACGCATTCCGCTTGTTGATGGGATTTCCGTGCGCGTCCACCTGGAGCGAGCGGTAGAAATGCGCTCCCTTCTCGACCGGACCTTTTCCGTCGTCCTCGACCATTCCGCTCCAGAACAGAATCCGGCCTTTTTCGTCGGCGGCCTTCAATTCCAGCCACACATCGAAGGCGTCCACCGTGCCGCCGGGGAAAAAATGCCCGACATTCTTGGTGCGCACGACGACGTCGATCCGCACGTCATCGCCCCGCCGCACCGCCGCGTCCACGCGGCCGAGTGGCGCCGTGATCGGCCTGGCTTCCCCGGCTGCGCCCTTCGGCAAGGCGACTTCCGCTTCTTCTCCAACGGCAAAGGTTGTCGAAAGCTCCGTCCCCGGAACTTCGCCGCTGCCTGCTTTCGTTCCCGCGGGTGAAATCGCGAAAATATCCACGCTCAGGTTTTTGTCCCGGAGAAATTTCTGGCTCAGTTCAAATTGTGCCTGGTCGGCATTCGCGAACGGGACCGCCGTGTTCGCCCCCGGAAAGCGGTGTGAATGCACGTAGCCTTCCATGTTCCCGGCGTCCTGCGAAGGGACCAGTGGCATGTGGCAATCCGGGCACTGCTTCGGCGCCGGCGGATAATAAAAGGAACGCGCGCCCTGACCGGAGACGCCGCTTCCTTGCCAGTTGTCGTACTCGTTGAAGCCGCGAATCCAGCGGTAATGATTCACGGGCACGTCAAGATGAACCTTGTGGCAGGTGGAGCAGAATTCCGCCGTCTGCTCGCGCATGAAGGGCTTCAGGAATGTCCGCCGGTGCGGCTCCGGATTCAGCCGCACCAGAAAATCGTGTACGCTCCTCACCGCCGGATTTTCGCTCGCTGCCAACTCGTGCAACTTGGGGTATTCGAGCACGAAGTCGCCCTGGCCCATCGTGCTCTTCACCTGCACGATGCTGTGGCACATCATGCAGGCAAGACCCGCGCGCGCTTCCGGGCGGTCCACGATCTGTTTGATCGGCGTGTCGAACATCCCGCTGAAGAGCAGCGCCGGATCGTGGCACCCGGCGCACCACTTCGAAGATTTCACGCCGATGGTGTCCTGCATGTACTCGACGCTCTTGCGGTACCACTGATTGTTGAACGAGGAGAAATGGTGCGCGGAGCTGTACCACTGCTTGTAAATGTCCGCGTGGCAGCGCTCGCACGCTTGCGACTGCATGAAATACTTCGCGGGGATGTTTCCGTTGTGCAGCGTTTGCGCGGAGCTGGGAAAAAACTTCCCGGATGGTCCGTCGCCCTCTCCATCCATCGAGGCCGGTGGCATTGTGGGATTCGAGATGCGGTAGGCGTTTTCCCAATAGACCGTCCGAATCCACCACGCACCCACCGAAACCGCGACTGCAAGCGCCAGCACAGTGCCGAAGCGCACCAGCCCGTTCGCGAGCCGGCCTCGCGCGGCGAGCCACGAGATCGCCAGCAAGACAACCCCGGCAACGGAAAGGAAGATGTGCAGATAAAGCCATGCTCGCAGCCGGTGGGGCGTCCCCAGGAAGATGAGCGCCACGCCCAGGCCGGCGCCCAGCGCCATGAAGAACCAGCCCACTCGGGTCAGCGGGTTCTCTGCGGGAAAGAGTCGGACAAGCCAGGGAAGGAGCAGCGCTGCCAGAATTACGCCGAGCGTCGCATGGAGCAGCACGATCGCGCCATAGGAGATTGTTGCGGAGGGAAAGGCGTAGAGATACACGCCGGAAAAGGCGAGCAGAACGACGCTGATGCCGCGCCAGCGCTTCATCGCGAGAGGGCGTCTTGGCCCCAACCCTTCTTGGTTTTGGACCGCCGAAGGGCGCAAGCCTATTCGAGTGAATAATCTACGGCAATACTAGAAAAATACTAGAGCGTATTGCACAACCTCACTAAGTTGTTGAATCTATTGAGTCAAAACCAGGTTGTGCAACAGCTTCTAGTGCCGTTCCAACTTATTGCGGCAAGGCCCTGTACGAACCGCATCCACCTAACCGGCAAGGATAGAGTTTTTCGCGTTTGCTGCATTTAGTTGGAACGGCACTAGTGCGGTCCCAAGCCCACTTCCCAGGCCCGCCCAAAGTGCTGTGTTGCCAACACTCGCTCGCAAGCGAGACACCATCACACACGGAAGGGTTTGAAATAGCACTCACCACTCGGCTAAGTGATCCGCTCAAACACGTACTTCGCGTCGCTCAGCGCCGCCGTAATCTCTTCCACGTGCTCCGATCCGCGCGTTTCCATTGTCAGGTCGATCGCCGTGTCGCCGAATTCCACGCCGAAGTACGCTCGATTGTAGGAAGTCTCCACGATATTGGCGCGATGCTCCGCCAGCACGCCCGTCAGCCGGTGCAGCGCGCCGGGATAGTCCGGCAAGTGAATCCGCAGGCGAATGAGCCGCCCGTCCTTCACCAAACCGCGCTCGATGATGCGCGCCAGCAGCGTGACGTCCATGTTCCCGCCGGAAATCACCACTGCCACTTTCTTCCCCGCGCACGGGAATTTCTGATTCACAAGCGCCGCCAGCGAGGCTGCCCCCGCCCCCTCCGCCAGAATCTTCTCGCGCTCGAGCAGCAAGAGCACGGCGTTCGCAGTCTCCTCTTCCTCGACGGTCACAATCTCATCGACATACTTCGCCACCATCGGCAGCGTAAGCTCGCCCGCCCGCCGCACGGCAATTCCGTCGGCCAGAGTCGTCGAAACCGGCAGCGTGACGGGATGGCCCGCCTCGACCGCCGCCTTCATTGAAGCCAGCCGCGCCGTTTGCACGCCAATCACGCGGATTCGCGGATTTGTCTCTTTCAGGGCGCAGGCCATGCCGCTGATCAGCCCGCCTCCGCCAATTGCGGCGACCACCACTTCCAGGTCCGGCGCCTGCTCCAGCAACTCGAGCCCCAGCGTCCCTTGCCCTGCAATCACCGCGCAATCGTCAAAGGGGTGGATGAAGGTGAGATTTTGTTCCTGGCTTCTTTTCCGCGCCTCTTCGTACGCTTCGTCGTAGTTTGCGCCGCGCAGCACCACTTCCGAGCCGAATCGCCGCGTGGCCATTACTTTGTTCAGCGGCGTCGTCAGCGGCATGCAGATTTGCGCGGATAAGCCATGCTTCGTCGCGTGGTAGGAAACGGCCTGCGCGTGATTGCCGGCCGAGGCGGCGATCAATCCGCGCTTCTTTTCCTCGGGAGTCAGCGTCAAGATGCGGTTGAGCGCCCCTCGTTCCTTGTAGGATCCGGTTCGCTGCAGGTTTTCAAGTTTCAAAAAGACGGTATTCCCCGTCTGCGACGAAAATGTCTCCGAGCGCCCGCAGGGCGAGACAAGAATCGAGTCCCGAATCCTCTCGCGCGCCCTGCGTATCTCTTCGAGGGTCACCATAAGAATCCTTCATACTACACTTCGACATCGGGCGGCGATGCCCGCAATACCATCTTCATTCTCCTTGTCGACGGAATCGGTCGCCGCAAGATCAGAGTGCGGCGCGCTCCACGCCACCACGCGGCTACTGCGGCGAGAAGAACTTGGCCTTCTCTGCGCGGGAAGAACCCAGCGTTTCCAACGGGGGAAGCGAGTTGGGCACGGTCAAGGCGCGTTCCGGAAGTTGCTTTCCCATTTTGATCGCCTGCACCAGCATGGCCATCGCCTGATCCGTATTCGGCGGAATATAAATTGTGGCCGCCAATTGCCCCGTACGCACCCAAACCTGCCCGGTCTTGGGCAACCCGTCGCAGCCCAGATACGGCAACTTCATCCATTTCGCCTGCTCGGCTTCGGGCAACTCCTGAAAAGCCTTCCGCGCACCCATCGCCATCGAGTCGTCCTGGGCTGCGATCAGATCGAGCTTCGCTTTTTGCGAAGTGGTCAATCGCAGCCAGGAAGAAACCGCGCGATACGCGCTCTCCTCCGTCCACTGCCCCTTGAGCATGCTCACGTGGATGTTCGGAGGCTTTGTGGCCTGCATCCCGGCCGTTCGCTCCTTGGCCGCAGAATTATCCGAGGGCCCCTGGATATACAACACCGAACCGCCCTCCGGCAAAAGCGCGGCGATCTGCCGGCCTTGGATTCGGCCGATTTCCTTGTGGTCCGAACTCAGGGAGAATATGGGCGTCTTCGAGGACCTGCGAAGTTCCGCGATGTACTCCGCCTCGCGATTCAAAACCGCCCAGCCAATTCCGGCGCCAACCGCGGCACGCGCCACCTGGGGGAGAGCGGTTCCGCCGACCGGCTCGAAGATGATCGCATCCGGCCGCGAACTACCGCCCGATTGAATCACCTTCAAGAGTTGCGTGCTTTGCTGGATGGCATCGTTCTCCGCGTAGACGATTTCGATATCCACGTCCAGCTGGCGGGCCGCCTCCCGCGCTGCCGCAGCCTGCTCGATCTGATAATCGTTTTCGTCATTGGTCAGCGAGACGAGAAATCTCAGTTTCTTCATGGCATCCTCGACGGCAACTATCCTTCTGCCTGCTCAGCATAGCGGCGAGGCAAAAACCAGCCGGGAAAATCTCGCCCCGATGTGTCAAGCCAAGAAACTCCGCAACTCTCCAGAAATCGAGTGACCCCGGGCTGCGCGCCCCGGCGGAAGCTTCTTCACCGCTTCTCCCCTGTTCCCGCGTTCCGTTTTCCGCCGAAGTGAAAGACGACCTTGCGGTGGGGGTACGGGTCCGAGGTCGTTGCCGGGAATTGAATTTGAATCTTCGCCGCCTCGCTATCCTTCTTCACGAGCTGCGCGCCCTCCACCGATTCGATTTGCCCCGGATTCCACACTGCCATCTCGTACCCTTTGCCTGCCGCTCCGGCTACCTCAAGCTCCATTCGGTCCCGCTCCGCCGACCAGGTCTCCGAAATCACGCGCAGCCCGCGGCTCGTCGCTCCCAGCGGCGGCAGAGTCGACGCGTGGCTCACTCCGAAATCATTCTTCACGTGAATCCGCAGCGTGCTTGCGCCTTCGGGCACGGCAAACCGCGTCTCGACATGCTGGTCCGCCTGGTGCGCCGCGGCGCGATACTCCACACGCTGCCCGCTCAGCTCCGTTCCGAGCACGCTGGCTCGCGGGCTGAGCGCCGGCCGAAAATCGATCGTACATTCGCCGCCGGTTCGCGTGACTTCCAGCGTGATTTCAGTCAGCGTCTTGCGATAACTCAATTTCAGCACCGCGTCGCCCACACGCACGTTGCCGACGTGGAAGCTCGTCCAATCCGCCGGCACATGTGGCGCGAACGTCAGCGTCTTCTTCGCCGCGTCCACCTCGAGTCCAAACATGCCGCGCAGCAGCGGGCTCACCACCATCGCCGCCGACCAGATCTGGTGCGGCGAACTCGTCGAGAGCGGCTGGTAGTAGTCGCCCGAGAGCACTTCCGTCACGTGGCCCAGCGAGCCATCGAGCGCCAGCAGCGCGTTCGCGCGCAAATTCGCGTAAGCTGGAAACGCGCGGTGATATCGGTACTCGCCCACTGAGGCCCAGCCTGTGAACAGCGGCCACACCGACCCGTAGTGATAGCCCCCGCCGCCGAACTTCGCCGAGCGATTCGAAATAATTCGCATTCCCCAATCCGTTTGGTGATCGAAGTCCGCGAGTTGCTCGATCATCTGCACAGCCTTGTCCTCATCCAGCACGCCAAACCACATCGGCACTGTTGCCAGCACGCTGGGCTCGTCCACCGGCTTGCCGTCGCGATCCAGCGCGAACGCGTACCGCTTCTTCTCCGCCAGCCAGAAGCTCTTGTTGACCAGCGCGCGCTGCTTCTCAAATTCTTGCGCAAGTGTCTTGCTCTCCTCCTCATGTCCTGCCAGACGCGCCAGATTCTCGAACGCCGGCAGCGCTTCCGCTCCCGCTCCGCTTTGATATAGTTCCGTCTTCACCGGCAGCAGCGGCCCGCCTTCCACCCATCCGTGGCCCACTCCCAAGTTCTTCGGTAACCCGCGCTCATCGTACGTGGACTTCAAGAACTCATACGCCTTCCAAATGCTCTGCCATTTTTCTTTCGCAAACGCCGCGTCGCCGCTCGCCCGCGCGTAGTCGCCCATCGCGATCATATACAGCGGCGTCGCGTCGGCGGAAGCGAATCCGTACGGAAAATCCTTGAACCACGGGACGAAGCTCGCGCCCTGCGAAATCTCATGCGGGATTTTTCCATCCTCGCGCTGAAATTTGCTTAGAAAGTCCAGCGCCGTTCGCGTGCTCGCAAAATCGCCCGCCGCATCGAGCGCTAGCGACGTCCATTCGGAGTCCCGCCCGAAATACCAAGCGAATCCCGGGCGCTGGCTTTCGCCCGACGTGCGGTAGCCCGCCACGAGCCCCGTGCCTAGAAACGGATTCGTCACCATTCCCTGCACCATGCTCACGCGCGACCAGTCGTACGCCTTCTGCAAATCCGCGTCCGGCAATTCCACGTTCACCGTCCGCGCCAGATAGTCGCGGTAATATTTCGCCGACTCCTCGAGCAGCGCGCTCGCGTCGCCCGCAAGCCTCCGGTACGTTTTCTCCACCTCGGCGCGACCCTCCATTGAGCCCGCGATGACGATGAGCTTCGTCTCCCTTCCCTTGCGCGTGGCGCCCAGCCGGAACGCACTCTCGTGCGAAGCCGAATAGTTCGTTTCATATTCCGCGCGCGGCGCTTCTCCCGTCGGCGAACCGGCCAGCGCCGCGAACTTCCTTTGCTCCTCGCCGAAATAGAAGGCGTGCAAAGCGGGATCCCAGTTCAGATAGGTGCCCCCGATTGCCGCCGGCCACTCCAACTGAAAATCGCGCTGAAACGCCGCTTCCACTTCCAGCGGCTCCTCCGTTTCGACTTCCACAAAAATAATCGCGCCCGGCTCACGCACCGGCACAAAAAACGTCTCGCGCACCGTGAACGTGTCGCCGCTATACACGATCGTGCTCGACTCCGGCCGCGCGATCACCGTTCGCGCCAGACTTTCCGCCGGCAGCACGCGCCCGCCAACGTCAAATCGTAGATGAAAATCCCGTAAAATTTTTAGCGGGTAGACCCACGCCTCCATCCGGCCGGATTCGTTTCCCAAAAGCCCGGCGCGCGTCCCCACCGCGGAAAGAAATTCCCAGGGCCGCACCGGTTGCGAAAGCTCGAGCTGGCGCGGCGCATTCTGCGGCATCGCTGCAGCCGGGGCGACACTCAAAACGAAGAGCATCACGGGAGTAAAGTAGGCAATGAGATCACCAGCGCGGAACGATTTTCCAGATTTCATGCGTTGGTTAACCGCTTTGCGGTCGCACATGAAGTTGATCGCTATGCGATCACACATGAAACTGATCGCTCTGCGGTCACACTTGATAAGATAAGG
>WNGJ01007378.1_pt1 | contig 11693 bp, 14 predicted proteins | sample 5400611 | NCBI WGS metagenome assembly WNGJ01 (sample SAMN13153375, study PRJNA577476) | soil metagenome | isolation source: 40 cm soil or saprolite under Garry oak tree replicate 1 | place: USA:California | collected 2016-06-15 | reverse complement strand
CGCCGCCGTCATGAAGAACCGGCTCAAGCGCATCCAGTACCGGCCCGCCCTCATCGAGGCGTTCCTCGCCCAGACGGGCCTTACCTTTGAACCCCAGCCCCCGTAGAGAGGTACGAATGCTGGCCTTTCAACTTCTGTAAGGGGACTCGAACCCCTGGCCTTCTGGATGCAAACCATATTTTTTGCGTGTTTCTACGTCGCTGGACGTGGCCGTGTGGTGACGAGGACCAAGGCGTCATGTTGCCCGATGGGAGCCACGCTGGGAGGCCCTATGAACGCCGGAACAGCAGCCCTGCGACCTCCCGGAACGGCACAACCAGGTATATCGCGATGGCGAAATACAATGCCACCGCAACTCCCGGCAAGAGCAACCCGATGATGATCGCGATCACGTACTCGATAACGACGGGCAGAAGCTTTCGCTGTTCGCCCGGCGGCTCCTCGCCCTCTGCGGGCGGCGAGTACAGGTGCTCGCGCCGCGCGTACTCCGCCAGCCCGGACCCCAGGACGCGGATCGCCAGGAGTGTCAGGCCGTAGACGGTGACGGCCACGCGTTCGGCGTCGGTGTCCTGCAAGGCGTCGGCGACGAGCCGGGTCGGGAATGGCAGGAACGCCACCACCAGCAAGAGGAGCAAGTTGAGCCGCAGGAAGATCGAATCCGACTGCGCGAGCCGGTCGGTCAATGCGGTGTGGGCGAGCCAGCCAGCGCCGATAGTCAGGAAGCTGACAACGTACGCCACGTAGGCGGGCCAGGCATGAAGCACCTGCTCCAGCGGCGTGCCCGGCGGGTGAACCGCGATGTCCAGCACGAGCAGCGTGATGGCGATGGCGAACACGCCGTCGCTGAATGCCTCCATCCGGTCCTTGCCGAGAACTCGGCGCGGACGCTGTATGCCTCTGTTAGCTGGCACGATATTGCCTCCTTTCGCGGCCTGTGTGGCCACTGGAGGCAGCCTTACGCATCCGGCTTTGCCGGGCAACGGCAGGAACGGCAGCTGACAGCAACAGTGACAGCAACAGCCAACGGCTGGCAGCGGCGGGCGCCAGCACCCCTGGGGCGGCCGATAACATTTCCGGCGGTGCCGTCGAGCCGAGCAGAAGGCGTCGCTAAGCCAGGCGCGGGATATACGCGGGATGATCTTGCCTGGCGAGCCATTCCCGAGTACTGACACGCCAGGTAGCAGCGGCAGCGGCTCGTGAACCACGGACGCTCTTGAAAACCATTAGGGCTTCGGCGTACAGCAGCAAAGTACAGCAACGTCCCCTGACAGTCGCCAACCAGCGCGACCACCAGCGCACTGACCTGGGTGGGACGACAACAAAACGCCCAGCGGCGCCGCTAGTTCGGGACGAAGAGGCCGCGCATGGTCACGCCAGTAAACCCCAAATCGTGGCCCAAGTCAGGTTGCACGCATCTACTGCTTTCGGCGCGGGCACTCAGGCTGCGTATGGACTCCCGGCAGGGCCAGCTGCCCGCAGGTAGCGCAGAACGTCTCGCTGCTTGGCGAAAACCAGAACTCGGCGCCACTCTCCGGACTAACGTGCTTGCATACCTTGCCCTCCCGTTCCAGCTGCATCAGCGCCGTGTATACAAGAGCGTGCCGGGTGTCGAGCCGGTTGGTTATCTCGTCCTGTATGTGCCAGGTCCTGACGGGGTGGTACTGCCGCTCAATGTAGACCTGAACGGCGTCCCTGATCTGTGCGGGATGCGGCATGGGGTTCCTCTCAGACGGAGGCGGCGCGAATCAGGTGACCGTCGTCGTCGGTGCGCACTTCGTAGCAGTTCGGAAAGCTTAGTCCGTTATAGCCATTGGGACACGGCGCATCACGACCACAGCCGGGGAGGAAGGCGGCTAGGCGCGGACGCATCGCGGGTGACAGCAACCGTGACAGCAACAGCAGCGACCTGTGACAACCAGCAGCGACCGGCCACAGCGCATAACGCTCGGACGATTTGTGCCAACTGGGAATATGTCCGGCCTGAAAAGCGGACAGTCGTTCGACGGCGCCGCCCCACCCAGAACCTGGCCTACGCACTTCGGGCGCACGCCCCGAGATGAGCTGGCCGAACCGGCAACCGACACGGCCGAGGAACCCGGCTGCCGTTAACGTGTATCAAAGGGGCAGATGTCGGCCTCTGTACAGCAGGCCTGTGCGTCATGACCTGATGTAGGAGTGGGTGGGGATGAGCCAGCGACTCTTCTGGCGATGGCTGCTTCATGATAAGGAGTGGGCGTGGATGAGTCGGCGGCCCCTATGGCAATACCTGCTCTTTCATTGGGCACGCGCGGTACTTGGAGGACTGACGACACTCGCCGTCGTCGCAGCGCTACTGCGTAGCTTCAGCCCTTTCAGCTTCGTCGTGTGGTACATCGCGGGCGCCACTTTGGGGACCGTCTTCATCTCGCCCCGTCGGTGGCGGCGCGGCCAGGCGCAAGTGCATCCCGCGAGCAGTGGCACCCAGAACTGACGCGGAATAGGTCACTGGTTCCGGCGATCCCAGTGAGACCCTCTCACAGCTTTCTCACGGACTGACTGGACGGTACCGGACAATGGCGTCTATGCCGGACTGCGGGCAGGACGCTGACCTGCCTATACGGATTCCGGCGCACCGACCGGACATGCTCCATTGATCTACGGAACAGAAGATCTGAGGATGTCTGACCGAAAGGACGGGCACGCTACGCTTTCCGTAGATCGTGCTCATGGGAAAGCCGGTGAGGTAGCTGTGCCCGGAGACGAGATAGCAGCAGGCGCGGGCGACGGCAGCGTCGCAGGCCGACCGCGAGCAGGTGCTCGACGCGCTCAAGGCCGCGTTCGTGCAGGGACGGCTGGCCAAAGACGAGTTTGATCTGCGGGTCGGCAAGGTGCTCGCGACGTACGCGGAACTGGACGCCCTCACCGCTGACATTCCCGCCGCGCTGACAGCAGCCCAGCCCCCTGAGCCAGCCCGGGAATCGCATAACAAGCGGTTGGTTCAACGCGGGACCGCCGCGGGCGCGGGCGCGAGCGTAGTGCTTGTCGGGGCGCTGGTGCTGGCGGCCAACGGAAGTCCTGTTCTCGGTTTGGTGATCGGGGGCGTGGTCGGCGCCTTCATGACCGTGCTGCTCGCCGGGCTTCTGACGCTTCTTTCATGGGTCCTTGAGAAGGGCTCTAGAAGGCGGCCCTCGCAGGGGCTACCGCCTGGCGCAAGCGGCCGGACATCGCAGCGCCTAGCATCGGTTGATCCGGCGGGATTCCCGGAGGGCGGGTCTGCTGACGGTGCACAATAGCGGTTGTGCGGGCGTACGTGGGGGTGACCGACGACAACTGGTACCGGTTCCTGGCGGACCGGCCGGGGGTGACGGAGGTCAATTTCTGGCAGCCCAGCGGCGCCCGCGAGTTCCGTGTCCTGGCGCCGGGCGAGCCGTTCTTCTTCAAGACCCACTACCCGCACAACAAGCTGGTCGGCGGTGGCTTCTTCAGCGACTCGGCGCGGCTGCGGGTCTCCGAGGCCTGGGAGTTCTTCGGCGAGGCGAACGGGGTCGCCAGCATCGAGGAGATGCGGGCGCGGATCGGCCGGTACCGGCGGGCCCCGATCGGGGTCGGCGAGGACCCGGTGATCGGCTGCCTGTTTGTCCGCGACGTCCGCTTCTTCCCGGCCGGTGCTGTTGCGGACCCGCCGCCGCAGTTCGCCCGCAACATCGTGCAGGGCAAGAGCTACGACATGGCTGATCCGGCAGTAGCGGGGTATTTCGCGGACGTCCTGCGGCTGACTCTGGGCGCTGCGGTGGAGTTGGACTTCAGCCGGCCCTGGCACCGGTCCGGGCCGGTGTTCGGCGACCCGCGGCTGGCGCCGTACCGGCTCGGCCAGCAGTCCTTCAAGGCGGGCGTCCTGGACTCCTACCACCGGCGCTGCGCCATCAGCGGCGCGCACATCCCGCCGGTGCTGCAGGCGGCCCACATCCGCCCGGTGGCCAGGGGCGGGGAGCACCGGCTCGACAACGGGCTGCTGCTCAGGTCAGATGTCCACACCCTGTTCGACCGCGGGTACCTCGGCGTGGACCCGCAGCACCGCCTGATGGTAAGCCCGCGCCTGCGGGCGGACTTCAGCAACGGCGACCAGTTCTACGCCAAGGCCGGACAGGTCATCGACTTGCCAGAACGCCGCGCCGACCGGCCCGGCCGGGAGTTCCTGGAGTGGCACCTCGACGAGGTCTTCCTCAAGGCAGCCGCAACCTGATCAAGTGGCGGTGGTAACGGGTTCTATGTGCGGCCGGGGTTGGCTCTGAGCAGCTCATCGAGCTTGTCGAGCAGGGCGCGCAGCGTGTAACGGGTCGTGACGATCTCGCCGTCCGGCTTCGGGATCACCGCCTGCCACCAGCCGTTTCCAGCCCCGACGACGACCGCCGGATGGTCCTGGCGGAACCGGTCCAGGCGAAGTACCTGGTCATATTCGTCAGGTACCAGCCGCAGCCTGCGCGCTGCTCGCTCCTCCACTTCGTGCCTCCCGGCCCTCGTCGCACCCTGCCAGCGATGAGGCTAGGGAGCGGAGGCTGAAATGGGCCGTAATGCGGTGAAGGTAAAGAACCGGGATCCCGTTGCGGGCGCGGAACCCGCCATGGTCCGGGTCGATCGCGTCTCGGCCAGCTTGTTCAAGGTGCGGCGTACGTCGTGCGCGGTCAGGTCCCGCAGCGGGACGTTCCCGATCAGCATCGTGATTGGCCGGAGCAGGTCCACATGTGACCGGACAGTTTTGTCCGCTAGCCCGTCCAGTGCTTCGGCGGCCCAGTCGTCCACGGCCTTGGCTACCGTGTAGGAAGCTGAGGTCTTCAGGCCAGCGTCCGCCTCGGCCTGGAGTTTCTTCAGCTTCTCCCGGACCTAGGTCTTGGTGCGCCCGGTCACCTTGCGACGCATGCGCGAACCGTCCGGACGCCAGCCGAGCGAGATCGCGCCGACCCAAGTGCCGTTCGCTGCATCCCGGTAGACCGAACCTTCGCCGTGCCCACGGCGCACAGTAGCCGTCATATGCCGGATAGTACGCCGGCTTTGGCTCTTGGTTTGGCTCTGCTCGGAGGGCCTCAAGATCGCATTTGGCCTCTGACCTGTGGAGCTAAGGGGACTCGAACCCCTGGCCTTCTGGATGCAAACAAGTCGCACGGAGGTCGTTGAGGGTCGTTGGTGCAGGTCAGAAGTCTTTGCCGGTCAGCTTAGGTCACTGCTGGTCGGTGCGGTTGCTGCACGTTGCTGCTGCACTGCATCGACCCACACGCAGGTTCCGTAGGTAAGACGCGGTGCTCGTCACGGTCAGCAAAAAGAGCCTGCTTCTGCGGTGGGTGGAGGCCTATGCGCTGGCGCACGACGGCCTCGATCCTTCGGCTGGCCACGACCATATCGTCATGTTCCCATACAATTTCAAGGACCCAACCTGCTTCGTGCAGCCGTTTTGCAGTGTCTTCGTCTCTACGTTGGTTTCGCTGGACTTTCTCTGACCAGTACGTTGGGTTTGACGATGGGGCGCGGTAGTGATCCGGACATCCATGCCAGAAGCAGCCGCGCACTTCTACCGCGACACGTGCTCGCCGAAACACCACGTCGGCCGTGCTGCGTATCTCAGGTATCGGTCGAGCGCACACGCGGTATCGAAGGCCAAGCGCGTGCAATGCCCGGCGCAACGCTAGTTCCGGCTTGGTGTCTTTGCTGCGGTTAGCTTGCATCGACTTACGGGTGGCTGGACTGGATGCCCACGACTGCTCAGTCACGTTGTCGCTCTATAGATGAGACATCGGATTACGGCGAGCTAAGCTTCTCGCTTTACCTCTTTCCACTGGCCTACACGTACTCTCTCATTGCCGTCCGGCCAGCAACGCGAAATTGCAGTTATCTGAATCTCCGTCCCGCGACTGGTCCCCTTCGCCTCGACTTCAGCAGAGTGGACGTAGTTGCTCATCTGATCTTCTGGCACGTTGAATGCCGTAAGTAGCGCTCGAGCGAACTTGCAGGACGAGGCAGTGTGCACCGCAGGGTGCCGGTTGTGCGGCACTGTTGGCCAAGACTTCGGAAAGAGGTAGATGCATGGGGGCGGAACCCAGTTATCCTTGCCACCTTGACTTTCCAAGTCCGTGGCTTCTGGCCTCAAAGCTCTGTGCACGCCAAACTCTTTCGGGCAGCGGCGCAGGGCGGTGCCACATCTGCTGTCCCAGAAAATAAAGGCGTCAACCACCTTGTGCTCAGCGGCTACCTTTGGCAGCAGCCGAGTCGACACGCCTGACCACGCACCCTTTCCGGGATCGTGAGCAAGGCTCTCGGGACATAGAGACCATACGACGAACTCGTCTGCCCAGCTAGGCCGATCCCATATAGTGGTGTTATTTCCATCTGGACAGCCCTTGGCTTCGACAGCTACCTGAGTCGCGTCTGGCAACGTAACTCGGTAATCTTGCCTTCCCCCGCTGCCGATAAAGCTCCATGATTCGATCACATGTTGCTGCTGGCAATACTTAAGAACTGCGTTTATGAATCTGCGTTTGTCGATCCCAGTGGCTGAGCTGGTCCCTCGCATGCTCTCGATGGCGGCTCGTAGCAAAGGAGTCCACTCGTCGGCGGCGATGTGGGCCTCTGCGAGCAGCTCAGGGCTGGTCTCAGGGAGCTGGGTCAGGATGCGTTTGGCAGCTTCGACGCTTGCTGCCTGGAACCCAGAGCGGCACGGCAGGGTATCGCTGGTGGTCTTAGCGTTGATCCTGGCCACGGCAACCTCGGTCTCTCGACGGGTGTTGCCAGGTTAGTCACCCTATGGCAGCTAGCGCGAGCGTTTCGGACGCATTGCTCCGTTGTTCCTCGATGAGAGGGACAAGGTAGTGCTGGGCAAGCCAGCTGACAGCGGGCACGCAAACCGCATCGCCGAATCCGAATAGCGCCTGATTACGGCGGATGCCTTCGAGCTGGTAATCGCCTGCGCCCATGAGCCGGGCGTATTCCAGTTCGGTCATCCAGCGGACCCGTATAGCGCCGCGTCCGATCTCGACTAGCGCTTGCTTTGACGATCCGCCGCGCGCTGTGCGCAAGCAGCCTGAGAGGTCGTCGGGCCGGATTTCCCACACGGCTTTGCCGTCGCGAGTGCGCCGGTAAGCGGTGCGGTAGTTGACCGCGTAGTGCTTTCTGAGGGCTTCCATGCGAGCGTGCTGCCGCGGCGAGAGACTCTGAACGAACGCAGCGGTGCGAGTCTCGTCCCACCATCGAGGGTCGGAGTCGTCGAGTCGCTCGACGAGCAAAGAGAGCCCGGCCTCCATCAGCGGCGGAGGCGCTGGCAGCCGTCGGGTGTGAGTGCGTAGTTCTGGGTCCTCAAAGATCCTGTTCAGCGCTTGGGGCCGTAGCTCATCGTCAGCTAGGGCGACCTCGGATTCGGGGGTTCCTGGGTTGCGTGCTCCGACAATGAACAAGCGAGGACGGGACTGAGGCACGAAGCGCCGGGCGTCAAGCATGAGGACGTCGACTGAGTAGCCGAGGTCGTTGATGGCGCCTGTGGCGGCTTTGATGTCTTCGCCTTGCCTGCTGGTTGCTAGGCCGGCCACGTTCTCTAGCACGATGACCGGGGGGCGGCGGTCTTCTAGTATCTCGCTCAGTATCCGGGTGAACTGCCAGAACGTGCCTGACTCATTGCCGTGCAAGCCACGCCGCCAGCCTGCGAGCGACAGGTCTATGCAAGGGAATGATGCCCAGGCCACCGCCAGGTTGTCCGGCATGTCCCCGCCCTTGACCTCGCCGATGTCACCCCGCACGAACTCGTGGCCGTCTGAGGATTTGAAGTGGCCGACGTACATCGCGCGCTTGCCGGGGTCGATGTCGTTGGACCACACGACGTCGAAGCCCGCTTTCTCCAGGCCCATACGGGCAAGACCGATCCCGGCGAAATACTCAGCTACTAGCCACCGCCCTATGGGGCTCACCGGCGTTCGATCGGTCGGTGCGATGCACGTCACGGTCATTGCTCCCACCCTGTCAGCTCGCCCAGCCTCACCGCAAGCTGGATTTCGTCACACTGCTACTCACCTAGTTTCCACCACAGCACCGACAAACTCAGCTAGTTCTGACTGTGTGGCGCAAGAAAACTCGGTGTAATCTCGCCTAGTATGAGTGGTCACCTGCCGACTGGTAGTGGCCGGTGCCGGGAACCAGGCCCAGAGGGCAACGGCCGCCTGCCAGGCGATCCCGACGTCCTCACCAGCGGGGAGACGGCTAGCGAACTCAACACGACCGATGACACGATCCGCGCGTGGATCGACAAGGGAACGCTAGACGGCTGGTGGGTGCAGGTCGGCCCGCGACGACGGTACTTCGTGCCTGTCACTGCTCTAGCGAACGCGCCGCGGCCACGACGAGGACCCCGTAGGTCTGAGCAGCCCAGGCGAACCACCGAGGCGGCCGGTGTCGATGACACACTTTCGGCCATCAAGTCCGAGTTGGCCGAGTTGCGAACGCTCATTGTCACTGGCGGCAATGTTTCGAGCCGCGCTCAGATAGATCAGCTGAGCGCGCTGGTACAAAACCTCCAGACGGCTGGCCTTCGCATGAAGGCTGCCATGGACCACATGCAATCTGCTCAAAGAGCGCAGGCGGTTGCAAATGAACATCTGATGGCTGCCGCCCAAGAACAAAGTGAGGCCCTTACCGCATTCATGTTGCCCAACTATCCGCCGGACGCTGTAGAGCAATCGATACGAGCTACGCCCGGCCAGACCTAGCGGCCATTCTGCAGAAGCATGGTCGGGGAGCTATTCCCGCGCCAGCTTGGCACTAGCTACTTCGGCCCACTCACGGGCTGTAAGAGTTTGACGCTTAATCGTCAGTTCATTCTAAGCCGGTGAGATTCAGGCGTAAGGGCACGTACGCCGCGATGAGTTTCGTCATTTCGCTGTCAACGATCTGTTGACGGTACCGGGTGAGGTGATGAGCTGTCACCTTGACGCTTAATACTGCAACGGCACTTAGGCATACGCCAGGAACACGCCGACCTGGCAGTTCTCCGTCCGCCCCGCGGTGCCGGAATACTGCCGCTGCACGCCCGCGGACCGGGTGCCCTTCTTCAGGAACCCGGTGTCATCGGCGATCAGCACCCCCTCCGGCTCGCCCGGCTGCCCGGCCACATAGGCGCGGACGTCGTCGCGGACCCCGTCCACATCCCAGTCCGCCCAGCGCAAAAGCCGCTGCATCCCATCCGGGCTCACCTCGCCGGCCCATTCCGCCAGCGTCCAGCCGTTCTTCCGCTCCAGGCCCGTGACCAGCCCGGACACATACTCCCGCACCCGGGCCCGCGGCTCTGAACGGGCAAACCGGCCCGCAATCCGCTCATGCAGCTCATCCAGCCCGGCCGCGACAAGATCCATCATCATGCACTCAATGATCCCTCATGGGATCAGCTAAGTGCCGTTGCAGTATTAACTGTCAACTATTGATCCAGGGTGGCCTTTATCAACGGGGGAATGGGCCGACATCCGAGATTTCTGACAAGGCTCCAATCATGCGTTCTAGCCCCCAGCCGGGGTCCACAATCCTGGGATTCTGGCTGCGCCACCGAGGAGTCCCATGGAGGACTCGCCGCATATAATCATGCTGGCTTTCAGGCGCAAATATGACCACAACGTCGTCCACGCCGAACGACATGTCACCAACATGGCGCCACTCACGCTCCCACCAGAACTCCTTGACCCCACCCATTTGCTCCATGAACGGAGCAATATCAAGGATACCTAGTTCTTCCGCTGTCGCAGAGCCATTTTCTATCTTGGCGATCAGCTTGTCGATCGGCTGCGTAAGCCAGTCGTGACCGGGAGTCTGGTCGATATACCACACAGGATTTGCGCCTCTGCGTCTAGCAAAAGTCTTAGTGAAAGCGACTCCATAGCTACTCATTGAGACGCTTCGCCCGTCGATATCAGCACACATCATCCATGCGTGCTCAAGTGGAGTCTCGCTGAAACAAACAACCTGCTGGGGGGAATCTATCGTCCCTGCCATTCCGGCAAGGTGTCGTGCCATCCCATATGCCGTGCGGGCCTCGATCTTGCGGTTCGCCAGAATGCTGATGAGGTTATCGCGTGCCCGCCCATACTGGCCGTCGCGAGTGAAGTGCACGACAAAGGTGGACAGGTCAGTACGCCGATGCAGAAGACTCTCGATAGAAGCCATGGCCCCAGTGTTCCACTGCTCTCTGGTGTACTTCCCCAAGGGGGAACTTGAGACGACAGCCTCCGCCACACACCGACCGACTCGCACCGTTGCAGTCACCGTAGCCCGCAGGGCCTGGACCTGCATTGACAGCTCTGATCACCGGCCCTGCGGCTGCGTCGAAGTACAGCTCGAACTTCTGACGCTGATCGCGGGGCCTGCGATCATGGCGCTGAGCTAAGATTTCGTTGCGTGCCGATTGGCGTTGTTTGGCACTGTTGATCGGCGTCTGCCGGAACAGAGACGGAACAGGGCACGGCGTAGCGTGGGCACCGCGGTATGGGCGACCTCGGTGCGAAATAGTCGTACCAAGGTCAATTCACCGTCTTCGTCGGTGTCACCGTGGGCGCGGGCGTCCGTGTGTGAGTTTGCGCCCGACGAGGGATCGACTCAAGGGGTGGCGGGCAGCGGCCAGGGAAGGGATGCCAGCTTCATGGAAGATCAGTTCGAAGTGCGTGGTGACTGGTGGTTGCCCGAGCGATCGGACCGCGCGGTGCAAGGCATCTTGCGGTTCTCTCTCGATCGCGGATCAGAACTTGAGTTGTTCGAAAGTCTGCGAGACCTCGCTGAGATAGGCGAGCGCACTGAGGATGAAGTGATCCAGGTCGATATGACTGAGGAGGCACTAACTAGACGCTATCCGCGCCTGCTTGGTGTGGCGAACGGTGAGCCTTATACCCTTATAGACTGTTTCACCACGAATTTGTCATGGCGTATGGCTGGATTGGAAGGATCTGAACGCATTCATGCAAATCGCATACTCCGAGGAAAGCTTTTTGGGCAAGGTGAGTCACTTGACGCCACTGGAATCTCCATTGGTTTGACCTATCTCAATAGCTGGATCCTGGAGACTGGAATTAAGGAACAGTGGAATTGGCGTGAAGATGGCCAGCCCCTTGATGAGGCCACTCCGAAATTTAGATTGGAAGCTTTCGAGAAACCAGACCAGCAAGTTACTACAGACGATCGTAGGGTTATATCGCTGAAGCACGGCGTAGGTATCGACGGTAACGTGATAGATCGTCGATCACTTACGCAGAGTTTTCACTGGCGCATTGACTCCTCAGGTGACAGAGCCGATATAGACGATCTCTTGGACTGGGCTAGCGACTTGCAGGATCTAGTATCGATCTGCACACAAAGGACCGCCGGCTTCGAGTTTGTTCGATTTTGGCGCCCAGACGCGTACCGCGAAGCGGCAGACGGCCAAGTACTCCCCATCGGAATCGATATGTTTGCCGAGTGGAACGTCAAGCCAGATCGTCCTCCAGCCGATGTGCAGAAGAATGACCTACTCTTTACATTCGAGGATTTCGGTGGGATCGACGGAATTCGCCGGTGGATGAACACAGCGCATGTAAGTAATCGGGAAACCCGTGGGAGATTGTGTTTTGGCGTCGGCGGGCATGGCGGGGTTGCCCTCGGCGTCATGTGGCGAAGAGGTGTGGTCCGGCTTTGCCGGGCCGCGGATTGCCGCGGTTACGGGCCGG
>WNGJ01024446.1_pt1 | contig 11694 bp, 14 predicted proteins | sample 5400611 | NCBI WGS metagenome assembly WNGJ01 (sample SAMN13153375, study PRJNA577476) | soil metagenome | isolation source: 40 cm soil or saprolite under Garry oak tree replicate 1 | place: USA:California | collected 2016-06-15 | reverse complement strand
GGGAGTTACCCTGGAAGGTTTTGTCGGCGATACAGCTGCCACCGTACCGGTTGGCGCAGTGAGTCAAGACCGGTTGCGACTCATTCAGGTAACTGAAGAATGCCTGGCGAGGGCTATCGAGCAATGCCGTGCCGGCAAGCATCTCGGCGATATCGGCTGGGCGGTGCAGGAATATGCCGAAGACCACGGCTATTCGGTCGTGCGGGAATACGTGGGCCACGGGATCGGGCGCCGCATGCATGAGGATCCGCAAATTCCTAACTATGGGAAACCGGGGAAAGGTCCAAAAATCAGGAACGGATACGTTTTTGCAGTCGAGCCGATGATCAACATCGGAACTCATCAGACAAAAGTTTTGGCCGACGGCTGGACGGTCGTAACTCTCGATGGCCGGCCGAGCGCTCACTCCGAACACACCATAGCGATTACCGAAAATGGTCCGGAAGTGCTAACCGAGGTCTCGCCAGCGGTGCCGCGGCGAGCTGAACTCGCTGTCTGTAACTGAAGGGCGAGTGCGGCTTGGCAAACCCATGCTTGCATGTTATTATTTGCAGTTTGTCAGTGCAGGCAAGATTTGATCTGAGAGGATATGGCGAAGGAAGAAGCCATAGAAGTCATGGCAAAGGTCCTCGAGACTTTGCCGAACGCTATGTTTCGGGTTGAGTTGGAGGACACCCAGCACCAGGTGCTTGCGCACATTTCTGGCAAGATGCGCAAGCATTTTATTCGTATTCTTCCGGGTGATCGCGTGCTGGTGGAGCTGTCGCCCTACGATCTTAATCGCGGAAGAATAACTTACCGGTACAAGTAACGCGCCAGCGCCTTTGAGGATCGTGTAATGAAAGTGCGAGCGTCAGTAAAAAAGATGTGTGATAAGTGCAAGGTCATTCACCGCAAGGGTGTCGTACGCGTGATCTGCGTCAATCCCAAGCACAAACAGCGGCAGGGGTAAACCTTTCATTCTTTGATTGGCTTTCACTTAGCCTAACGAATTAAGGATCTAAATGAAGACGAATTGAGTCGCATTCGCGCCGTCCTTGAGGCCCAGGGCGAGATCGAAGGTGACCTGCGGAAACGTGTGCAAATGGATATCAAGCGGCTGATGGACATTGGTTGCTACCGCGGACTGCGCCACCGGCGTTCATTGCCCGTGCGGGGACAGCGAACGCATACCAACGCTCGCACCAGGAAAGGTCCACGTCGCGCGACCATTGCTAAGAAGAAGGCGCCGGGCAAGAAATAGAAAAGCAGACGATGGACGACCGACCATAGACCGGGTCTATTGTCCATCGTCTGTCGTCCATGGTCTAAATTATGGCAAAAGCAACAGGCGGAAAAAAGAAGGTCTTTCGTAAGAAGGAAAAGAAGAACGTGCCGGTCGGGATTGTGCATGTAGCGGCATCGTTCAATAACACGATGATCTCGATCACCGACCTTGAAGGTAATTTGATTGCCCAATCATCGGCCGGCTCCAGGGGCTTCCGCGGCTCACGCAAGGGAACCCCCTTTGCTGCCCAGCAGGCAGCGTTCGAAGCTGCGAAAAAGGCGCACGAGGCGGGAATGCAGCAGTGCGAGGTGCGCGTCAAGGGACCAGGCGGTGGACGCGAATCAGCGATCCGGGCAATTGCCAATGCCGGCATTCGGATCAGCACGATTCGAGACGCGACGCCGATTCCCCATAACGGATGCCGACCGCCCAAGCGGCGCCGGGTATAAGAGTTCGCTGTTGCGGTTGCGCGCGAATGGTTCACGGCAAGTTTGTAGTTTCGTAATACGAAATTGACCTAAAGGATGAAGAGCCGCTGCTTACTTTAGACTTCAGATCTGAATATCTGAGATCAAGGTTTCAGCAGCGCTTGTAAACTTTTCCGTCTAGTAAATCCAGACTGGAGGCAGAATAATTGGCTAGGTATAGAGATGCGGTGTGTCGTCTTTGCCGCCGCGAAGGCGCAAAGCTTTTTCTCAAAGGGGACAGGTGCTACAAGCCGTCCTGTCCGATTGAAAAGCGCGGTACCCAGCCGCCCGGACAACATGGAAACTCTCTGCGTCGCGGCAAGGCTGTAGTTGGCTATGGCCAGCAGTTGCGCGAGAAGCAGAAAGTGAAGCGTATCTACTTCATTCTCGAAGGCCAGTTTCGCAACTACTTCGAGCGCGCGGCGCGCATGAAAGGAATCACGGGTGAGAATCTGTTATTCCTCCTGGAGCGCAGGTTGGACAACACGGTCTATCGCGCCGGCTTCTCGACCTCGCGCCGGCAAGCACGCCAGTTGGTAAATCACGGACACATGCTGGTAAATGGGCGGAAGGTGGACATACCGTCTTATCAAATCAAGATTGGCGACGTCATCACGGTGAAAGAGACGGCGCGCAAGAATCCGCACGTTGAAGGCGCCTGGCAGACAGCTGCGGGCCGTGGCCGCCCCTCCTGGCTGTCTCAGGAAGGGACGGACATGGGCGCGCGGGTAAACGCCCTGCCGACCAGAGACGACATTGATCGCTCGATTAACGAGCAACTAATCGTGGAGCTTTATAGCAAGTAATAAATTGTGGCGGCGACCGCTCGGAGGTACGCCGCTGAAGGGCACTTTCCCAACTCTCGAACGTAAAAGTTATGGCTATGGCAATGGATCAGAACAATCTCTGGACAGGGTTTCAAATGCCGCGGCGACTCGCGGCTGATGCTGAAACGCTTACCAATCGTTATGGACGATTTTCCGCTCAGCCTTTCGAGCGTGGATTTGGCACCACCATCGGCAACTCCCTGCGGCGCGCACTGCTCTCCTCAATCGAGGGAGCAGCGATCACGGCGGTAAAGATCGAGGGTGTCGAGCACGAGTTCTCTTCAATTAAGGGTGTCGTCGAAGATGCGACCGACGTGATCCTTAACCTGAAGCAAGTGCCTTTTAAGGTGCATACGGGCGAACCCAAGACGCTCCGGATTTCGAAAGAGATTGCCGGTGAAGTTACCGCCGCCGATATCGAAACTGATGCGGATGTCGAGGTGCTCGATCCCACCGTGCACATCGCCACCGTCAGTGAAGGCGGTTCATTGAAAGTGGAGATGCGTTTGAAACGAGGCCGTGGGTACGTTTCCGCCGATCGAAACTTCGATGACGACCTGTCGCTGGGCTACATCCCGATCGACTCTGTTCATACGCCGGTTAAGAAGGTTAATTACACCGTCGAAGCTGCCCGTCTCGGCCAGAACACCGAGTTCGACAAGCTGACGATTGAAGTCTGGACGGATGGTTCGGTAAAACCGGAAGATTCAATCGGCCTGGCGGCCAAGCTGATAAAAGATCACATGTCGATCTTTATTAACTTCGAGGAAGACACTGATGACTTCGCTTATGCGAAAATCGAGCGTCCGCCGCTGCCGCGTAACGATCAGCTTGACCGTTCGGTCGATGAATTGGAGCTGTCCGTGCGCTCGTATAACTGTTTGAAGAACGCCGATATCCGCACCATTCGCGATCTGGTGCAGCGCACTGAACGCGAGATGTTGGCGACGAAGAATTTTGGCAAGAAGTCGCTGAACGAGATCAAGGATATCCTGAATGGAATGGGATTGGATTTCGGAATGGAGTTTGACGAGCAAGGTAATCCTATTCCAGGCTCGGGCGGCCGCGATGCCAGCGACCTGAGTGATTTCGACGACGAAGTTGAGCAATAGTATTTAGATTTCACATTTGCGATCTCTGGTCTCAGATCTGAAATTCTTTCGATTCAAATTATGCGACACCTAAAGGCACATCGGAAACTTGGTCGGACTACCGAGCACCGAATTTCGCTGCTGCGCAATCTCGCCACCTCGCTAATCAATGCTCGCGATGAACGCATCGTCACCACGCTGCCCAAAGCCAAGGAGCTCAGGCCGTTTGTCGAGCGGGCGATCACGCTGTCGCGAAAAGCCCAGGAGATTGGCGACGACGACTCTACCGCCGGCGCTTTGCATCTGCGGCGTCAGGCCGCGGCATTTTTTCATGCGGGCAATATTAGGCGAGCCTCGTTAGCCGGGAAACGTGGACAGATACCATTACCGCGAACGGCCGGTGTGGCTGCTCTGCGGCGCTTGTTTGGCGAGCTTGGAGAGCGATACAAGGATCGGCCCGGTGGCTATACTCGAATTCTGAAGCTGGGCCGGCGCGCCGGAGATAATGCTGAGCTGGCCATTATCGAATTGGTGGACAATCCGCGCGAACGTGAAGCCGTTGAAAACGCCAAAAAGCGCGCCAAGAGCGCGGGCGCCAAAAAGAAGCCCGGCAAGGGCAAGGAAGCAAAAGGAGCCGCCAGGGTAAACAGGACCGATAAGGACCGCAAAGAGGCCTCGGCCGCGCCCGGCGCCGACGAGGCGCGGGAGGTGGCGAAACAGAGTGCGCCAGCGGCCATCGACGAGTCTGAGTCCCGAGCGGCTGATCAGAATTCAGAGAAGTAAGAACACGGTACCGATCGAACAACCCACTTATCTTGTAAGGGTAGGCTCGAAAGGCAAAAGCCCCAATCGACGACCGGCAATCACGCCACGTTCTTTTGGGGCTAATCGCTTTCTTTGACTCGGCGGTCCTGAACCTAACACATTGATCATGAAAGATCCGGAAACGAAAACTGGTGCAAGCAAGGAGCGCAAGCCGCGTAACGCCTCGCCCGAGGGCCAGAATGCCGGTGATCGCAACGCGAACCGCCAGGCCAAGCCCGCAGCCTCAGTAAACATGGAGGAACTGCGCGAACTGATTGCGTTGCTCCGAGAGAATGGATTGGCAGAGTTTGAGTTAGAGCGCGAAGGCTTCCGCGTCCGTTTGCGACGAGGAGGTTACGAGGGAACAGAAAGACGTGCCAGCGTGCAACCTCCTCTCCCACCCGCCGCAACACCAAAGACCTCCGGCGCAGCTACACCAGTGGGGTCCCTTTCGCCGGCGCATCCGGGCGCTTTAGCTGAAACCGCAGCTTCGGAAGATCAGGACCTTCATATCATTGAATCTCCCATTGTGGGAACGTTCTATCGCTCTGCATCGCCGACCGCCGACCCCTTTGTTAATATCGGGAGCAGGGTCGAAGACACTTCGGTTGTATGCATCATCGAGGCAATGAAGCTGATGAACGAAATCCCGGCAGACACCACCGGGACAGTCGCAAAGATTTACGTGGAAAACGGCCAACCGGTTGAATACGGTCAGCCATTGTTCGGAATAGAGAAGCCGTAGTCCCCCAGGTTATCGTCCAGTGTCCGGCGTCAGTTTTTGGGCGGCAGGCATTGGACTTTAAGTTTTTCGAGTTAGAAGCAGTCATGAGCGCCGGCAATCGCAAATTTCGCAAAATCCTGATCGCCAATCGCGGCGAGATTGCCTGCAGGATTATTTGGACTTGCAAAGAAATGGGCATTCGCACCGTTGCTGTCCATAGCGATGTCGATCGCGAGTCGCTGCACGTGCGCTACGCGGATGAGGCAGCTTGCATCGGTCCGGCCCCCTCAGCTCAGAGCTATCTCAACATTCCGGCCATTATCAGCGCGGCTGAAATCTTTAACGTTGATGCTATTCATCCCGGCTATGGCTTTCTGGCGGAGTCCTCTTACTTTGCCGAAATCTGCGAGGCCTGCAATATCAAGTTCATTGGTCCGCCCGCGAATATCATTCGCCTGATGGGCGACAAGGTTGAGGCGCGACGCACGATGAAGGCGGCTGGCCTGCCGATTATTCCCGGAAGTTCCGGACCGGTAACCTCCGAGGAAGAAGCCCAACCTGTCGCACGCAAAATTGGTTATCCGATAATCGTGAAAGCTTCGGCCGGAGGTGGGGGTCGCGGCATGCGCGTTGTTCGCTCTGAAGCTGAACTGGGATCGGCTCTGGAAACAGCTTCCACCGAAGCAGCGGCGGCGTTCAAGGACGGCAGTGTCTACCTGGAGCGTTTTATCGACAAGCCGCGGCATATCGAGATTCAAGTGCTGGCCGACGAATACGGCGACTGCATTCATTTGGGCGAAAGGGAATGCTCGATCCAGCGCAGACACCAAAAACTTTTGGAGGAAGCCCCCTCGCCCGTGTTGTCCGAGCAACTGCGGAATGAAATGGGAGACGCGGCGGTGCACGCCTGCAAGAAACTCGGCTATTCAAGCGCCGGCACCATCGAGTTTCTGTTGGACCACGACAACAAATTCTATTTCATGGAGATGAACACGCGCATCCAGGTCGAACACCCTGTGACCGAGATGGTGACTTTGGCAGACGTGGTGCGTAATCAGATTCGCATCGCCGAAGGCGAGCATTTGGGTTACACCCAGGACGACTTACAAATTGTTGGACATGCCATTGAATGCCGGATCAACGCCGAGGATCCCGAGACCTTTGTGCCCTCGCCCGGGCGCATCACCGCTTTCAATCTTCCGGGGGGGCCTGGCGTGCGCGTGGATACCTACGTCTATGCGGGTTATCTGGTGCCCTCCTTTTACGATTCGATGATTGCAAAGGTCATCGTGCACGCACGCACTCGCGATCTCTCGATTGCGCGTATGAAGCGGGCGCTGGAAGCCATGGTCATCGAGGGGATCAAGACGACGATTCCCTTGCACTTGAAGATAATGGACGATCCGAAATTTCGCGCCGGCGACATATCGACGGGTTTTATGGAGGAGTTTTTGGCAGCTGAAAGTAAGCGCAGCAAGGCTACTGTCTCGTCTTCGCGGGCGTGATTGATCGATAGCCAACAGGGATCTGTAGCGATCTGGCCAACCCTTGGCTACGGGCTCGGGTTTCTTGTCAAAGGGTTCGGGCGGTTGCCCATTAACCTGGAGAGCCCTATAATATCCGACTTTTCTATGGCGAGTTGGTCTCGTCTGTGAGGGTAAGCAAATGGCACACGCAGTTATCAGAACAGGTGGCAAGCAGTTTCTGGTCGAAGAAGGCAAGACGATTCGCGTGCCTTCTGTCGATGCCGAAGCCGGCAAATCTATCGAGCTCGATGTGCTCGTAAGTTCCGGAGATGACACAAAGGTCGGCGCTCCCGCCGTCGAAGGCGTCAAAGTGTCTGCGACGGTCGTTGATCATGGCCGGGCGCCAAAGATCATCGTCTTCAAGAAGAAGCGCCGCAAACAATACAAGCGGAAACAGGGTCACCGCCAGGATTACACGACCCTGAGAATAGATTCGATCGGATGAAAGCAGACGACGGACGATAGACCATGGACGATATGCAGCGAATATCGTCTATCGTCGGCGGTCCATCGTCAGAGGGGTTTCACACAATGGCACACAAAAAGGGAGTTGGCTCGTCTCGCAATGGCCGCGACTCGAATTCGCAAAGGCTGGGCCTCAAAAAGTTTGGCCACCGCATTCTGAAGCTCGGACCTGCGCGACGCCCGCTCAGCGAGAGCCGGCGTCGCTTTCGATTTACATGTTTATCGACCGCACCAAGATTCGCGTTCAGGGAGGACATGGGGGGAACGGCGTAACGGCTTTTCGTCGCGAGAAATTCGTGCCGCGAGGCGGACCCTCGGGCGGTGACGGAGGATGCGGCGGCGATGTTTGGGTAGTGGCCGATTCCTCATTGAACACGCTGCTGCATCTTCGTTACAACCCCGAGCATATCGCTGGCCGCGGAATGCATGGCGAAGGATCCAATCGCTCAGGCCGCGAAGGAGCGGATGCTATAGTGCGCGTTCCCGTCGGCACGCAGATCTTTGCCGCGCTCACGGGTGATCTGATTCAGGATCTTGCTGAGGATGGAGCCCGCCTGCCGGTCGCGCGCGGTGGGCGCGGCGGTTTCGGTAACTCTCATTTTGCCACCTCAACCAACCGGGCGCCCAGGTATCACCAGGAGGGCAGCGAAGGCGAAAAGTACGAGTTGCAGCTCGAGCTTAAGTTGCTGGCCGACGTCGGATTGGTCGGCTTTCCCAATGCCGGCAAGTCAACCTTGATTTCAACTATCTCAGCCGCTCGACCAAAAATTGCTGACTATCCGTTCACCACGATCGAGCCACACCTGGGTGTGGTCGATATGGGTAATTACCGCACGTTCGTTGTTGCCGATATTCCTGGTTTGATAGAAGGCGCACATAAAGGCAGCGGGCTGGGGGATCGTTTTCTGCGCCACATCGAGCGAACGAAACTGCTGTTGCACCTGGTGGATGTTTCATCGATTTCAGGTCGCGATACGGTCGCTGATTACCAGACAGTCAATCATGAACTGGCAGCCTATAACCAAGAGCTGGCGCAACGTGAACAGATCGTGGTAGCCACGAAGATCGATGCGCTCGACGAACCACAACGTCTTGAGGCTCTAAAAAACTGCGCGCGCGCCGATAACAGAACTTTCTTTGCCATCTCCTCGGCGACAAATCAGGGAGTGCGAGAATTAGTTAATGCGATTGCCGCCCAGCTGGATGATCCCACGCTGTCGGCGAATAACCCGCGGACGATAGTCGAGGTTGGGACTTAGCCGGACATCGGAATCGGACCGAGAGAATCGGACAGAGCAAAAACGGAAAGACGGTTCTGTCCCTGAGAATTGTGCCAATGGGCAAAAAGCGTATTGCTCTTTACGGCGGCACCTTTGATCCAATTCATCTTGGACACCTTGAAGTAGCCAGAAAGGTTTCCAGGCTCTTTGAAATTGATGAGCTTTTGTTCGTCCTCGCCCAGATGGCGCCGCACAAGCTTTTGCTCGACGTCACTCCGGCATTGCAGCGTTATGCAATGCTCGCATTGGCCACCCAGGACGAGCCGCGACTCCTGATCTCGACCTTTGAACTCGATGCCCCCGGACGATGTTACACGGTCGACACGCTGGCGCATTTCAAGTCTGAGTTGCACCAGTCGTCCGATCTGTTTTTCATCATGGGAGCAGACTCTTGGGCCGAGGTCCCAACCTGGCGCGAATGTGACCGATTGCTCAGCCTGGCTAATCACATCGTCGTGAGTCGTCCTGGATACGAGTTGGCCACGGGACACATCAGGCCCGAGCTGACAGCCCGCATTGCGGATCTTAGAGGCCTCGATAAGGAGCGGGCGGCGGAGATTATTCGCGGTCGTGAAGGGGAGAGAATCTTCATCACCGACGCTGTTATGACAGACGTGTCGGCAACCGGTATCCGACGGGCCGTGCGAGAGCACAGTAGCGAATTGACCAGCATGGTGCCGCCTGGCGTGGCGGATTACATCGGGAAATATGAGCTTTATAGAGATTCGAATGGAAGATAAGTCAACAATCAAAGAAAAATCACTGCATCCCGACGAGACCGCGGCGCGCGGCGTGATGAAGCACTTGGCCAGCGAAGCGCCTGGCGAAATAGCGACTGAAGCACTCGACGATCGGATGTTGGCGGCGCTGCATGCAGCGAGTGACAAGAAGGCCCTTGACCTGGTTGTAATCGATCTCCGCGCCATTGCCACGTTCACCGATTACTTCCTGATCGCCAGTGGCGGCAACCTGCGACAGGTGCAGGCAATCGCAGACGAGGTGGTTGAGAAACTTAAGAAGGCCGGAACGCCGGCCGCGCGCGTGGAAGGATACCGCACGGCCGAATGGGTACTGGTGGATTATGGTGATTTCATTGTTCATGTTTTTGAAGACAAGGCGCGCAAGTTTTATGACCTCGAGCGGTTGTGGCGCGAAGGCAAGCGCGTCGAACTGCCGGCGGAAGTGGTGAACGAACAGGCTGGTTCTTTGAGAACAAAATCGTGATCGAGATCGTGGCGCAGTCCGAAGCGATGCGTGAGGCCATCGGTCTCGCTGAGCGGGTTGCCGCCACCGATGCGAACGTTCTGGTTACCGGCGAATCGGGAGCAGGAAAAGACGTCGTCGCGTCTTTCATTCATCAACGATCGCGTCGAAGGGCGCACTCGTTGGTGAAGATTGACTGTGCGACTTTGCCCGGCGACCTGCTTGAGGCCGAGTTGTTTGGTTACGAGCGCGGCGCGTTTACCGGCGCGAGTGAAACCAAGCCGGGGCGGCTTGAGGCCGCCCATCGAGGCACTCTGGTGCTTGACGAGATTGCTTATCTACCGACCGATGCTCAGGCAAAACTTTTGCGAGTGATCGAAACGCGCGAGTTTGAACGGCTTGGCGGGCGACGCACAATCAAAGTCGACGCGCGCCTGGTTGCGCTGACCAACGTCGATCTGGCCCAGGCAGTGAAACGCCGTGACTTTCGCGAAGATCTTTTTTATCGCCTGAACGTCGTGCATATCCAGGTGGCGCCATTGCGCCGGCGAAAAGAGGACCTGCCGGAATTGATCCGCAGCTTCTTGAAAAACTATGCCGTTAAGCATGGGCGTTCCGTCACGGGAGTCGCGCCGGCGGTGCTTAGCTTGTTGAAGAAGTACGAATTCCCGGGCAACGTGCGTGAGCTGGCGAATACCATCGAGCGCGCCGTGATCGTGGCGACCGGCAGGCGAATTGAAGAGGTCGATTTGCCTGAAGCGATTCGCGCCGCCGTCAAGCAGCAACAGAGACGCGAACAGCCGAACACGCTGGCGCAAATTGAAGCTGAGTACGTGAGCGAGATACTGGCGGCGACCAAAGGTAATAAGACCGAGGCGGCGCGAATTCTGGGCATCAGTCGCAAGAATCTCTATGAAAGGCTCGCGCGGGAAAAGGACACGGGGAAGGGGTGACACGGAGACGCGGCGACCTGAAATACACGCGCGCTTAACGTATGGCTGATCATCAAGGTCAAGACTCGGAAACGATCACCGCGTCACCCTTTCTCCCCGTGGGGTGTTTGAACGATGCGACTGCGGCTAATCTGGACTGGAAAGACCCGAGACGCGCGCCTGCGAGCCCTGAGCGAGGACTATTTGAAGCGTCTGTCGCGCTTCGTTCGTTGCGAAGTCACTGAGCTTCGCGAAGAGAAAGGCAGCAACGTACAGGCGGGCATCGAGAAGGATTCAAAGCGCATCTCAGACGCGCTGCGCGCCGGCGCGGTAACCGTGTTGCTTGATCCGGCGGGCGTGCAATGGACTTCCGAGCAACTGGCAGTGCAAGTGCAGCGTTGGAATAATGATGGTACGCGGGAAGTCAGCTTCGTTATTGGTGGGCCGCTTGGCGTATCTAAGGAGCTTTCAGCGGCGGCTGATAAGCGCTGGTCGTTGTCGCGGCTGACTCTGACGCATGAAATGGCGCGCATGTTGTTATTGGAACAGCTTTACCGCGCCTACACAATTATTCATGGTCTACCGTATCAAAAGTGATGAAGAACAGAGGCAGAGATCAGAGGTTAGAGATCAGAAGGCAGGGGTAGGCGAACTCTTCCCCAGACCCGTCCGACCTCTAACCTCTGACTTCTGATTTTCTGTTGCTGGCTGGAGGATTCAACGAAGAATGGAAAAAAGAAGATTAAAGGTTTTTCGCGAAAAGTTGCTTAACCGGCGCGAAGGGCTGGTGGGTCAGGTCCAGGAGGCCGAAGCTTATAGTCGCGAGCGCGATTCTGAAGCGACGCAGGATCCGGCCGACATGGCGGCCAATGCATACACAAAGGAACTGCTGGTATCAATGTCCGATAACGATCGCGTGTTATTGAATTTGATCGATGAAGCGCTGGAGCGCATTGAATCAGGAGGTTACGCCAAGTGCGTCCGCTGCGGCACCGTCCTTCCCGACAAACGGCTCGACGCGCTGCCATGGGCGCGCCATTGCCTACCTTGCCAGGATATGCAAGAGAAAGGTTTGCTGAGCGAAGAAGAGGATTAAGCAAAATCAAGC
>WNGJ01011702.1_pt1 | contig 11694 bp, 9 predicted proteins | sample 5400611 | NCBI WGS metagenome assembly WNGJ01 (sample SAMN13153375, study PRJNA577476) | soil metagenome | isolation source: 40 cm soil or saprolite under Garry oak tree replicate 1 | place: USA:California | collected 2016-06-15 | reverse complement strand
CGTCCACGACATACATCATTTGTGGATCGGCACCCGCAATGATCTCAAGCGTAGCTCGATTCCCCACGATCCTCCGCATCTTTTCCTCTGATAGAGATCGAGCTTCGATCGTTCGAATCATGACCGAAGCTGTTGCATGGGCCGATACGATATTCGCGCGCTCGCCGCCGTGGAACACACCGATGTTAAACGTCCCCTTGCCAAGAACGGAATCATTACCCCAGTCCGCGCTCTGGCATTCGGTCAAGACTTTCCAGAGGTTTTCGATAGCGGAGGTACCGGCTTCCGGATAACCCGAATGCGCGGCCCGGCCACTTACAGTAAGGTTCGCCATCACCGCGCCTTTCTGGGCGCGCGCCAGCCGGTTTTCGGTCGGCTCACCCACGACGACGTATTCGGAATGCCACTTCAGCGTATTGGCGGCCTTGGCTCCCGCGCTGTCCGTCTCCTCGCCAACCACAAACAGGTATCCGAAATTTGTGGTACCGTCACGGCGAAGCCGGTTTCCGGCTTCGAGCATCGCTGCGATGATTCCCTTCGTGTCGCATGCTCCTCGTCCGAAAAGATACTCGTTGTCTTCGCGAACCGGCAGAATCGGAGGGACAGTGTCGATGTGAGTGCACAGAATAACCCGCGCGTCACCCGCGAACCCGAGTACATTGAATCGGTCCGCCGCCACGTTCTGCCGTTCAACCCGATAACCAAGCCCCGCAATGTGCGATGAAAGGAATTCGCCAACTGCAGCCTCGGTACCGGTCACGGATGCGATCGACATCAACTGACTGGTCAGTTCGAATGGATTCATCGGTACGTCCGTTCCAGAGCCGCAGTCACGCGCTCGCGCGAGAACCCCCGCTCATCGCACAAAAATCGAATAACGTTGTCGAGATCCGGCGGCGTGAATTCAATGCAATAGTCATCAGTCACTTGGGGCCGCAGAAATATCTCCCGAATCTCAGCCATGCCAGAGCCAAGCGCGTCTCGAATTTCTGGCGGCATGTTCTCAATAGATCCGAAGTCATGGACCAGTTTCAACGCCTTTTTCGGACCGATTCCTTTGATACCGTCGTTGAAATCGGTACCGATCAAGATCGCAAGGTCGATCAACTGTTGGCGCGTAATCCCGTAGTGCCGAAGCATCGCACCGGCATCGACCAACTCTGGCGTGATGGCTCGAAAAACACCTTTGCTCGGAAGAAATTCTTTTCCGGAGATCGTGAGAAAACGAAGAAGGCGCGGCGCGCCGAACAGCAGGCAATCGTAATCTTTGCTCGCCGCGGCCCAAACGCTGCCTGTGGCGGCCATGTGCGATGCTTGCGCTTCTCCTTCGGATGGGGCCTGCACGACGGGGATTCCCATCAGCCGCAACAGTTCTTTGGCTTCCTCGACCATGGCTCGGCTCAAACGCGACGTCATAGTGGCTTTGGAATAGGCCCTGGCCAGATCGCCCGCTTGCACCGCTTCGGCATGTTCTGCGTCATACCTTTCTTTAATGCTTCGCCTGCGTGCGATCTCCGCCGACTTCAGGGCTGGTGGTTTGCCGTCGAAAACGAAGATCAACTCCATTTGATAGTCCGTGATGAGACGCGTCGTGCGGTAGAACAGTCCCGAAAGGTGAGAGGTGACGCGGCCATGCGAATCCATCAAAGGCGAGCCGTCTCGCAGGCGGATCAGGGCCAGGAACTGGTACAGTTCTCCGTTGCCGTCTACCGCCATGCGTTTTCCTTGCAGCTCTTCCAAAGCCAGCGTCTGTTTTACAACGATCGGGGTGAGAAGAACGCCCATTCCGGACCTATAATACAGGTCATGGCTCTGACCGAAACCGAATTTCGCTTTCACTGCGACGCTGCTCTCGAGAAACTCAATCGTTCGCTGGACGTAGTCGCCGAGAATTACGACGCAGAGGTCGTGCTCCAAAACAGCGTGCTAACCATCGAAGTTGAGGAGCCGAGCCCTGGCAAGATCGTGATCAGTCCCCAGACGCCCACGCGGCAAATCTGGATCTCCGCTCAATCCACCAGCTTCAAGTTGGACTGGTCCGGAAAAACCTTCGTCCTCTCTTCCTCCGGCGAATCCCTCAACCAACTCGTCGGGCGCCTTATCGGCGAACAACTGGGTGTGGGAAAGATCGAGATTTAGACCGCAGCGTCCTGAAGACGTCGTGCTCAGATTGCAACGAAGGAGACGAGATGCATCAATTTATGAGGCAGGTTTATGAGCGAAGGCTTTAAGAGTTGGCGAGTGGCTTTGGCTGAAAACAAACTGGGACCCGAACAATTAGCGGTTTTGCAAGGAATGGTGAGTGACGGCGAAGGCCGCAGCGGCGAAGCTGGACTGGCAAGACAGCGTGATCAATCCGGACGAACATATGTATGGGTTCTAGGATTGATCGATCTGTCCGAGTTCAGAGTCGAGGTGCACCAGAGCCTGTTCCAGTTGGACACGGTATCGCTCATCTCTCGCGGATTCCAGAGCGTTCAACGTACGAGTCCTCGCCAGCAGCAAGCTTTCGCGCTTCGCACGACGCTGAAGCTCAATTGGCGCCAGCGCCATCTTCGGCGGTGTTTTTGCGGCGTCTTCACGCGCGCTGATCTGTTCCTCAACGGCTTTGCTTTCCCAGCCACGTGCCATAGGGAGATTATTAAAGCACCATGAAACCACAGCCGGCAATAGTCTCGTGTAATTCAAGCGAGGGACATCTATGAAGAGAATCATCCTAGATAGGACCGAAAGGCCCGCGATGAGCCGTTTGGGTGTGAGGGCAGGAAAGCACCTCTGTCCCATTTAGGATAAGCACGGATGTCCTATTATCGAATGCCTTCAGCCGAGATTTAGGCTAGAATAGCTACCTTATTCCTCTATATCTGTCCGGGTTCAGGAGGTACAAGTGACCACTCTGTTTATGATGAATGTTCCCTACAATTGTTCCGACTCGGAATTGACCAAATGGGTTGAATCCTCCGGGATTGGCGTGAAATCAATCCGGATGATTCGGGACGAAGTAGCTGGCGTGTCGCCGGCATTCGCCTACGTCGAAATCACCAGTGAAATTAACCCTGCCGATGCCGTCGGTAAGCTCAATGGCAACCGCATTCGTGAACGGGTGATTCTGGTCAGCCAGGCGCGCCGTGCCGCGCCAGCAGCTTGAAAGACGAAGGATTGAGACCTCCCCGACGCTCCGGGTCCGGTGTACCGGTCCAGGCCGGCGCATCGCCGGCGGGAAGTGTGCAAAATGATTCCGGTTCCGGCACCAGCCATGATCCGTTGGGTCGCTCGTTTCATGTGCATCACTCCTAGGCCGCGCGCCGCAGAATGCGGATGCGGTCGCAGGCATCCTTGATATCCATATACTGCCGCTTGACAACGTACTGCACGTCGAGCGGCAAGTCGACCTTCAGCACCTTCTGGTACTCGTTCACCGCGGCTTCTTCTTGGCGCTGGCATTCTGCAATGATGCTAGCCTCATCGCGGTTGATTGACGTTTTCAGATTCATCCAGCTCCGATGCAACGGCCCGGTTCGAATGCCGGCTTTCGCCACGTTCCCCCCTAAGCGGTGCACCTCGGCCTCCAGCTCCGAAACAAACTGGGCGAGCTGCTGAGAGAAGATATTGAAGAGTCGGCGGAATTCGCTGTTGTGAATGCTCTCGGCGGCGACTCCGAAGCACTCTCGCCCCTTCCTGCTAATTTCGATAAGATCGTTAAGAATGGCTATGATTGCATTGTTATTCATATGAAACACACCCTTCTACCTCGAAAAGTGGCAATTGCTGTACCACATTCGCGGTCGCTCCATGTCACTGGTGCGTCATCCATTTCCCGCGGCCGGGCGCGAGGCCACCCGGCCATCCGGCCCGGGAACAATTACCTGTAGAAGGTTAGCGTTTAGACAATGCAGTTGCATAGGACACTCAAAGCAGGAGAGCAGGATCTGACTAATGGATAGTCTCGGCTACGACCCGAACGGGGCCTAAAACCTGCGGCTCGCCACTGGAAATTCGAAATCGCCTAAGCTGCCAGCTCGCCTAGTATCTTCTTTCGGTCTTCCATCTCGAGCCCGAGTTCCTCGAGGCGATACTCTGGGAGACTTTTCCGGGCCTCGTCGAAAATTTCCTCTTCTTCTCGATCGATGTGATTCCTCACTTCATCGATGAGCTGGAGCACCCTGGCATCAAATTTCCAGTCCTGAGGATTCATGCCCGCGATCTCATGAAGCGACTGTTCCATGGCGCGGTGCTCTACCAATGCAGAAGACACGAAGTCCCCTGCCCTTTTCGAACCGACAGACGTGAGGGCGCGGTAGAAGATTTCCCTTTCCATCTCGGAGTGGATCATCAGTTCCCTTCGGATCACCTCAAATAGCTCCCTCTTTCGGTTTTGACTGCCAATCGTGCCCTTTTTGTAGTTGTTAAATAAGCTTTTGACAGCTTCGTGGTCGTATTTCAGGAGTACCGTAATCTTCATTTCTGTACCTCGCTTTCCCCGAAGAGCATCGTGTACTTGCACGAGGTGTGCCAAAGGAATGGGTTGTTTTATGGGAACGGAGCAGTTCACCGGCAAACCGAACCGATGAGCCGATGAAACATGCTCCGCCCGTAGTCAGGACTTTTTCCTCATTAGGACGCGCGACGGCGGTGGCGTTGGTTGTCCGGAATGTTCAGAAATTCGTTCAGCTCCTGTTCCGCTTTCTCACGTCCATAGCCGTATTTTTCCTGGAGGACACGAATGAATTTTTCGGTGTCCCCTTGAATTCGTTGAACATCGTCATCGGTAAGATCGGTCCACCAGCCTCGAATATCACCTTTGAGCTGGTTCCATTTCCCTTTGAGAATGTCTTTGTTCATAAAACCCCCTTTTGGATTCAAATAGGCTCATTTTCCCAAGCACACATGCTGCCATTGGGGTTGAAGGGCGCCCCGGAGAGTTCCAATCCGAAACTTGCACTTTTCGACACTTCTGTCGGATTATTAACGGCATTGCAAGGAGCCAATGATGAAAAAGGTCCTTCTGATCCTGCTGTCGGTCTGTAGCAGCTTGGGTGTTGCCGGGATGCAGCAACCTTCGGGTTCAAAGTCGACTTTGCCTCCGGCTTCATCGCAGCGTGCATTCATGGATACGTATTGCGTGACCTGCCACAACGACAGATTCCGAACGGGCGAGTTGTCATTAGAAAAGGTGGAGCTTCAGAACGTTGTTGAAGGTGCCGAGACCTGGGAAAAGGTAATCCGAAAACTTCGGACGGGCGCGATGCCCCCTCAGGGCGCTCCGCGGCGGCCGGACCCGGCGGCGGCGGACAACTTTGTTTCTTTTCTTGAGGCGTCGATCGACCGCGCCGCGATGGCCAAGCCGAATCCGGGGCGAGCGACGGTTCATCGTCTCAACCGCACGGAGTACGGTAACGCCATTCGCGACCTGCTGGCGCTCGATATCGATCCGACACCACTGCTTCCCGCAGACGATGAAAGCTACGGCTTTGACAACATCGCGGACGTCCTGAAGACGTCGCCGTCGCTGTTGCAACGGTATATGTCCGCTTCGTGGAATATCAGCCGCCTGGCGATTGGCAATCCGTCGATCACTGCCGATACCAGTACGTACCGTGCCAAACCAGACCTTTCGCAAGATGGCCACATCGAAGGTCTGCCGCTCGGAACGCGCGGGGGAATGATTGTCCGTCACAATTTCCAACTCGACGGCGAGTATGACATCAAGGTCCGGTTATGGCGCGCCACGGCGGAGATTATTAAAGGTCTGGAGGAACCCCACCAGCTGGAGATCAGTGTGGCCGGTGTGCGGGCGAAGTTGTTGACTTTTGGTGGACCCGCAGATAGAGACTTGAGCTACGAAAATCCGGGGAAATCGGCAGAGGACGTCGACCGGCGGCTGACTGTCCGCGTCCCGGTGAAGGCGGGCCCGAGGACTGTGGTGGCCACGTTTCTCAATGAAGGAGACGCGCAAAACGACAATGTGTTGCAACCGTTCCTTCGGACCAACCTCGATCCTCTTGGTTATCGAGGACTGCCCGCTGTCGACAGGGTAAGCGTCACGGGTCCGTTTAAACCTACGGGTGCCGGCGACACACCGAGCCGGCGTCAGATTTTGGTGTGCCGGCCGGCAAGCTCTGCCGACGAATTGACCTGCGCGAAGAAGATCATCGGCACGCTGGCGCGGCGGGCGTATCGGCGGCCGGTGACGGATGACGACCTTCAGAGTTTGATCGAGTTCTACCAGCGTGGCCGGAACGAAGGTGGCAACTTTGAGTCAGGCATTGAAGCGGCAGTCCAACTCATCCTGGCAAGCCCCGATTTCTTGTTCCGCTTCGAGCCGGATCCTGACAGCCTCGCTGCGGATGCGGTCTATCGGATCGGCGACCTGCAGCTGGCTTCCCGGCTGTCGTTTTTCCTTTGGAGCAGCATCCCCGACGAGGAACTCCTGAACCTCGCCTCTCAAGGCAGACTCAAGGAACCCGCGGTACTCGAGCGGCAGGTCCGACGTATGTTGGCTGATCCTCGCTCGAAGGCTTTGGTCGACAACTTCGCCGGGCAGTGGCTGTATCTTCGGAATCTGAAGACGATCAATCCGGATTTCGAAACGTTTCCGGACTTTGACGACAACCTGCGGCAAGCCATGAAGCGTGAGACCGAACTGTTCATCGACAGCATCATGCGGGAAGACAAAAGCGTGATGGATCTTCTGAGCGCGAACTACACTTTCCTGAACGAGCGGCTGGCCCGGCACTATGGTATCCCAGGAATCTACGGCACCGATTTCCGGCGCGTCACCCTTAAAGAGGATGCGCGGCGAGGACTGTTGGGACAGGCGAGCATCCTGACGGTAACGTCCTATCCCACAAGAACATCGCCGGTTCAGCGCGGCAAATGGATTCTGACGAACGTCCTGGGCATTCCGCCCAATCCCCCTCCCCCGAATATCCCGGCCCTGAAGGAACGCTCGGACACCGGCAAACCCACGACCCTTCGGGAACGGATGGAGGAACACCGCACCAATCCGACCTGCGCGGGCTGTCACAGAATGATGGACCCCATAGGCTTCTCGCTTGAAAACTTCGACGCCCTCGGACAGTGGAGAACGACAGATGAAGGTGTTAAGATCGATCCATCAGGAACAGTATTCAACGGAGCCAAGGTCGACGGCCCAGCGTCTCTCCGGCAAATGCTCACGAGCCGGCCGGAAGTATTTGTTGGCGTATTGATTGAAAAAATGCTTACTTATGGGCTGGGCCGGGGAGTACAGTACTACGATATGCCGGCCGTTCGCAGTGTTGTACGCGATGCGGGGCGCAATGATTTCCGTTTTTCATCAATCGTGTTAGGTATCGTTAAGAGTGCGCCTTTTCAAATGAAAGTGAAGAGTTCATCTGTCCAATCTCAATAGGGAGGCTGGAGCATGATCATCACCAGGAAACATCTTTCGCGCCGCACATTTCTGCGAGGCGCGGGCGTCGCCGTAGGCTTGCCGTTGTTGGAATCCATGATTCCGGCGTCAACAGCTCTCGGCCAAACGGTTGCAAACCCACGAATCCGCCTGGGGTTCTTATACATGCCCCACGGGGCGATGATGAGCAACTGGACGCCAGCCACGGAAGGAACCGATTTCGAACTTTCACGAATTCTCAGTCCATTGAAGGAAGTCAAGAACCAGGTGGTGGTCGTGAGCGGCCTTGGACATAAAAACGCCGGGGCTACTAACGGCGATAGCGGTGGCGATCACGGACGCTCCCCCACGGTATTTCTGAGCGGTTCGCGTCCAAGGCGCACTGAAGGTGAGGACGTACGCGCAGGCACGACGGTCGATCAGATGGCCGCCGCAGTGATCGGCCAGGACACGCCGCTGCCGTCACTGGAACTGGCCACCGAGGACATGACCGGTCTGATCGGCGCGTGCGATGTCGGCTTCAGTTGCACCTACACGAATACGAACTCGTGGCGTACACCGAGCACGCCGCTCCCGATGGAAATTAATCCGCGCGTGGTCTTTGATTCCCTGTTCGGCGACGGCAGCAACGCGACCGAACGCCTCAACCGAATGCAGCGGCAACGAAGCATTCTCGATGCAGTCACTGCGCAAGTGAAACGCCTTGAGGGAAAGCTTGGTCCAGGCGACCGCAACCGCATTGCGGAGTACTTGGAGAATGTTCGCGAGATCGAACGCCGCATCCAGCTCGCAGAGAAACAGCACGGCTCCAGCCTGATCGTCCCCGCAACGCCGGTCGGAATCCCGGATGATCACGAGGAACATTCAAAATTGATGATGGATTTGATGGCTCTTTCCTTCGAGGCGGAGGTCACCCGTGTGTCGACGTTTATGATGGCCCGCGAGGTCAGCTATCGCACCTTCCCGAAGATTGGCGTTCCCGATCCATTCCACTCCACGTCGCACCATCAGGACAAACCCGAAACGCTCGAGAAGTTGACCAAGATCAATACGTACCACGTTGGCTTAGTGGCATATCTCCTGGAGAAGTTGCGATCGAAGCAGGACGGCGGTGCCACACTTCTGGACAATTCCTTGATTCTCTACGGAAGCTGCATGAGCAACCCCAACGTCCACAATCACTCGCCGCTGCCAATCTTTGTAGCCGGTGGCGCCGCGGGCAAGATGAAGGGCGGCAAACACGTCAGGTATCCGGAAGGTACGCCAATGGCGAATCTGCTGTTGACCATCCTGGACAAAGCCGGAATTCACAAGGAGTCCGTGGGCGACAGCACGGGGTTGCTCTCGGAGGTCTAGTCGATGCGAACCCAACGGCTGAATGGATTGCTCCTCGCGGTGCTGCTTTCCGTCAACGGCTATGCGGCTGGGCCTGCGGCCAGCACGCTCGTCGACGCCGCCAAGAACAAGGATAAGGAAAGCGTGCGGACGCTGCTGCGTCAGCGGGCAGACGTGAACGTCCCCGAGCCCGATGGCACGACGGCACTCCAGTGGGCTGCCCACTGGAATGACCTCGAAACTGTAGATCTGTTGCTGCGCGCAGGCGCTGACGTCCGGGCTGTGAACCGCTACGGAGCGACCGCCCTTTCTGAAGCCTCCTCGAATGGAAGCCGTGCTCTGGTCGAACGGCTGCTCCAGGCCGGCGCCGATCCGAATACCCTGGTCACAACGCAAGGGGAAACGGTACTTATGACGGCATCCCGCGTCGGCAACGCGGACGCGGTGAAGGCGCTGCTCGATCACGGAGCTTACGTGGATGCCCGCGAGAACTTTCGCGGACAGACAGCTCTCATGTGGGCGGCGGCGGAAGGTCATCCGGCAGTGATCAAGCTTCTGCTCGAGCATGGAGCCGACCATAAGGTGCGATCGCTGGATCGGGACACCGCTTCACCAAAGTTAGCCGCCGGCACACCCGCCGCGCCTATCTTCCGCGGCGGTTTGACTGCCTTGTTGTTCGCTGCAAGGCAAGGCCACACTGAGGCCGTGAAGGCACTGCTGGATGCAGGAGTAGACATCAATCAGACGGATTCGGATGGAAACAGCGCGCTTGTGCTCTCACTGCTCAACAGTCACTACGATCTGGCGCAACTGATGATCGATGTCGGGGCGGATCCCAACGCCGCCAGCAAAGATGGAAGATCGCCCTTGTATACAGCCGTGGAAATGCACGACGCCGACTGGTCGCCTCTGCCCGCGCGGAAAGTCAACGATGCACTGGCGCCCATCGATATCATCCGCTCGCTTTTGGCTAAAGGCGCGAACACCAACGCTCAACTCACCGAAGCATCCCCTATCAAGAAGGTTGCGCAGGATCTCGGCGACCGGACTCTTTCCACAGGCGCTACCGCGTTCATGCGGGCGGCTCGAAGCGCGGATATTCCGCTCATGCGCTTGCTGCTGGATAACAAAGCCGACCCCAAGCTCAAAAATAAGGACGGTCTGACGGCGCTGATGGTCGCTTCAGGCGTGAGTTGGAACGATAAGATTCGCGGAAGTGAAGCCGCGGCGCTCGAAACCGTCAAACTGTGCGCCGAACTCGGCCTCGACGTCAACGCCGCTACCGACAAAGGCGAGACTGCCCTCCACGGCGCCGCCCTCCGCGGGGCGGACTCCATTGTGAAATTCCTGGTGGAAAAGGGCGCCAAACTTGAAGTGAAGAACAAACAAGAACTCTCGCCTCTGGATATCGCACTGGGAAGGAGGGGGCCGAACGTTGCTCCCGCTGAACCCCACGAAAGCACCGTTGCTTTAATCCGTCAATTGATGGGCCTTCCTGCCGAGAAGAAAGCCGAACAACAATAAAGCAACCCCGAGAGGGGTGCAGGGTCTTGAAATAACCAAATGTTTGGGATGTCCCATCTGCATGGGACATCGCAGGTGGCACATACCAACATTTGTCATTTCAAGACCGCACAAAACTCAGTTACCCACTCACTTACATAGCCGACATGCTGTCCTATCGAGCGGCCGCTAGCACCTCCAGAATCGCAGACGATACCGCATCCGGCTTTTCGCGCGGCAAGAAGTGACCCGCTCCCGCGACGATGCGACGCGCAATCAGCGAAGCGAACGATGCACGCTCCGCTGACGGGGAGTCCGCCGCCGGCCGCGCAATACCATCCTCGGCGCCGTACATCAGAATCGAGGGAACCTGGATTTTCGGCCGTTGAGCCAATTCTTCCTCCATCGCTCTGAAGCGCGGTTCGCCTGGCGCATTTCCAATTCGGTGTCGGTACGAATGAATCACGATATCGACAAAATCCGGATTATCGAACGAAACCGCGGTCCGGTTGAACGTTTCGTCAGTGAAACGCCAGCCAGGCGACCACGTTTCCCATAAGAGCCGGCAGATGCCACGGCGATTGGTCTGAAGTCCAAGTCGCCCGCGCTCGGTGTTGAAATACCACTGATACCAGAGCGCACGTTCCGCGGCGGGCGCTCCCGGTTGCGATGGAGCGATCGTATTTTGGATCGTGTAGCCTCCGATGAGGACAGCGGCGCGCACGCGGTCTCGATGGAGCGCCGCAGCGATGCAAGACGCTCGTGCGCCCCAGTCGTATCCGGCAACGGCAAACCGATCGAGGCGAAGCGCGTCAGCAAAGTCAACGACGTCCTGGCCGATTGCTGCCTGCTCGGCCATGCGAGGAGCAGCCGCGTCGCGGAACCTCGTGGGACCGTAACCACGCAGGTACGGCGCGAGCACCCGATATCCCGCCTTGACTAGTGGCGGCATCACTTCGTCCCAAGCCCGAACGTCATCGGGAAATCCGTGAAGCAGGATGATCGGAAAACCCTGTTTGTCGCCGTTGTCCTGGTACCCAATGGTCAGCGCCGGTGTCTGAATGGACTGTGCCTCCGTGCTCACACCCGCTTGTGTGAAAGCTTTGCGAACTCCTGCAGGACCACTAACCAGAGCAGCACCGGCCATGCCCGCCGCTTTAAGAAACGTTCTGCGACTTTGCGCCATCGCGTCCTCCGACGCATAGTGTACATCTGGTTTCTGGCCAGGTGCGTTTATTACCTTCAGGCTCCAAGAACGCAGGTCCATCTCCTCGTTCAACCCCACACCGCCGTTCTCGCGCGGCGTCTCTGCTAACTCCATAGGGAAGTTCGGAGCAAGGTGGGCGTTGCTGAAACGAGTGCGCGACAGTCTTTCATTAAATTCGAGAACACGGCGCAGGGGCCATGACTCCGCCCCGGAAGCAAGTGTTTTCGTGACGGAACAAAGTGTTTCCGGGAAGAAG
>WNGJ01027352.1_pt1 | contig 11695 bp, 9 predicted proteins | sample 5400611 | NCBI WGS metagenome assembly WNGJ01 (sample SAMN13153375, study PRJNA577476) | soil metagenome | isolation source: 40 cm soil or saprolite under Garry oak tree replicate 1 | place: USA:California | collected 2016-06-15 | reverse complement strand
GCAGCCGCGACACCAGCGGCTGCTTACCGGCCACGCCAGGCTCATCGGACACGAGCCGCAAGCATGCTCAACCTGCACTAAAAGTTCAACTACCCCGCCACGCCGGCGTGTCACGCCCCGACCCCCGTGAATGGACACGGGGTGGGGCCGGATTTTACCCACCTACGTCGGGCTGGGACCCTAAGCGAGAGGTGCCGCCCGGGGCTGATCAGGGGCAGCCGCAGGCCGCCCCGGCGCCGGGCAGCTTACGGCACCCCTCGCTCCCGGCCCGCCGCAGGCCACCGGCCAAAATCCGGCCCCACCCCTCCCTGCGCCACCCGCCCGCCCACCCCGCGCCGGCCAAGCAGCGGAAAGAATCTTGAAGTGAGTCGATGGTACATATTGACAGTCGTGCTATCCAGTGCTGTGCGGGCCATTAGCACGTGGCCGCAGTTGATCTTGAGGCCATGTCGGCGATCGTGTGCCTGACACTCAGGTGACATTCGTGCAGCAGCGGCAGCAAGACGCCGTTGCCCGGTGACACACCCGGTGACACACCGGGTGATATGGCAGCCAGCCGCGGAGGAGACAGCGAGATGACCGGCACGAACTCCGCGATCCCGCGCCGCGCACTCGTCACCGGGGGATCGCGGGGCGTCGGGGCCGCGGTCGCGGCGGCGCTGGCGGCGGCGGGGCACGCGGTGGCTGTGCACTGCCGCGCCGACACTTCGGCCGCGGAGGTGGTCGCCGCCGCGCTGCCGGGCAATGGGCACGCCGTCGTGGCCGGCGACGTCGCTGATCCTGGGCAGGTGCAGGCATTCGTCGCGGCGGCCGTGACCGCGCTCGGTGGCATCGACATTCTGGTCAACAACGCCGGGGTGTATTTCGAGCAGCCGATCTCGTCCACGTCCTATGCGCAATGGCAGGACGCCTGGCGGCGCATCATCGATATCAACTTGCATGGGGCCGCCAACGTCGCCTGGTGCGTGACCGATCATCTCCTGCACCGGCCGGAAGGCCCGGCCGGGGGACGAATCATCACGGTCGGAAGCCGCGGCGCCTACCGGGGCGAACCAACCGCACCGGCCTATGGCGCCAGCAAGGCCGCGGTGCATTCGCTCACCCAATCCCTCGCGGTCGCTCTCGCTCCGCACGGCATCGCGGCGGCGGCGGTCGCGCCGGGCTTCGTTCGCAGCGACATGACCCGGGCGCTGCTGTCTGACGAGGGCGGAGAAGCCATCGTGGCGCAGAGCCCCTTCCACCGGGTGGCAGAACCCGAGGAGATCGCCGCGGCGGTCGTGTGGCTCGCCTCACCTGCCGCGCAGTGGGCCAGCGGCGCCGTACTCGACCTGAACGGTGCCTCCCACCTGCGCTAACCCATTCCATTACCCGCGCAAGCACCCCCCGCCATCGGCCACGGCGAACCGCTGATCCGCAGTGCTGCGGCAGATAGCTGGAGCGTGCTTGAGAAGCCGCTAGACGCTCGACGCGGTCTCGAGGTTCTCGCGCATCGTCTCGGTCATCGGATGATCAGGGCCGAGGACTCGTTCACAGTCCGCGAGAGTGCGCTGGAAGACCGCGATCGCGTCGGTCATCCGCCCGGCGGTGTGGTAGGCGTGGGCAAGGTTGCCGCGCGAGGTCAGCGTGTCGGGATGGCCGGGCCCCAGCGTGCGTTCGCAGTCCGCGAGGGTGCGTTCGTACAGCGGCACCGCATCGGCTATGCGGCCGGCCGAGTGGTAGGCGGAGGCGAGGTTGCCACGCGCGGTGAGGGTGTCGGGGTGGTCCGGGCCCTGAACCCGTTCGCGGTCGATGAGGGTCTGCTCGTACAGCGGGATCGCTTCCTTCATCCGCCGTGCCGTGTGGTAGGCGTAAGCCAGGTTGCCGCGCGCGGTGAGCGTGTCCGGATCGTCGGGGCCCTGGACCCGCTCACGGTCCGCGAGAGTCCGTCTGTACAGCGGAATCGCCTGCTTCATCCGCCCGGCGAGGCGGTAGGCGTACGCGAGGTTGCCGCGCGCGGTGAGGGTGTCGGGGTGGTCGGGGCCCTGCATCCGTTCACGGTCCGCGAGCGTACGTTCGAAGATGGGCATCGCCTCCTTCATCTGCCCGGCCCGGCGATACGCGTGCGCGAGGCTCTCCCGTGCGGTGAGGGTGTCGGGGTGGTCTGCGCCCTGAACCCGTTCAAGATCGGCCAAGCAGCGCGCGTGCAGGCCGATCGCGTCGGCCGGCCGCCCGGCGGCCTCGTAGGCGGCGGCGAGGCTGGTGCGGGAGTGAACCGTATCGGCGTGGGCCGGGCCCTGGATTCGTTCATGATCTGCGAGGGCACGTTCGAAGAGCGGGATGGCTTCGGCGAGCCGTCCCGCGTTCTCGTACGCGGCGGCGAGACGGTCGAGCGCGAGGAGGGTGTTGGCGTGGCCACCGCCGAGCGAACGGTTGGTGGTGTCGGCCAGCGTCTGCCAGTAAACGATGCTGGGCCCGCTGAGCCTGGCGTTGTCAAGGCTCTGGCCGGCGCGGAACAGCACGGGGTGCACCCCTGGAGTCCACAGCAGCGAGCCCGTGGCTTCGCGCAGCATGGCGGTGCAGTCGCGAAATGCCTGGGCGAGAAACGGCTGGAGTTCGCGTTCCGGCCACGCCTGGACCAGGGCGCTGGCTGCCGCCCGGCCCGCCTGTTCGAGCACCTTGGGCGACAGGTACACCAGGGTGGCGGCCTGCACGAGTGCGTGCACCCGGACCGTGCGCTCGACGCTGCGCGGGTCGATGGTCAGCACGCCGAGGCGGGCGAGGTTGTACAGGGCCGCGCGGGTGTGATTCTCGTCGGCGGATGTGCCCGTGGCGCTGCGGCCGGTGATGTACGTGCATGCGGCCTGGCTGACCAGCACCGGCGCGGGGATGCCGTTGGGGTCGAGCAACGCGGCCAGCGCGAGTGCGGGCCAGGCCAGGCCGGCCGGGGCGAGCTGATCAGCGCAGTCGGTCGCCAGCGACCAGGTGGCCGCGACGGTCAAACCATGCTCGGTCGTCGCCCCGCCTGCCAGGCGCTGCTTTCTGTCGGCGAACCGGATCCGGTACTGACGGCAATCCAGCCTGCGGTCAGCGATCGTGGCGGCAGCATGTGCGAGTGCGACCGGCAGGTAGCCGAGATCCTCCGCGACATCCAGCGCCCCGATGCGCTGATCAGGGTCCTCGCTGAGCCTTGCCGTCAGGTAGTTCAGCGCCTCCCGGCGGGTGAACACGCCGACCTGTGCGATCCGCATGTTCTTCCCGCCCAGGACGGCCTCGGTCTTCCGAGTCGTGACCAGGACCCGGCCCGTTTGGCCCTGCGGCCACAGGCCCTCCAGGTCCGCCGGGTCGGTGAGGTCGTCGAGGACGAGCAGCCATGGCCGGTCGGTGCCCTCCAGCCAGGCGAGGAACTGCTGAGCCGCCGTCTCACACTCCTCACCGGGCTCGGCGCCGCCGACATCGGCGAGTGCCACGGCATAGCCGGTCACGACCCCTTCTCTGCTGGTGGCGGAGATCCATACCACCAAGTCCACCGCGCGGGCTTCCCACAAGGTGTGCGCGAAACCCGCGGCGATCTGTGTTTTGCCTGTACCGCCGGTTCCGGTGCCGGCACTGGCCCCCGACTGGGTGTACGGCTTCGCCGAGTCGCACAGCGCGACGGTGTCGCCGGGCTGCAGGGTGCCCGTGAGTGCGGGTCCGGTTTCCGCTCTCGGGTTGTAGCAGTCAGCGAGCGGTGGCACCACCCCGGACCGGATCGGCCACGTCAGCCGCTGCGCTTGCACGTTGCCAACCTTCCGGCCGATGACCTGAAGGTTTGTGATTCAAATGTCAGCAATACGCACGCGCCGTGCACCAGGGGCCCCTCCTTGATGATCTAGTCCACGTGACAGCCATCACCCTATGGTGGCGGGGGGTAATATGGGCGCAAGCTGGACATAGTTCCCGGTCAACCAGCCCGGGAACTGTCGAGCCGGTCAAGCAGCGAGCGCCGCCATTGCTCCGTCTGGCGCACCTGGTTAAAGGTGAACAAATGAAGCCCTTCGACGGCTGCGGCGGGGGAAGCGAGAGTGGCGCCGACCCGGGCAAGCAGCCGGTCGGGGCTGTAGCCGTACGGCAGGCCGAGGCGGATCAGCCACTCGGCATGCCTGGCCAAGAACCTGGCGGACTCCGCGACGCCCGCCTTGGCGGCCATGTTGACCAGCCTGGCCCGGTCCAGCGGCCCGGTGAGGCCGACGAACAGCGGCAGCGTCACGCCGCGCCTGCGCACCCGCGTGATCCATCCACGGAGGACGGCGGCGTCGAGACATACATTGCTCACGATGTAGGTGGCGTACTGCCGCTTGTCCCACATGGCCTGGATCGTGACGTCGTCCGCGATCCGCGGGTGACTCTGTGGGTACCCGGTGATCCCGGTACGTGAGAATGGGCGGCCGATCCGCGCGAGCCCGGTGAGCAGCGACAGCGCGCTGTCGAAACGCCCGGCGGGCGGATCGAGGTCTCCGGCGGGGATGAACACATCGTCCACGCCATGTGCGGTGAGCCGCGCGACGACATCCGCAAGGTGAGCGTCGTCGATGACCAGCCTGGCCGACAGATGCGGCACGACGCGATAGCCCGCGTCGCGCAGGCGCTCCGTCAGGCCGAGCGTCGCGTCCAGCCCCTTGCCAGGTGACGCGGTCACCGTCACGGTCATGTCGCGCGGCACCCATTCGAGGACCGCCTGCTCGATGCTGGCGGTGGGGAAAACCTCAAAGCGGGGATGCCGCAGCAGTGGCAGCACACTGCGCAATCCGGCACCGCGCAATCCGGCACTATGCGGGCCGCCATGAACCAGCCCTCCCCGTGCGGCCCAGCGTCGGCCGGTCAGCAGCGGGCTGGGCATGCCGGGCCGCCAGTTTCCAGCCGGGAGTCCGGGGGGCCGCTCCGCCGGGTGGGCACAGCCTCGATGAGACGGGCGAGTTCGCTTTCGAGGCCGGTGACGCCTACGTCGATCACGGTCAGGGGCAGGGCGAACATCGCAGCCACCGCCCGCGCCTCGGCCTCGAGGCCCGGGTCGCGCTGCTGCGCCAGCCAGACCACGCGGCGATAATGGCCGAAGTAGTCAGCCCAAAGCTCGGGGCGCCGGTCGAGGCCGAGCTCGGCAAGCACCAGCCGGCGGAAGCCGCGCACGAGGAAGTCAGTGAGCACGTAGGTTCCTGGCTCGGCATCGAAAAGCTCCCGCAGCCGGTCAGGCCCGGCGAACACGTCGTAGCAGTGCAGCCCGCGCAGCATTCGCATGCCCAGGTGTGCACACAGGTCGCCGAGCGCGCCGTAGGTCCCGCAATCCGCGTAGGCGAGCACCACCCGCCGCCCCCGGGCCTGAGCGAGCCGCGCCAGCCGCTGCGCGTCAGCGCTTATCCGCTCTGGCCGGTTGTGCAGCACGGCCGGCAGGCACTCCACCTCGACCGCCCACCCACGGCGCGCGACGATCTCGCGGACATGCGCGCCCAGCGCGCCGCAGGCAATCACCGTTACCGGCATCGCGGCGGCCCGCGGTGCCGCGCTGTGCCCGGACGGGGCGGACCGGGCGGCGGGCTCGGCGGGCCGGGTTGCGGCGGGCCGGGTTGGCTCGGCGGGCGGCCCAAACGCGGCACGCTGGGGGAGCGCCGCGGGCTGGCCAGAGGTGTCAGGCCGGGAAGGGGAGTTGCTCGACGAAGCGGTCGTTGAAGTCGCCGCGGTCGGACAGTTCGACATACCTCACCTCCCCGAGCAGCGCGACCGCACCCGCCCGTTCGCGCACGCTCATCAGGGCCATCTTCGCACCCTCGCCCGCGACGTTGCCCGCGCTCACCACCCGTGCCACCGGCAGCTTGGGCACCAGGCCGAGGCGGATCGCGTTGCCGGGCGACAGATAGCTGCCGAACGAGCCTGCCAGCAGCACCTGCTTGATCTCGCCGGCCGCCAGCCCGGCTTCCTCGAGCAATATGCTCCATCCGGTCGCGATCGCGGCCTTGGCGAACTGCAGTTCGCGCACGTCGCGCTGGGACAGATAGATGGAACGCCCCGCGTCACCCGGCTCGCCGAGCCAGTGCAGCACGAAGACGCGCTCCTTGCCGATCCTTGTTAGCCTGGACGCGATGCCGGGCACCAGCTCCCTGGCCTGCTCGTCGGGAATGAGCCGGCCCGACCGGTCGAGCAGCCCGAGGTCGACCAGCCCGGTGATGGCGTCCACCAGGCCGGATCCGCAGAGCCCAGCGGGTTCGGCGTCGCCGATGACCTCGACCTTCACCTCGTCGGGCGTCATCGACACTACCTCGATCGCCCCGTCGGCGGCCCGCATGCCGCAGCGGATGGCGGCGCCCTCGAACGCGGGCCCGGCCGGCGCCGCGGTGGCAAGCAGCCACTCGCTGTTGCCGAGCACGATCTCACAGTTCGTGCCGATGTCCACGAACAGCCGCGTGCGTGAGTCACGGTCCATGCCCGACGCGAGCAGGCCCGCGGTGATGTCGCCACCCACGTAGGCGCCGAAGGAGGGAAAGACGACCGCGCGGGCGCCCGGGTGGGCGGCCACGCCGATCTCGGCGGCGAGCATCTCGGGGAACGTCCGCGCGGACATGATGAACGGCGCCACGCCGAGCGGCTCCGGGTCGATGCCGAGTGCGATGTGCGTCATCGTGGCGTTGCCGGCCATCGCCACCTCGTAGACGTTGCGCGGATCGACGCCGCCCTGCTCGCACACCGCCCGGGCGAGCTCGCCGAGCGTCTCGTGGGCGAGAGCGGTCAGCCGCCCGAGGGCCTGCGCGTCCATCATGGCCGAGCTGATCCGGGTGATCACGTCGGCGCCGAACGGCTGCTGCCTGTTGAGCATGGACTCCACGGCCAGCGGCGTTCCCGTGGCCAGGTCGAGCAGTGTGGCGACAACCGTGGTGGTGCCGAGATCGAAGGCGATGGCGAACACGCGGTCGGTGGTGTCGCCCGGCTCGACGTCGATCAGTGCGTCGTCCACAATTACGGCGGTCACCTTGTAGTCGGCGGCGCGCAGCGCCCGGCCGATCGACCTGAGCGCTCGCAGGTCCACCCGCGGCTGCAGGTCATCAAGCTGGGCGAGCAGGCGTTCGAGGTCGGTGGTCTGGTCGGCCAGGGACGGCTCGGTCAGCTCCACGTAGCGCTTCTTCACCGCTGGGCGCAAGATCACCTGCCGGCCCACCCCGACGGTCGCCGCCTTGGGCCGGGTGACGAGCGGCGGGACCTCCACCCGCACGTCGGACGTCGCCTGGACCCGGCACGCGAGCCGCCAGCCCGCGGCGAGCTCCTCCGGCGTGAAGGCGCGCACGTCGAGCGCCGAGGCTGGCACCGCGCCGTCAAGAACCTTGACCCGGCATTTGGCGCACGTGCCGTGGCCGCCGCAGGTCGAGTCGATGGCGATACCGTTCCAGCTCGCGGCGTCGAACAGGGTGACTCCGGATGGCACGCGCACCCGGCGGCCGTTCGGCTCGAACGCGAGCGTCACCCGGACAAGACCGCCGTGGGCAGCGGCGTCGCCACCGGCCGGGTCCGCCGACTCGGTGCGGCGGCCGCCCACCCGGCGGGCGGCGCCGTCCGCCGGCGCGCTGGGGCGCCCGGTCACGTGGCGGCCTGCTGTGCCCGGTGCGCGGCGATCCAGGCGGCGCCCCACGGATCGCGGTCGAGCAGCAGGTCCGCCGCCTTGACGGCGCGGACGAGCTGCGGCGATCTCGCGTCCATGATGGCGCTGGTCAGGCCGCAGTTGACGGCCATGGGCAAGAACGCCGCGCCGATAGTGTGCCGGTCGGGCATGCCGAAGGACACGTTGGACGCGCCAAGGGTCATGTTCACGCCGAACTCGTCACGGCAGCGGGTGATCGTCTCGAGCGTGCGGAGCACCAGGGTGGTGTCCGCGCCGATGGGCATGGCGAGCGGATCGAGCACGATGTCCTCGACCGGGATGCCGAACCGCTGCGTCGCGACGTCGATCGCCTTGCGGGCAAGCTCGACCCGGCGCCCGGGATCCTCGGGGATCTCCTCCTCGTCGTTGGGCAGCACGATGACGGCGGCACCATACTTCTTGACCAGCGGCAAGATGGCGTCAAGCCGCTCGTCCTCCGCGGTGACGGAGTTGACCAGCGCCTTGCCCTCGTAGCTGGCAAGGCCGGCTTCGAGTACCTCGACGATGGAGGAGTCCAGACACAGGGGCAGGTCGGTGCGGCCCTGGATGAGCTTGACCGCCCGCACCATCATCTCGGCCTCGTCCACCAGGGGGGCACCCATGTTGACGTCGAGCACCATGGCGCCGCCGGCCACCTGCTCGGTGACGTCGGCTTCGATGCGGGACAGGTCACCATGGCGCAGCTCCTGCTGCAGCGTCTTCCTGCCGGTTGGGTTGATCCGCTCACCGATGACACAAAACGGCTGGTCGGCACCGATCACGACTTCCCTGGTGGCCGAGCGCAGGACGGTGTGCATTGTCGCTGGCATTCGCTGTCCGCTCCGGTTACGCGCGGGCCATGGCGCGGCGCCGCCGCAGGAGCTCTTTCGCCCGGCTGACGGCGGCGGATGCGTCCGCCGCGTACCCGTCGGCGCCAACGACGTCCGCGTACTCCTGGGTGACGGGGGCACCGCCGACCATGACGATGACCTGGTCACGCAGCCCGCTCTTCTCCAGGGCGTTGATGTTCGCCTTGAACATGGGCATCGTCGTGGTGAGGAAGGCGGAGAAACCGACGATGTCGGGCTGATGCTCGCGCACGGCTTCGACGAACTTCTCCGGCGCGACCTGGACGCCGAGGTCGATGACCTGGAAACCTGCGCCCTCGAACATGATGTTCACGAGGTTCTTCCCGATGTCGTGGACGTCTCCCTTGACCGTGCCCATGACGACGGTGCCGATCGTCTGCGCGCCCGTCTCGGCGAGCAGGGGGCGAAGCACCTCGAGCGCCCCGGCCATCGCCTTGCCCGCGATCAGCATCTCCGGCACGAAGAAATCGCCGCGCTCGAACCTGGCCCCCACCTCCTCCAGGGAGGGGATGAGGGCCTCATAGAGCAGCGTCTCGGGGCCCAGCCCCATCTGCAGGCCGGTGTTCGTCAACTCGAGCACGGCCGGCGCGTTGCCGACCAGCGTGAAGTCGTACAGCTGGCGGAGCAGCTCGTCCTGTGTCACGCGGCACCTTCCTTCTGTCGCCGGTGTCCTGCGCCCGTGTTTGGAGCGTCTGCTGGCCGGTGCCCGAGGACCGCCGACAGCGCGCCCGCCTCGGCCGCGCACTGCACGGCCACCGCCGCGAACATCGCGGCGGGCAGCCGCGTCGCGGGTGCGGACACCGACAGCGCGGCGACGACGGCCGCGCCGTCGCGGTAGACGGGCGCGGCGACGGCTACCAGGCCGGGCTCGAGCTCCCCGTCGGTGACGGCATAGCCGCGCCTTCGCACCTCGGACAGCTCGGCCGCCAGCGCGCTGCGGCTGGTGATGGACCTGGCGGTGCACGCCTCCAGGCGGCCGGCCGGAAGCTCGGCGGCGCCGTGCGCGAGCAGCACCTTGCCGAGCGCGGCGCAGTGCAGCGGCACCAGGCGGCCCAGCCAGTTGGTCGCGCCGATGACGTACTGGCTGTCCACCTGGGCGATCTGCTCCACCATGCCCCGGCTCGCGACGCCGAGGTTCACGGTCTCTCCGGTCGCCTTGCCGAGCCGGTCCATGAAGGGCCGCGCGACGGCGACGAGGCCGGCCTCGGCACCGCCGCGCCAGGCGTACCTGACGAATACCTCACCGGGCCGGAAGCGGCCGTCGTCGTCGCGCCGCACGAGCCCGTTGCGCTCGAGCGCGAGCAGCAGCCGCGACGTGGTGCTCTTCGCCAGGCCGGTGGCTGCCGCAAGCTCGGTGAAGGTCACCGAGCCGGGTGCGTGCACGACCTCGGTGAGCAGCCGGGCCGCGCGGTCGACGGCCTGGGTGCCGGTGGGACTGGTCACTGGGGTACTGAACCTTCGTCTCGGGGCCTGCACCTGCCGGACCGCACCTGCCGAATCCGGGGGGCCTGCCGGCATCGGCCGACAGTTCCATGTTACGGAACTTTGTTCTACTATGTGATCTTACGTTTGGGCCCATCGGACGGTCAAGCGATCGGCCCGCCGGGCGATCACTGGCTGCGCTGCAACGAGGTGGCGATGTTCCGCAACACCATGCCCCGCTACGAAATCCTTTCCCCGGACGCCGTCAACGTCCTGGACAAGGGATGGCGCAGGATCGTTTCAGAAGTCGGCGTGCAGTTCGCCAAGCCCGAGGCGGTGGAACTGTTCCGGCAGGCCGGTCAGGCCGTCGAGGGCGACGTCGTCCGCCTCGATCCCGAGTTCGTGCTCGAGCAGGTCACGAAGGCGCCCAGGGAGTTCGACGTCCAGGCCCGTAATCCGGCGAACAACGTGCATATCGGCGGCGACCAGATGGTCTTCGGCGGCGTCTACGGTTCGCCTTTCGTCCGCGCCGGCGACGTCCGCAGGGACGCCACGCTGTCCGACTTCAGGCGCCTGGCCATGCTGGCCCAGAGTTTCCCCGAGCTTGACTCGGCCGGCGGGGTGATCTGCGAGCCCAACGACGCGCCGCTCGACTCGCGGCACCTGGACATGATCTTCGCCTTGCAGACGCTGACCGACAAGATCTACATGGGCAACGTCGTGTCCGGGCCGAATGCGGCCGACACGATCCGCATGACCGAGATCCTGTTCGGTGGCCGCAAGAACATCGAGGACACGCCCGCCACGATTTCGCTGATAAATTGCAACTCGCCGCTGCGCTGGGACGACCGGATGCTCGACGCCCAGTTCGAGTACAACCGCGCGAACCAGCCCGTCGTGCTGACGCCGTTCCTGCTGATGGGCGCGATGTCGCCGGTGACGATCCCGGCCGCGCTCGCCCAGCAGCTCGCCGAGGCGCTGTCGGGCATCGCGCTCGCCCAGCTCATCCGCCCTGGCTGCCCCGTCATCTTCGGCTCGTTCCTTTCCAACATCGACATGCAGTCGGGCTCGCCCAGCTTCGGCACCCCGGAGTCGGCCACCGGGCTGCTGTGCACCGGCCAGCTCGCGCGGCACTTCGGCCTGCCGTTCCGTACCGGCGGTGGTCTCACGTCGAGCCAGACCGTGGACGCGCAGGCCGCATACGAAGCGCTCATGACGTTGCTCCCCACGTTCCTCGCGGGCGCCAACTGGGTGATGCACGCGGCCGGCTGGCTGGAGGGCGGCCTGGTGAGCTGCTACGAGAAGTTCATCGTCGACGTCGAGCTGCTGCGGATGCTCCGTGTCCAGTTCACGCCGCTGAAGATCGACGAGGCGTCGCTCGCCTTCGACGCCCACGCCGAGGTGGGCCACGGCGGCCATTTCCTCGGCGCGCAGCACACGATGGAGCGCTTCCGCGAATGCTTCTACCGGCCGATGCTGTCCTCGACCGCCAACTTCGAACGCTGGCTTCGCCTCGGCGGCAAGGACGCGACGGCCCGCGCCACCGAGATCTACCAGAAGAAGCTCGACGAGTACGAGCAGCCGCCCCTTGATGAGGCCGTGCGCGCCGAGCTGGAGGATTTCGTGACCCGCCGCCGGGCCGAGCTCGGCGACTAGCCCCAAGGCCGGGTAGTTAAGGGCTGAGAGCTGCTGTCAAGGGGTTTGCCGTGCTGCCCGGTTCTGGATCGACATGGCAACGGAGGTCCGGTAAGACAGGGAGTCGACCAAGATCACCCTGTCGTGAGGACCT
>WNGJ01007375.1_pt1 | contig 11695 bp, 13 predicted proteins | sample 5400611 | NCBI WGS metagenome assembly WNGJ01 (sample SAMN13153375, study PRJNA577476) | soil metagenome | isolation source: 40 cm soil or saprolite under Garry oak tree replicate 1 | place: USA:California | collected 2016-06-15 | reverse complement strand
GAGCCGATGGTCACCCTGGGCGACCCGGCCACCCGCGAGCTCGAGGACGGCTGGACGGTGGTCACCCTCGACGGGTCCTACGCGGCCCACTGGGAGCACACCGTCGCGCTCACCGAGGACGGGCCGTGGGTGACGACCGCCGAGGACGGCGGTGCCGGCCGGCTGGCCGAGCTCGGCGTGAGGGTGGCGCAGCGGGCATGACGGGCCCGTCCGACCCCGGCTCGATGCGGGCAGGCAATGCCGACCGCGAGCGCGTCGTGCGTGCGCTGAACGATGCCTTCGCCGAAGGCCGGCTCGACGTCGGCGAGCTGGACGAGCGGGTGTCGCGGGCGTACGCGGCGAAGACACTCGACCAGCTGGGCCCGCTGACCGCGGACCTGCCGGTGCCCCGGCACGAGGTCGAGCGGACGCGGGGAGCCGCGCCGCAGCCGGGATGGCCGGCTCGCGAGGTCGAGCCGGGCGGCGAGCACCGTGCCTGGCGAAGGGCGGTCACCGGCGCGGTGGCCGTGTTCCTGGTCAACGTGCTGATCTGGGCGGTGGTCTCGATCAGCACCCAGTCCTGGATCTACTTCTGGCCGGTCTGGCTGCTGATCCCCCTGGTCCTCACCGTGGCCAGAGGGTTCCGCCCCGGTCGTCGCGACGGCTGATCCGTTTTGCCCTACCGGTCCGGCCTGCGTACACTGTGACGTCGGCGTTCGCGCCGCCGCTTTGCCGTGCTGTGGCCGCACCGGAAAGTGGCGCCCTCGAGCTGCGAAGGCCGTGACCGGGAAGACAAGCAGAGTAGTTAGCGGAGGACATGCCCAAGAAGGACGGAGCCATCGAGGTCGAGGGCCGCGTGGTCGAGCCCCTGCCCAACGCGATGTTCCGGGTTGAGCTGTCCAACGGACACCGGGTTCTCGCCCACATCAGCGGCAAGATGCGGCAGCACTACATCCGCATCCTGCCCGAGGACCGGGTGGTCGTGGAGCTCTCGCCGTACGACCTGTCCCGCGGACGCATCGTCTACCGCTACAAGTGATCCCACCCGCTGGCCACGCGGCTGGCAGCACCGAGGAGAAGGCACAGCCGTGAAGGTCAAGCCGAGCGTCAAGCCGATCTGCGACAAGTGCAAGGTGATCCGCCGCCACGGCCGGGTCATGGTGATCTGCGAGAACCTGCGCCACAAGCAGCGCCAGGGCTGAGTCGCCGAGACACACCCCTCGCGCCCCACCCCGCCGCGAGGCGGGAGCACCTCCGGTCGGAGGCCGGAGCCACGTTCGCCGCGAGCGTGGACGGGGCTGCGACAGACCTCCGCGAGAAGAAGGAGTCCCGCCCGCATGGCACGCCTCGCCGGCGTCGACCTCCCCCGCGAGAAGCGGCTGGAGATCGCGCTCACGTACATCTACGGCATCGGCAAGACCCGAGCGCACGAGACACTGGCCGGCACCGGCGTCAGCGCCGACCTGCGCGCCCGCGACCTGAACGACGAGGACCTGGTCCGCCTCCGCGACTGGATCGACGGGCACTACCGGGTCGAGGGCGACCTGCGCCGCGAGGTGGCGCAGGACATCCGCCGGAAGATCGAGATCGGGTGCTACCAGGGCATCCGGCACCGCCGCGGCCTGCCGGTGCACGGCCAGCGCACCAAGACCAACGCCCGGACCCGCAAGGGGCCGAAGAAGACCATCGCCGGCAAGAAGAAGGCCGGACGGAAGTAGGAGACGCCAAGACATGCCTCCCAGGGCTCGTACGGCCGCCGGCGTCAAGAAGGTCCGGCGCAAGGAGAAGAAGAACGTCGCCCACGGGCACGCCTACATCAAGAGCACGTTCAACAACACGATCGTGTCGATCACCGACCCGACCGGCAACGTGATCTCGTGGGCGTCCTCGGGGCACGTCGGGTTCAAGGGCTCCCGGAAGTCCACCCCGTTCGCCGCCCAGCTCGCGGCCGAGAACGCCGCGCGCAAGGCGCAGGAGCACGGCATGCGCCGGGTCGACATCTTCGTCAAGGGACCCGGCGCCGGGCGGGAGACCGCGATCCGCTCGCTGCAGGCCACCGGCCTCGAGGTCGGCTCCATCCAGGACGTCACACCGCAGCCGCACAACGGCTGCCGCCCGCCGAAGCGCCGCAGGGTCTGAGGACTGAGGAGATACTGGACGATGGCCCGTTACACCGGCGCCGACTGCCGGCTCTGCCGGCGCGAGAAGATGAAGCTGTTCCTCAAGGGCAGCAAGTGCGAGAGCCCCAAGTGCCCGATCGAGATCCGGCCGTACCCGCCGGGCGAGCACGGCCGTGGCCGCACCAAGGACTCCGAGTACCTGCTGCAGCTGCGCGAGAAGCAGAAGGCCCGCCGGGTGTACGGCGTGCTGGAGAAGCAGTTCCACGGGTACTACGAGGAGGCCAACCGCAAGACCGGCAAGACCGGCGAGGTCCTGCTGCAGATCCTCGAGTCGCGGCTGGACAACGTGGTCTACCGGGCCGGGTTCGCCCCGTCCCGGGACGCCGCGCGGCAGCTCGTCCGGCACGGCCACTTCCTGGTCAACGGCAGGAAGGTGGACATCCCGTCGTACCGGGTGAAGCCGAGCGACATCGTCGAGGTGCGCGAGAAGTCCCGGGAGCTGACCCCGTTCGTGGTCGCCCGGGCGCAGGCCGGGTCCCGGCCGGTGCCGGCGTGGCTGGAGGTCATCGCGAACAGGATGCGCATCCTCGTGCACTCCCTGCCGGCCCGGCAGGTCATCGACACGCCGGTCCAGGAGCAGCTCATCGTCGAGCTCTACTCGAAGTAGTGCCGTGAGGCGCGGGCGACCGCGCTCGCGCCTCCTCAGAATCTGGCCGTCATATGGCGGGCGGCCGGGAAGGAACGACAATGCTGATCACTCAGCGCCCCACCCTGACCGAGGAGCCGATCGGCGACTACCGGTCCCAGTTCGTCATCGAGCCGCTCGAGCCCGGCTTCGGCTACACCCTCGGCAACTCGCTGCGCCGCACGCTGCTGTCCTCGATCCCGGGCGCCGCGGTCACCAGCATCCGCATCGACGGCGTGCTGCACGAGTTCACGACGGTGCCCGGCGTCAAGGAGGACGTCACCGACCTCATCCTCAACCTCAAGGAGCTGGTCGTCAGCTCCGAGAGCGACGAGCCGGTGACCATGTACCTGCGCAAGCAGGGCCCCGGCGAGGTAGCCGCGGCGGACATCGCACCGCCGGCGGGGGTCACGGTGCACAACCCGGACCTGCACCTCGCCACCATCAACAAGAAGGGCCGGCTGGAGATCGAGCTGGTGGTCGAGCGCGGCCGCGGCTACGTGCCGGCGACGCAGAACAAGCAGCCCGGCCAGGAGATCGGCCGGATCCCGGTGGACTCGATCTACTCGCCGGTCCTCAAGGTGACCTACCGGGTCGAGGCGACCCGGGTCGAGCAGCGCACCGACTTCGACAAGCTCATCGTCGACGTCGAGACCAAGCCGTCGATCCTGCCCCGGGACGCGATGGCCAGCGCCGGCAAGACGCTTGTCGAGCTGTTCGGCCTGGCCCGCGAGCTGAACGTCGAGGCCGAGGGCATCGAGGTCGGCCCGTCGCCGCAGGAGCAGGAGAACCTGGCCAACTTCTCGATGCCGATCGAGGAGATGGAGCTGACCGTGCGCTCGTACAACTGCCTGAAGCGGGAGGGCATCCACACCGTCGGCGAGCTGATCTCGCGCAGCGAGGCGGACCTGCTCGACATCCGCAACTTCGGTGCCAAGTCGATCGACGAGGTCAAGATGAAGCTGGCCCAGATGGGTCTGTCCCTCAAGGACAGCCCGCCCGGCTTCGACCCGGCGAACGTCGTCGACACGTACGGCACGGACGACTACGACGGCGCCGGCGACTCGGACTATGCCGAGACCGAGCAGCTCTGACGAGCGCTCGGGGCACGAGACCGAGCAGCTCTGACCGGTGCCCTTCGCACGAGACCGAGCAGCGTTGAACGAGGAGAGCGACAGTCATGCCCCAGCCCACCAAGGGTGCCCGACTCGGCGCCGGCCCGGCGCACCAGCGACTGATGCTGGCGAACCTGGCCACCGCGCTGTTCGAGCACGGGAGGATCACCACGACGGAGGCCAAGGCCAAGCGGCTGCGCCCGCTCGCCGAGCGCCTGATCACCTTCGCCAGGCGCGGCGACCTGCACGCCCGCCGTCAGGTGATGACGGTCGTGCGGGACAAGGACGTGGTGCACACCCTCTTCGAGGAGATCGGTCCGCGGTTCGCGCAGCGAGCGGGTGGTTACACCCGGATCGTCAAGGTGGTGCCGCGCAAGGGTGACAACGCGCCGATGGCGGTGATCGAGCTGGTCGAGGCGCAGACCGTGGCACAGCAGGCGGTCGGCGAGGCCGAGCGGGCCCGGGGTAGCCGGTTCATCTCCCGCCGCGCCCGGACCCGTGCGGCGGCCGGTGCCGCGGCTGGGGCCGAGTCGGCCGAGGCGGGCGTCGTCGGGTCGGCCGAGGCGACCGAGGCCGGTGCCGAGCCGGTGGAGGCCGACTCCGTCGAGGCGACCGCGGTCGGCGACGGTGGCCCGGTGACGGTGGAGGCCGCGGACGCGGCCGACGGGGCGCAGGAGGTGGCCGGGACGACGGACCTCGCCGAGCCGCAGGACGCCACCCCGATCGACGACGCCGACGACGCCGAGGAGACCGGGGACACCGCCGGCAAGGCCTGAGGTGACGCACGATCCCGACGAGCCCGCCGCTCCTGAACAGGACGGCGGGCTCGTCGGTGTGTCGGCGCCACACCGCGCAGCCCGCACGGGTGCGCCGGCGGGCGGGCCCGGTGCGGCCGGAGCGTGGAGCGGGGTCCTGCGGGTCCGGCTGGATCTGGCGTACGACGGAGGCGGGTTCGCCGGGTGGGCGGCCCAGCCGGGGCAGCGGACCGTGCAGGGCACGGTGGAAGGAGCGCTGGCCACGGTGCTGCGGGCACCGGTCGCGCTGACGGTCGCGGGGCGTACGGACGCGGGCGTGCACGCGACCGGGCAGGTCGCGCACGGCGACGTGCCGGTCGAGGCATGGGAGTCGGCGGCAGGCACGCTGGTCCGCCGGCTCGCCGGGGTGCTGCCGCCGGACGTACGGGTGCGGCGGGTGGAGCCGGCGCCGGCCGGGTTCGACGCGCGCTTCTCGGCGCTCTGGCGGCGGTACGCGTACCGGGTCAGCGACGACCCGACGGGCGCCGACCCGCTACGCCGGCACGACACGCTCGCCTGGCCGCGGCCGCTGGACCTCGACGCGCTGCGGGCCGCGAGCACCGGCCTGCTGGGTGAGCACGACTTCACCGCGTACTGCCGCCGCCGCGAGGGTGCGACGGCGGTGCGGACCCTGCAGCAGCTGGACTGGGCCCGGGGCGGCGACGACGGGGTGCTGACCGCGGTCGTCCGCGCGGACGCCTTCTGCCACTCGATGGTGCGCGGCATGGTCGGCGCGCTGCTCGCGGTCGGCGAGGGCCGCCGGCCGCCGGACTGGCCGGCGTCCCTGCTCGACGCGGCCGCCCGCAGCGGCGCCGTCACCGTCGCCCCCGCGCACGGCCTCACCCTGGTCGGTGTCGGCTACCCGCCGGACTCCGAGCTGGCCGCCCGCGCGGTGGCGACCCGCCACCGGCGCCTTGGGATCGGGCGTTCCCAGGCGGAGTGAGCCACGCTACCCAGCGCGGCGCCTCCCCGACGCAGCCGCCATCCTCGGCCCCCACGGCGGGACGCCGAGATGGGCCCGGTGGAGCGACCTGGACGGGCCCGCGGGGCGGCCTCGTGGACGGCTGAGCCGGCTCCGCTGGACGGAGCGCCGGACGGAGGCGGGCCCGCCGAACCGAGTGCCGGACTAGCATCGCGGGTGCACGGTTGACCGGTCCCGTCCTGGGAAAGGTGATGCACCGTGAGCGTCCGCACCTGGATCGACAGCTGGCCGGTGTATCGACAGCTGACCGGGTCCGACCCGCTCGGCCGGGGCAAGGCCGCCGAGTCCATCCGCTCCGCCACGCTGGCACCGCGCACCGCCAGCGCCGACCGCGTCGCGCACTCGGTGTGCCCCTACTGCGCCGTCGGCTGCGCGCAGAAGGTCTACGTCGCCGACGAGCGGGTCGTCCAGATCGAGGGCGACCCGGACTCACCCATCAGCCGCGGTCGGCTGTGCCCGAAGGGCAGCGCCAGCAAGCAGCTGGTCACCGGGCCGCAGCGCGAGCAGAAGGTGCTCTACCGCGCGCCGTACGCCACTGCCTGGACCGAGCTGGACCTCGACGCGGCGATGCAGATGGTGGCCGACCGCGTGCTCGACGCCCGCCGGAAGGGCTGGCAGGACGTCGACCACAACGGCAACAGGGTCCGCCGCACGCTCGGGGTCGCGAGCCTCGGCGGCGCCACCCTGGACAACGAAGAGAACTACCTGATCAAGAAGCTCTTCACGGCGCTGGGTGCGATCCAGATCGAGAACCAGGCCCGCATTTGACACTCCTCCACGGTTCCCGGTCTGGGGACCTCGTTCGGGCGCGGCGGCGCCACCAGCACGCAGCAGGACCTGGCCAACGCCGACTGCATCGTGATCGAGGGCTCGAACATGGCCGAGGCCCATCCGGTCGGCTTCCAGTGGGTGATGGAGGCCAAGGCCCGCGGGGCCAAGGTGATCCACGTCGACCCGCGGTTCTCCCGGACCAGCGCGCTGGCCGACCTGTACGTGCCGCTGCGCGCCGGTAGCGACATCGCCTTCCTCGGCGGGGTGGTCAATTACATCCTCAGCAACGACAAGTGCTTCCGCGAGTACGTCGTCGTGTACACGAACGCGTCGTTCATCGTCACCGAGGGTTTCCGGGACACCGAGGACCTCGACGGCCTGTTCTCCGGCTACGACCCGGAGACCGCGTCGTACGACATGACGACCTGGCAGTACGAGGGGATGGAGGGGACCCACGCGGCCGGGCGGCGGCCGAGCGGCGAGGCGAGGGAGCAGGCGGCCGGGCTGCAGCACGAGTCGGGCGGGCCGCCGCTGCACGGCGAGCGCGCGCAGCCGAGGTCGGACCCCACCCTGCAGCACCCCCGGTGCGTGTACCAGATCCTGAAGCGCCACTTCGCCCGCTACACGCCGCGGCTGGTCGAGGAGACCTGCGGCATACCGCCCGAGCAGTTCCGCCAGGTCTGCGAGGCGTGGACGGAGAACTCCGGCCGCGAGCGCACCACCGCGGTGGTCTACGCGGTGGGCTGGACCCAGCACAGCGTCGGGGTCCAGTACATCCGCACCGCGGCCGTCATCCAACTGCTGCTGGGCAACATGGGCCGGCCCGGCGGCGGGATCATGGCGATGCGGGGGCACACCAGCATCCAGGGCTCGACGGACATCCCGACGCTGTTCAACCTGCTGCCCGGCTACCTGCCGATGCCCAGCGCCAGCACGCACCAGGACCTGTCCGCCTACATCGAGAGCATTCGCGGGGACAAGCAGAAGGGGTTCTGGCGCAACGCGGACGCCTACACGATCTCGCTGCTCAAGGAATACTGGGGCGACGCGGCGACCGCGGACAACGACTACTGCTTCGACTACCTGCCGCGGTTGACCGGCGACCACGGGACGTACCGCACGGCCATGGACATGGTCGACGGCAAGGTCTACGGCTTCTTCCTGCTCGGCCAGAACCCGGCGGTCGGATCGGCGCACGGCAGGCTGCAGCGCCTCGGCATGGCCAACCTCGACTGGCTCGTCGTCCGTGACCTGGCGATGATCGAGAGCGCGACGTTCTGGAAGGACTCGCCGGAGATCGAGACCGGTGAGATCGTCCCGGAGCAGTGCCGCACCGAGGTGTTCTTCATGCCGGCCGCGTCGCACGTGGAGAAGGAGGGCACCTTCACCCAGACGCAGCGGATGCTGCAGTGGCGGGAGAAGGCCGTCGAGCCCAGCGGGGACCAGCGCTCGGAGCTGTGGTTCTTCTACCACCTGGGCAAGCGGCTGAAGCAGCGGCTGGCCGACTCGACGGACGAGCGGGACCGGCCGGTCCAGGACCTCAACTGGGACTACGAGGTGCACGGCGACGAGCCGAGCGCCGAGTCCGTGCTGCGCGCGATCAACGGGCACGACCTGCGCACCGGTCGGGTCCTCGACGGCTATATGCAGCTGAAGGCGGACGGGAGCACGTCCTGCGGCTGCTGGATTTACTCCGGCGTCTTCGCCGGCGGGATCAACCAGGCCGCCCGACGCAAGCCACGCGACCAGCAGGACGCGACGGCACTGGAGTGGGGCTGGGTGTGGCCGTACAACCGGCGCATCCTCTACAACCGCGCCTCCGCGGACCCGCAGGGCCGGCCCTGGAGCGAGCGGAAGCGGTACGTGTGGTGGGACGAGGAGAAGGGGGAGTGGACCGGCCACGACGTGCCCGACTTCGAGAAGACCAAGCCGCCGACGTACGTCCCGCCGGAGGACGCGGTGGGGGTCGAGGCGCTGCGCGGCGACGACCCGTTCGTCATGCAGGCCGACGGGAAGGGCTGGCTCTACGTGCCGAACGGGCTGCAGGACGGCCCGATGCCGACGCACTACGAGCCGCACGAGTCGCTGTTCCGCAACCCGTTCTACAGCCAGCAGGGCAACCCGACGCGGAAGGTCTACGGCCGCCCCGACAACCCGTCCAACCCGGCCCCGCCCGAGCCGAACGCGGACGTCTTCCCGTTCGTGTTCACCACGTCGCGGCTCACCGAACACCACACCGCCGGCGGCATGAGCCGGTGGCTGCCCTACCTGTCCGAACTGCAGCCGGAGATGTTCGTCGAGGTCTCGCCCGAGCTGGCCCGCGAGCGGGGACTCGACCACCTGGGTTGGGCGCACGTGGTGACCAGCCGCACGGCGATCGAGTGCCGGGTGGTCGTCACCGACCGGCTCACGCCGCTGCGGGTCCAGGACCGCCTGGTGCACCAGGTCTGGCTGCCGTACCACTGGGGCACCGTCGGCCTGGTCACCGGAGAGTCGGCCAACGACCTGTTCGGCGTGGCGCTCGACCCCAACGTCCTGATCCAGGAGACGAAGGTCGCCACCTGCGACGTCCAGCCGGGACGGCGACCGCGCGGCCGCGCGCTGCTCGACTACGTCGAGGGATACCGCCGCCGGGCGGGGATCACCGTCGAGACGGGCACCAGGCTGGCCACGGTGGGACCGCTCGTGGACAGGGCGCACCTGGAGGGTGCGCACGACCCGGAGATCGGCCCGGCGTCCGAGGAAGAGGGCGAGCGATGACGGAGCACAGCCTGTTCGGCCCGCTCGAGGACGTGGCCGCCGATGCGGGCCACGCCGAGCACCCGCCCCGGGTCGGCTTCTTCACCGACACCTCGATCTGCATCGGCTGCAAGGCCTGTGAGGTCGCCTGCAAGGAGTGGAACCTCGTTCCCGACGACGGCTTCACCCTGCTCGGCATGTCGTACGACAACACCGGCAACCTGGGCGCCAACACCTGGCGGCACGTCGCGTTCATCGAACAGGAGCTGCCGCTGGGCCGGCGGCCACCCCCGTTCGAGGGGACCCCGACCGGTCCGTCCGGGACGGGCGAGGTGGCGGAGGCGGTCGCCGCCGGGCTGGAGCGGGTCGAGCACCGGGGCGCCGAGCTCGGCACCGAACCGGTCGAGCCGCGGCCCGCACCGGTGGACCTCGGCATGCCGTCGTTCGAGCTGCCGGGAGCGCGGACCGGGGCCGAGGGCCGCCAGGAGTTCCGCTGGTTGATGGCGTCGGACGTGTGCAAGCACTGCACGCACGCCGGCTGCCTCGACGTCTGCCCGACCGGGGCGCTGTTCCGGACCGAGTTCGGAACGGTCGTCGTCCAGCAGGACATCTGCAACGGGTGCGGCTACTGCGTCTCCGGCTGCCCGTACGGTGTGATCGACCGCCGGGAGGGCGACGGCCGGGCGTGGAAGTGCACCCTGTGCTACGACCGGCTGCACGACGGTCTGGAGCCGGCGTGCGCGAAGGCCTGCCCGACGAACTCCATCCAGTTCGGCCCGCTCGACGAGCTGCGCGAGCATGCGCAGCAGCGGGTCGAGCAGCTGCACGCGGACGGCGTCCCCGAAGCGCGGCTGTACGGCGAGGACCCGCACGACGGCGTGGGCGGCAACGGCGCCTTCTTCCTGCTGCTCGACGAGCCTGAGGTGTACGGCCTGCCGCCGGACCCGGTGGTGCCGACCCGGGACCTGCCGCGGATCTGGCGGTACGCCGGGGCCGCGGCGCTGGCCTTCGTCACCGCGGCGGTCTCCGTCTTCGTCGAGGGGCGCAAGCGGTGACCCGCCGGTGGCGGCTGCGCGAGCGGGCGAGCGACGCCGGAGCCCGCGACCGGCTCGCCGCGGTGTTCACCCGCGTCCGGCGGCCGGGCGACGCCGGCCGCGACCGGGCTGCGGGCGACCGGCACCTGCGCGCGGTCGACGGGGAGGAGGACGGCCGGCAGCCCGGCCGGCTCGACCGGCCGCGTGGAGAGCGTCGCGGAGCGGACGGCTCGCGCGAGGCGTCGATGGTGCCGCGGGCGGACTTCCGCTCCTACTACGGGCGGCCCGTCCTCAAGACGCCGGTGTGGAAGGACGACATCGCGTACTACTTCTTCCTCGGTGGCCTGTCCGCCGGGTCGAGCATGCTCGCGGCCGGCGCGGACCTGACCGGCCGGCCCGCGCTGCGCAGGGGGACGCGGATCGCCAGTCTCGGCAGCCTCGCGCTCGGCAGCTTCTACCTGGTCCACGACCTCGGCCGGCCGGAGCGCTTCCACCACATGCTCCGGGTGGCGAAGCCGACGTCGCCGATGAGTGTGGGCACCTGGATCCTGGTCGGGTACGGCCCCGGGATCGGGCTGGCGGCGGCGAGCGAGCTCATGCCGCGCCGGCTGCGGGCGACACGGCTCGGCCGCCTTCTCGGCGCGCTGGCGCGTCCGGGCAACCTCGCGTCGGCGGCACTGGCTCCCGCCGTCGCGTCCTACACCGCGGCGCTGCTGTCGCAGACCGCGGTGCCGGCCTGGAACGAGGCGCACGAGGAGCTGCCGTTCGTCTTCACCGCCAGCGCTGCGGCCAGCGCCGGCGGCCTCGGGATGATCGTGGCCCCGCTCGCGGAGGCCGGCCCGGCCCGGCGGCTCGCGGCGTACGGCTCGGTCGTCGAGCTGGCGGCCTCGCGCCGAATGGAGGGCCGGCTCGGACTGGTGGCGGAAGCCTTCGCGACCGGCAAGGCGCACCGTTACCTGCGGCTGGCGACGGGGCTGACCGCGGCCGGCGGGCTCGGCGCGATGCTGCTCGCCCGGCACAGCCGGCTGGCGGCCGCCGCCTCCGGTGCCGCCCTTCTCGCCGGCAGCTTCTACGAGCGACTGGGCATCCTGCACGCCGGCGTGCAGTCGACCGAGGACCCGAAGTACGTCGTCGAGCCGCAGCGGCGGCGCATCGAGGAGAGCGGGCCCACCCGGGTCGACGGCTGAGGACTGGCGCCCGATTCCCGGGGAAAGAGGAAGGGGACGGCGGGGGACGCACCGGGCGGAGGTCGACGATGACGGACGGCGAACGAGCGCCGGCGCAGGAGCGGCGCGCCGCGGAGGCCGGCGACCCCACCCGCGGCCGCTGGGGGATCGTGCTTGCCGCTGTGCTGGTGCAGCTCGCGCTCGGCGCGGTCTACGCGTGGAGCGTCTTCAACAAGCCGCTGCAGGGCCAGTTCGGCTGGAGCAAGTCGCAGGCCGTGCTGCCGTTCGAGGCGGCGATCGGCACCATCTT
>WNGJ01023966.1_pt1 | contig 11698 bp, 10 predicted proteins | sample 5400611 | NCBI WGS metagenome assembly WNGJ01 (sample SAMN13153375, study PRJNA577476) | soil metagenome | isolation source: 40 cm soil or saprolite under Garry oak tree replicate 1 | place: USA:California | collected 2016-06-15 | reverse complement strand
CAAATCGACCGAAGCCAAACGGATGACCGAATCCACGGTGGAACGCGAAGGCACGAGGTCCGAAGCGGCCAAATCGGTCGAATCGATGGAAGCCAAATCGACCGAAGCCAAACGGATGACCAAATCCACCGTGGAACGCGAAGGCACGAGGTCCGAATCCAAAGCGGCCGTGACCAACAAAGCCACCCCGGCCAAAGCCGCCTCCGCCAAAGTGCGCCCCGCCAAAGCCGTGACCGAAGCCACCTCCGCCGCGAAAGGCTGACGCACTCAAAGTCGAGCCGGCTGTGGCGATCGCCGCGGCGACCAAAACAATCGCTATTTTGCGCATCATGATGCTCACTCCATTCGTTCTGAGCACCCCAGCCTTTCCGAATCAAACCGGGCGGTTCCCATTGAGTTGCAAAGGTGCGGCAGTGTCGCGCGCCGCGAGACCGTCGCTAAGCCGTCGTTGCTCGATACGGCGCGGGCGGCAGCGCGTGAATCGCAGCATCAAAAAGGGGCGCCGTAACGCCCTTAAAGGAACTCGACCTACTTTCCTGTGTGGATGGTCCGCGCGGGTGGGCCCCTGAGGACCCGCGCTACCCCGGCTCTCCTGTGGCTGCGTCCACTGGAGGGCCGATGTCTTTTTCTCGCCCGTACTGCAGACAGCCGCTTTGCGCCCGCTTGGCCGAGCTCGTTCGCACCAACAGCCAGGATGAGGTCATTGCGCGCGCCGCGAACTTGATTGTCGGCAGGGCTGCGTATGAGTCTTGTATTGAGATTTGACGTTGATACCTCGAATACCTTGGGCGAACAGCAGTCCCTTAATCCGGTTGATGTGCGCAGTCCGCTCGCGGACCAGCCGACTGCGCTCACGGTGCGAGCGCCGCAAATCCTCCCCGTCGATACTTGGAATGCGCACCAGCGACCAAACGTGCCGCTCGCCCCGCTGGACGAAGGAGAGTGAGGGAACAATTCGGCGGGCCTTCGTCCGCCTCATAGCATCTTCACAAAATGAGCCGTGCCACTCACTTCGTCGGCACGGCAGATCTACCTCAGCAAGCGGACCCGCCGGGCCGGCGGTCGGCGCTTCCGGGTCGGAGCCAGAAGCAGTCATTCGGACGAACAGATCGCTGATCGCCAGGAGCACCGAACCGGAAAGGTTCCGCCGTCTATATCACTCGAACACTTCGTCGGCGCGTGAAAGCAAAGACTTAGGGATCGTCAGCCCTAGCGCCTTCCAGCGAAACGATCATCGCTCGATCCTGCGGTTGATAGCGGCGATCGTCTTGCAATCGCATCTTCCCACATCTGCAATGGACTGCCAGATGCGCCGCTGCTACGTTGGATTCCATACACGTACAATTCTAATTGTGGATGGCGACGGGTCAGTTAGAGCGGCGATATGAGACATGTCGCCAACGGAGACCAACATGCTCGATCAGCCGTCGAAGGATACGGAAAAATCCACGCCGGGTTGGCGATTCCTGAAGTTGCTTGGATATAGTGAGGCACCTAAAGCCGGGCCGGGCAACGGCAAGACGGGAAGCCGCACGCACGCCGGGTTGGCGATTCCTGAAGTTGCTTGGATATAGTGAGGCACCTAAAGCCGGGCCGGGCAACGGCAAGACGGGAAGCCGCACGCCAAAGGAGCCGGAGGAGCGCAAGCACCAGTTTGCGACCTGGTACATCTTTGCAGCCTTCCTCGGCGTGATGGTGGTCCAGTCCCTGTGGCTGCGCTTCAACAAGGTCGACACCATTCCGTACAGCCAATTCGAGCAGCTCCTCGACGAGAACAAGATCGCGGAAGTGCTGGTCGGACAGGAGACCATTCAGGGAACCCTGAAGGAGCCATTCCCGGACGGCCGAAAAGAGTTCTACACGGTCCGCGTCGAGCCCGAACTCGCCGACAAGCTTCGGGCCCACGGCGTCGTCATCACTGGCGCGCCGTCTTCGACCTTTCTCTCCACCATCCTGTCTTGGGTACTGCCGATCTTCATCTTCTATCTGATCTGGACCTACGGGTTTCGCCGCATGGCGGAACGCCAGGGTCTTGGTGGCCTGATGTCGATCGGCAAGTCGCGCGCCAAGGTCTATGTCGAGACCGACACGAAAGTCACCTTCAAGGACGTGGCCGGCGTCGACGAGGCAAAGTTCGAGCTGCAGGAAGTCGTCGCCTTCCTGCGCGATCCAACATCGTTCGGGCGGCTCGGCGCCCGCATCCCGAAGGGTATTTTGCTGGTCGGCCCTCCGGGCACCGGCAAGACGCTTCTGGCGCGCGCGGTAGCCGGCGAGGCCGGCGTTCCATTCTTCTCGATCTCCGGCGCCGAGTTCGTCGAGATGTTTGTGGGCGTTGGCGCCGCGCGCGTACGCGATCTGTTTGAGCAGGCGCGGAAAGCGGCGCCCTGCATCATCTTCATAGACGAGCTCGATGCGCTCGGCCGCAGCCGTGGCCCCGGCGCGTTCGGCGGCTACGACGAGAAGGAGCAGACACTCAACCAGCTGCTCGCCGAGCTCGACGGGTTCGATCCGATGACCGGCGTGATCCTGATCGGCGCCACCAATCGACCGGAGGTGCTCGATCCTGCCTTGCTGCGGCCCGGCCGCTTCGACCGCCAGGTGCTGGTCGACCGGCCGGATCGTTCGGGCCGGCTGGAGATCCTGAGGGTCCACGTGGCCAACATCCGACTGGTGAGCGGCGTGGACCTCGACCAGGTCGCCGGACTGACCACCGGCTTCACCGGCGCCGATCTTGCCAACCTAGTCAACGAGGCAGCCATCGTGGCGACCCGACGCAGCGCTGATGCGGTGGCGCTCGACGACTTCACTGCGGCGATCGAGCGCATCGTGGCGGGGCTGGAAAAGAAGAGCCGCGTTCTGGGCCAGGAGGAACGTCGCCGCGTCGCCTATCACGAGATGGGGCATGCACTGGTCGCCGCGAGCCTTCCGGGCGTCGACCCGGTGCACAAGGTTTCAATCATCCCGCGGGGTGTGGGCGCGCTCGGCTACACCATCCAGCGGCCGACCGAGGATCGCTTCGTGCTCGCCCGCCGCGATCTCGCCAACCGCATCGCCGTGCTGATGGGCGGGCGGGCTTCGGAGGCGCTGATCTTCGATGGCGAGGTCTCCACGGGCGCGGCCGACGACCTCCAGCGCGCGACCGAGATCGCGCTGCAGATGGTCACCCGGTTCGGCATGGACGACACGGTTGGCCAGCGCACCTACTCAGCCCCGCCGCAGCCGTTCTTGGGGACTCAAGCTAGTGGCGTCGAAGCCTCCGAAACAACCGAGCGCGAGATCGACGTGGCGGTGCGCGACATCATCTCGAAGGCCTTCGAGCAGGCGACTATTATCCTGCGCACACGGCGCGCCGACCTCGATGAAGGCGGCCGCCTGCTGCTTGCCCACGAGACGTTGACCGCCGATCAATTCCCCGCGATCCGGCCCGTAACGAAGCAGCCCGAAAAGGTGGGCTGATGGGCGGACTGCCCGTACTAATGACGAAGCGGGGTAATGCCCTTTGAGCTGGCGGTCATGGCCGTTGGATCTGGTCAACTGATGTTGGGCCACGACAGCGGGAGGGGCCCGAAGGTTCAGCGGGAGGCGGCAGCCCTCGTGCGATGAATCGATTCCTCATCGGCACAATAGCCCTTCCACCGGTTCAAAGTGAGCAAGATTGCTCAGACACGGCCGAGTCCGACGCGTGCACCTGGGACCCCTGCCGTGTGATACGCTGGCGTGCGACCCGATGCCGGATGACATGCGATGAATCCAATCGGAGAGCCGGATGCCGGAGATCGGCACGTCCGGTTCGATGAGCGGGGATGGGAAACTGGCGATTGGCAAAGCCTCAAGCACCGCGCCCATCCTCGACTCTACCCGTCCACAGCGGATGCTGCTGACGGCAGAGACGGGCCAGGAACTGACAAAACGAGCAGTTATTCGATCACCTCGTCGGCGCGCAGCAGAATCGATGGGGGTACGGCAAGGCCAAGCGCCTTGGCGGTTTTGAGGTTCACGACCATCTCGAATTTTGTCGGGAACTGAACGGGCAGCTCAGCCGGCTTCGCGCCGCGCAGAATGCGATCGACATAGGAGGCGGCGCGACGAAAGCTGTCTGTCTCGTCGACTCCGTAGGAGAGCAAGCCGCCGTCTCTGACAAACTCAGATATCGCATAGACCGCCGGTACGTTGTTTCGGGCCGCCGCCGATATGATCGGCGCGCGATGCGTGATCGTGAATCCGTCCCCCAAGACGACGAGGCCGCCTCCCGGCTCGCGCCCAAGGCCGATGATCGCCGTTTCGATCTCTAGAGCATTCGGCGATTGAGTTGAATCGATTGTGATCGGGGAGGCTATAGCTCTGTCCAGAATAGTGTGAATCTATTGGTGCCTCTGATTCGGGGGGCCAAATGGGACAAGGAACTTATTCGAACGATCTTCGCAGTCGCGTTGTGGCCGAGGTGGCGGCGGGTACGTCGCGGCGCCAGGCTGCGCGACGTTACCGGGTGAGCGCTTCCTCCGCGGTCCGCTGGGCTGGGCTCCAGGATGCAACCGGGAGCGTCAGCCCGCGACCGCGCGGTGGTAAGAGCCGTTCGCCGCTGGAGCCTCATAAGGACTGGCTGCTGGGGCTGGTGGCGCGGGAGCCGGATTTGACCTTGCAGGAGCTGGAACGGCGGATCCGGGAAGGGGTTGGAGTGGTGACGAGCGAGCGCTCGATCCGCCGCTTCTTCAAGCGGCACGGGATCAGCTTCAAAAAAAAACTCTGCACGCCGCCGAACAGGAGCGCCCCGACGTAGCGCAAGCGCGTGAGACGTGGAAAGACGATCAGGCAAGCCTCGATGCCAGCAAGCTCGTCTTTATCGACGAGACCGGAACAAACACCAAAATGGTTCGAACCCGAGGTCGATGCCACCGGAGCCGGCGGCTGATCGGCAAAGCCCCTTGGGGCCATTGGAAGACGACGACATTCGTCGCCGGCTTGCGCCACAACAGGATCAGCGCGCCCTTTGTGTTGGAAGGAGCCATGAATGGCCAGTGCTTCCTGACCTATCTCGAAACCATCCTGGTGCCGAGCCTATCGGCGGGCGACATCGTCGTGATGGACAATCTCCCGGCCCACAAGGTCGCCGGCGCGCGAAAGCTGATCGAAGCCGCAAACGCGACACTGATCTATCTTCCACCCTATTCTCCCGACTTCAACCCGATCGAGATGGCTTTCGCTAAGCTCAAAGCGCTGTTGCGAAAAGCCGCAGCACGAACCCGCGATGCGCTCTGGGACAGCATCGACGCAGCGCTAACCGCCTTCACGCCGCAAGAATGCGCCAATTACTTCAGGCACGCGGGATATGCTCCACTTTGAGCGCCGAATGCTCTAGGTCGCTATGAACGGGCGCAGTTATTAGCACGACCTTGAGTGACCAGGCCGCCATCTCAAGTGAGGGCATATAAGCCGAAACGGGAGGGAGGTCAGGATTGAACATGATTGCGGCCCGTTTGAGCCCGGCGGCGACCTCCGAGAGCAACTCAAGCCACTTGCCTGCCAACGTGGCTTCCTCGGTGGCGAAGCCGGTGATGTTCCCGCTCGGGCGGTCGAGCCGCGCGACGATGCCGCCGGCCACGGGGTCGGTCAGGTTCGCAAAGACGATCGGGATCGTCCGCGTCTCCCGCTGGACGGCAGCGGTCGACGCGTCCCCGCCTGTCAGGATGATGTCGGGTTGCAGGCCGACCAACTCCTGCGCGAGCGCTCGTATCCGATTGATGTCAGAGCGGCCCCAACGAAGGTCCATCCGCAAGTTGCGGCCATCGGTCCAACCCAAGTCCGCAAGCGCTTGCGTTATCGCGGAAACGTAAGCCTTCCGCACGGGATCGTTTTCGTCGCCCCCGATGAGCACGCCGATGCGCCGCACGCGGTCGCCCTGCTGCGCGCTCGCCGCGAGGGGCCATGCCACGGCGCCGCCGAGCGCAGCGATGAATGCTCGCTGTCGAAGTTAAATGCTCATCTGCCCCTCCCGCTCGAGGGGAGCCTACCAAGCGAGGAACGGAAGAATAGCACGCGCCAAGCGCGCGGTCCTCCCCTTCGGGTCCAGTGGAATCCGGCCGGCGCCTCGGCGGTATTGTCTGTTGTGGGTCAGATTCGGCCGTGATGCTTCCATCGGCATTGACGGCAGCTTATCCCCAGATAGCTTCCATGCCCGGCGGATGCTGCTGACGGCAGAGTCGGGCCATGACCCAACATCACGGCCCGCTCGGCGCCGCCGGTCAATAGCGCAGCTTCATACGCGAATTACCAGCCGGAGGGCGAAATCTGTTAGGGGTGGGCGGCGCATCTGGGTGCATAGCGCGCGTACACTGGCGAACCGGCCCGTTCGCCGGAAAAAGTCACAGACGAGGGCATCTTATCGACCCTTGCGGAGCATACCGATCGAGCGCACGACCACATAAAAGACGGGCGTGAACACCAGCCCGAACAAAGTCACCCCAAGCATCCCGTAGAAGACTGCCGTGCCAAGTGCCTGGCGCATCTCAGCGCCTGCTCCGGTCGCCACTACCAGTGGCACGACGCCCAGAATGAAGGCGAAGGATGTCATCAGGATCGGCCGCAGACGCGTACGTGCGGCCTGGACCGCCGCGTCTAGATGATTTGCGCCCGCCTCCTCGGCCTGTCTGGCGAACTCAACAATCAGGATCGCATTCTTCGCCGCCAACCCGATCAGGACCACGAAGCCGATCTGCGTCAGGATGTTGTTGTCCATCCCCCGCAGCAGCACCCCGCTGATCGCTGCGAACAAGCACATGGGAACGATCAGGATAACAGCAAGCGGCAGCAGTACACTTTCATATTGTGCTGCCAGCAGCAGGAACACGAACACCACGGCAAGGCCGAACGCCACCGCGGCAGTATTGCCGGCGGTCTTTTCCTGCAGCGCGATCTCAGTCCACTCGAAGCCGAAGCCTGCCGGGAGGTTCGCGGCAACAAGCTGTTCCATCGCGGCGATCGCTTGACCTGTTGAGAACCCCGGCAGCGTCGCCCCCTGCACCTCCGCGGCCGGGAACAGGTTGTAGCGCGGCACGCGATAGGGACCCGTGATCTCATGGAAGGTCGCGACCGCACCGAGCGGCACCATATCCCCGGCATTAGAGCGGGTGCGCAGATTCTCGACATCTCGCACCGCGACCCGGAACGGATTGTCGGCCTGCGCGGTGACCCGATAAGTCCGTCCCAGGATGTTGAAGTCGTTGACGTAGGTAGAGCCCATATAGGTCGACAGCGTGTCGAAGAACCGGGTGACCGGCACGCCCAACATCTCGGCCTTGGTGCGGTCAATGTCGGCGTAGACTTGCGGCGTCGCGGTGTTAAACAGGGTAAACACCTGGACGAGGCCAGGCGTCTGGTTGGCCGGACCAATGATGGTCCCAACGGCTTGCTCCAGCGCACGCGGACCGCGGCCAGCGCGGTCCTCGATATACATCTTAAACCCGCCGCCAGTACCGATTCCGGGCACTGATGGCGGCGGGATAACCAACACGAAGGCTTCGCGGAGCGCCTGCATCTGGGCGCGCAGGCTGTTCAAGATGCTCGCAGTGGCGAGCCCGGCCTTCACCCGATCCTCGAATGGCTTCAAGGTGACGAAAATAACTCCCGCATTGGGAGCGCTGGTGAACGTCGCACCATCAAAGCCCGCAAATGCGACCGCGTGTTCGACGCCCGGCCGCGTCAACAGCATTTCTGATGCCTTGCGCACGACCTGGTCTGTCCGCGCGAGGCTCGCGCCCGGCGGCAAGGAAATCGCCGCGATGAAGTAGGCGCGGTCGAGCGGCGGAATGAAGCCAGATGGCGTGCGGGCGAATTGAAAATAAGTCAGCCCGATGAGCCCGCCATAGATTACCAACATCAATCCGGAGACCCGCAGCACCCGCCGCGTCAGCCCGCCATAGCCCAGCGACAGCCGTTCGAACAGCTTGTTGAATCCGGCAAAGAAGATATTCGTAGGTCGGCTTAACGTCGTCCAGATGCCCGATTTTGGTTCATTTTTGTGTGGCTTCAGCAGCAGCGCGGCAAGGGCGGGCGAAAGCGTCAGCGACACCATGGCAGAACGCGCCCGAGATGCCGGCAATGAATGCAGCAGGAATGAAGACCGCGCAGAGCACGAGTGCGATCGCCACAAGGGCCCCACCGACCTCGTCCATAGTCTTGTGGGCAGCCTCGCGCGGACCAAGGCCTTGCCGCAAATAACGTTCGACGTTCTCGACCACGACGATGGCATCGTCGACCACAATGCCGATGGCGAGAACCAGACCGAACAGAGTCAGATTGTTCAGCGAGAATCCGAACGCCGTCATGACGAAGAAAGTGCCAATCAGCGATACCGGGATGGCAACGACCGGAATGATCGCAGCACGCCAAGTTTGCAGGAACAAGAGGATCACGATCACAACCAGTACTACCGCCTCAAACAGCGTCTTGATCACCTCGTCGACCGACTGCTGGACGAAATCGGTGGTGTTGTAGACGACACGGTAGGCCATACCGGCCGGGAAACTCCTGGCGAGCGTGTCCATCGTGCTGATCACGCTCGCCGCAGCCGCAAGTGCGTTTGAGCCCGGCCGCTGGAAGATCCCGATGGCTGTCGCGACCTGATTGTCGAGGTAGGCGTTGGTCGTATAGTCCTGGGAGCCGAGTTCGACCCGCGCAATGTCGCGTACACGCGTCACGCGACCGCCTTCATCGGTTGCGACTACGATGTCGTTGAACTGTTCGGGACTGGACAGCCGGCCGAGTGTCTGAACCGAAAGCTCGAACGCGCCCGGTGATGTCGCCGGTGGCTGATTGACCGCGCCAGCCGCTACCTGGACATTTGCGGCCCGCAGCGCGGCGACGACGTCGCTCGCGGTCAGGCTCCGCGCCTGCACCTTGGCGGGGTCAAGCCAAACCCGCATCGCATAGTCGCGGGCGCCGAACACGATTGTGTCGCCCACACCGTCGAGGCGGGTGATGACGTCTTTGACGTTTATGGTCGCGTAGTTCGAGATGTATTGCTGGTCCAAGCTTCCATCAGGGGAAATCAGATGGATGACGAGCATCAGATCGGGGGAACTTTTGCGCACCGTCACGCCGACGCGCTGTACTTCCTGCGGCAGGCGCGGCAGGGCGACCGACACGCGGTTCTGCACCAGCACCTGCGCCTGGTCTATATTGGTGCCAGTCTTGAAGACGACACTGATCGACAGCGCACCGTTCCCGGTCGATTGCGAGACCAGGTAGAGCATATTGTCGACGCCGTTGATCTCCTGCTCAATCGGTGCTGCGACCGTCTGGCCGATCACCTCGGCGGAGGCGCCCGCGAAGGTAGTACTTACGACCACGGTCGGCGGTGCAATCTCCGGGTACTCGGCCACCGGCAGCGCACGAAACGAAATAAAGCCGACGAGCGTCACGATAATCGAGATGACGGCCGCGAAAATCGGTCGATCGACAAAGAAGTGAGAGAACCGCATATATTCCTCTGCCCGTATGAGATGCCTGATTTGGCGTGGCCCGCTACCGAGCTTCCGCCTCCTTTGCGCCGGGCTCGATCTTACCCTCCTCTGGCTTGACCTTCTGCCCTGGCCGCGCCCGCTGCAGGCCCTCAATCACTATTCGGTCGGTCGGCGCGAGCCCCGAGCGAATGACGCGCAATCCATCTACGATCGGACCAAGTTCGATCAGCTTGACGCCGACCGTGCCATCATCCGCCACAGTGAACACGATCTTGCGTGATTGATCGGAGGCGATCGCGCTGTCCGGGATGAGCAGCGCCTCGTGCTCACCGCCGAACAGGCGAAGCCGTCCGAAGAAGCCGGGGGTCAGGAGTCCGTTTTTGTTTTCGAAGACGGCACGGCCGCGAATGGTGCCGGTCTTCGGATTGAGCGCGTTGTCGACGAAGTCCATCTGGCCCTGGTGGATGTAGTCGGTTTCGTCGGCAAGCTTGACCGAGACCGGGTTCTGCACATCGCGGGACGACGGCCGTGCGCCAGTGGCCGCAAGGCGCAGATAACGTAGGAAGTCCGCCTCGCTGCCGTCGAACAGAAAGTGAATGGGGTCGATCGACACGATAACGGTCAAGAGCGTTGCACCGCTCTGGCCGCCGGTGATCAGATTGCCGGCGTCGACGCGCCGATCGGAGATGCGCCCCGTCGTTGGTGCGCGCACGTTGGACCATTCCAAATTGAGCTCCGCCTGTTTCAAGGCGGCCTCGCTTGCGGCGACCTGTCCGGCCGCGTCGCGTTCGGTTGCCTTTCGGGTATCGAATTCCCGTTCAGTCAACGCCTGACTGCGCACCAGGGGCGCTGCCCGTTGCACGTCGAGCGTGGCGATCTCGAGCTTAGCCTTTCCGCGTTCCACGTCAGCTTTGGCCTGCTCGACCGCGAGCGCGTAGGGGCGCCGATCGATGACGAACAGGAGGTCGCCCTGCCTGACCATCTGGCCTTCCTTGAAATTGACGGAATCGATGAAACCCGAAACCCTGGCGCGGACCTCCACGGTCTCGACCGCCGCAAAGCGGCCGGTATATTCGTCCCATTCGGTGATCGTCTTCTGCAGCGGGCTTGCTGTCGTGACCGGCGGTGCGGGTGGAGCCGCGTTGGTGACAGGCCTGCCGTCGCACCCGACCAGTATGTGCGCTGTTAGCAGCAAAGCACTTGGGAGAAGTGCACGCGTCATCGAATATTCCTCCAGCATTTCGCAGGATCGACTCTACCACACGCGGCCCCGATTTTACCGCTGGCTTTACTACCGATAATGTTTCTTCTCGGAAGCTAAATGAGCGGCGTCGCCGCAGGGAGCATATCGAGCGCGAAATGCGGGTGCACCTTGGCAGCGGCCAACATGGTGTGAAGCGCCGCCACCACCTGTGCGCCCTCTCCGACGGCTGCAGCGACGCGTTTGATCGATCCGGATCGAACATCGCCGATTGCAAACACGCCGGGCAGGCTCGTCTCCAGCGGTCGGCAGTTCTCCGCCGCGTCGGCTCCGGTCAGGACGAATCCCCTGGGGTCCAGGGCCACACCTGATCCGGCGAGCCAGTCAGTATTCGGTTCAGCTCCGATGAAGAGGAACAGATGACGTATCGGCCGGCTCACGATGCCCCCCGACTGGCGGCACCGCCAAGAGATCGCCGTGAGCCGCCCTTCGCTGCCTTCAAGTTCGGTGATCTCGGTCCGCATCAGCACCTCCACGTTCGGTAGGCTGGCGATACGGTCGACAAGGTAGCGCGACATGCTCGCCGCGATGTCCCCTCCGCGCGCGAGAAGCCAGACTTTCGAAACCTTGCTCGCCAGGTAAACGGCTGCCTGCCCAGCCGAATTGCCCGCCCCTACCAACGCCACCTCGTGGCCGGCACACAGTTTCGCCTCGAGCGGTGACGCCCAATAGTGGACGCTCACCCCCTCGAAGTCTTCCAGGTTTGCGACGGCGAGGCGCCGGTAGCGCGCGCCGCTCGCAATCACGATCGAACGGGCCCGAACCCGCTCTCCGTTCGCCAATCGCAGCAAACGGGCGTCGCCCGCGTCGTCCCATGTCAGCAGACCGACCACCTCATCCGGGATCGCCATCTCGACGCCAAACTTCTGCGCCTGTGTGTAAGCGCGCCCCATCAGCGCCATGCCGGTGATGCCGGTTGGGAATCCGAGATAGTTCTCGATACGTGCCGAAGCGCCTGCCTGGCCACCGAATGCCCGGC
>WNGJ01007374.1_pt1 | contig 11698 bp, 12 predicted proteins | sample 5400611 | NCBI WGS metagenome assembly WNGJ01 (sample SAMN13153375, study PRJNA577476) | soil metagenome | isolation source: 40 cm soil or saprolite under Garry oak tree replicate 1 | place: USA:California | collected 2016-06-15 | reverse complement strand
TGGCGATCAGGTTGCCTTCGCTGTCCTTGAACCAGGCTCCCTTGCCGTCACCCATGTCTGCGATGCCGTCCTGGGTCTTCAGGCCCGGAAAGTCGTAGTCCTCGAACTTCACGCCGCTCTTCTTGAGCTCGTTCACCGTGGCCTCGACGTTCTCGACCTCGAGCGCCAGCTGCGTGTGATCCCCTGATGGCTTCCCCGTGCTCGGAAAGACCAGGAAGCCGGTGCTGCCCGTCTTGTAGATGACGCCGCCATCCTGCCCTACCTCTGCGGGGGTGAGGCCGAGCCTCTGCTCGTAGAACTTGCGGGCCCGCGCTATGTCCTGCGCGGGAAGGGTCGCTGCCGATTCTGTGATCTTCAGCATGAACACCTCCATGGTTTGAACTGCCTCAGGACCGACACGAACCAGTTCGCCTCAAAGCCCAGACACCCCAAGGTGGCCATTATGCACGCGCTCAAACTAAATACCTTCCGACCTTTAGTCAGCAGACTGGGCCGGGCGAACCCGGCCCAGGAAAAGCCGGTCTACGCGCAGCCCGGCGGTGTGGCTTCGAGCCTGAACGGGCTGCCGGCCGGCGCGATGAAAGTTGCGTAGACGGTCGCGGTGGCTGTGTCGCTGTCGTTGCTGACCATGTGGGGGTCAGTCCCACTCTCGACGAACGACTCGTGCGGGCCGTAGACGCTGGCCTGGCAATTGGAATCGTGATGCGTGACGTGACCCGACTCGACGATCACAACCCCGAAGCCCGGGTGGATGTGCCAGCCGCTGGTGCCATGGGGCTGGAAGGTGATCGTTTGCATCTGAACGTCTGTCGCATCCTTGGTCTGAACCTTGATCCGGTCCTCGTTCACCTGGACGCTGTCAGAAAGCGTGGCTCGGTGGCCCAGAATGCTCGTTGTGATCGCGGTTCCAGGGTTGGCCAGCGCTACCGTCGCGCTCGCCGCGCCGATGACGGTGATTCCGGCGACGCCGAGGATCAGCTTCCGAAACAGTCTCATCTGAATTCTCCTGATTGATCTGGATGTGGGCTAGACGTTGGTTGTGAGCTGCGCGGCGTCGGGCAGCAGGTACGAGGCGACGACGGTGAGCTGTACGGTTCCGCGGTTGAACGCCTGCAGCGTCTGACCGGGCGTCTCGGTAAAGCTGTCACCCATCCTGTAGGTCGTCTCGGTTCCGTCGCGATTCAACGTGATCTCGCCCTGGAGCACGGTGATCACGCCAGGTCCGCCGTGGTGGTGCTTGGCGGTTTGCGCACCTGGTGCGAAGACGAGGACCTGCTGGACCAGGCTGTATGGACCGCTGATGCTCGGCGAGTCGAGGGTGAAGCTGTAGATCGTCTTGTTGGGGATGGCCGGCGCCGCGGCCCCAGCCACCGCTACTGTGGGTTTCGCGCCGTGCGCCACCGGATAGGCGACCACGCTCGTAGCCGGTACTGAGCCCATGTTGAGGCCCTGAACCGGTTGGTTGAGCGGCTCGTGGATCACGTCTCCGGCTGACGACACCTGGTCGCCAGAGGGTGTCTTGAGGGTGAGCTGGCCCTCCACCACCGTGGCCAGGAAGGTCGTCGGGTGCTTGTGAACCGCGCTTGCAGCGCCAGGCGCGAAGTAGAGGACCGACTGGATGAGGTCGATCGGACCGGAAGCAGTCAGGCCAGGCAGCGTGTTCTTGTATTTGGTCAACGGAGCAGGCGGTGTCGGCTTGGCCGCCACGTTGACCGCGGTTCCACCGCAGGCGGCCATCAACGCAGCCGCGACGAGCAGGACTGGTAGGGACACTCTGGTCATTCGGGGGATTCCTCCTGGATTTCTATGCCGCGCCCACGGCTCGGCTGATGTCTGGAGGCTGAGGCCGGCCGGCGCCCGCGTCATTGGTAGAAGTACCGGGACCGGTACCGGACTTCGGTACCGGTTTTCAGTTGCTATGCTCCTGCGCGATTCCTTGTGGTGGCGTCCAGTCTCACCCGCCGTGAAAAAGAGGTTGCAACCCTTGTCGGTCAGGGGCTGACGAACCGAGAGATCGCCACCCGGCTCTTTATCTCTGAACGCACGGCGGAGAGCCACGTCGAGCAGATCCGGGGCAAGCTCGGGTTCCACACTCGCGTGCAGATCGCAACCTGGGTTACGGCGGGCTTGCCCGCTGAGGGCGGTGCGGTCTCGAGCATGCCGGCGCCCACGCCAGCTGCCCCTGGCCGGACTCGGCCCTGGCTTACGCGCCGCCTCCTGGTGGCCACCAGCCTCGGAGTGATTGCGGTGGTCCTGGGCGGACTCGCACTCGCGTATGCCTGGTTGTCGCCACCTGCGACTGTGGGTCCGCGGGTCGTGACCGTGGCCGGCACGGGAGTGCGGGCCTTCTCAAACGATGGACGGCTCGCTTCTTCATCGCCGCTGGTGCATCCCCTGGCACTCGCCATCGGTCCCGCCGGCGAGATCTATATCGCCGAGGGAAACCGGATTCGAGTGGTGAAGAAGGACGGCCGCATCACCACGTTCGCCGGCACGGGCACGGCCGGTAGCGGCGGGGACGGCGGTCCGGCCACGCAGGCGCAGCTCAACACGCCTCAGGGATTGGCTGTCGACAGCGCTGGCACCGTCTACATCGCCGATACGCTCAACCATCGCGTCCAGCGCGTCGCTGCCGATGGCACGATCACTACTGTGGCGGGCGCCGGCGAGACCAGGCTGAGCTATCCGACCGGCCTCGCTGTCGGCTTCGGCGACACGCTCTTCATCTCCGATACTGGCAACAATGTGGTTCGCCAGCTTGGGGCGGACGGCGCGATCCGTACGGTTGCCGGGACCGGTGAAGCCGGGTATCGCGGTGACGCAGGGGATGCCCTCGATGCGGTTCTCCACGCCCCGGGCGGTATTGCTTTTGATGGCGAAGGGAACCTCTACATCGCGGACACGCTGAACCAGCGCGTGCGCCGCGTCGACGTCAACCACCAGATCGGGACTGTTGCGGGGACGGGCGCGTCGGGCTACATGGGCGATGGGCGCCATGCCAGCTTCGCGGAGTTGAACATGGCCACCAATCCTCTCGCGGGCATGGGCCAGAGCCTGGCCGTCGACTCGCGCGGAGATGTCTTCATCGCGGACGCGCTGAACCGCCGGGTCAGGCGCATTGATGTGAAGGGCACCATCACGACCATCGCGCAGATGAAGACGCCGCTGGGCCTGGCCGTTGACGGACAGGGTCTCGTCTATGTCGCCGACGCTGACGACAACCGGGTCAGCCGGATCGGCTGATCAGGCTTCCGGTGATTGGCGGAGTGGAACCTCGAAGTCTTTACCGATGGCAGTGGTGATGAATTCAAGGAACACCGTCTGACCGGTCCCGGAATTCGTCTCCTGGAGCGCAACGTCGGGGAGAAAGTACGCCCCCTCACCTGCACCCAGGGTGACCGGGGCCCGGTGCGCGCCCTTGATCGTCAGGGAACCGGTGAGCACAGAGAAGGCAGAGAGGCCACCGAATTTGTGTGCTCCAGTTGTTCCCTGCTTCGCCAGCGTGACTTGACGCAGCACCTGTGAGTAGGCCACTTGCGGCAACGACTCGCGGGAGATGTCTTCGCTTTCGAACGTGGGCCGTGCGGTTTTGTCGACAAGCGATTGGCCGCGAGCTGCGCTTGCCCAGATCGCGATGGAGTACCACACACTGGGATCCAGTGGTCCGGGGTTGATATGGACGTGCGACACGCTCTGATGAAACAGCGCCTGCCCGGCGACCAGGTCGATGGGGGGCTTGCCGTTGAGCACCAGGCGATGCGCACCACTCTCGACATAAACGACGCTCGCGACATGCTGCTTGGAAACGATGTCGTAACCGATGGGCTGCGCGAACCTGATGAACCGGATGTAGACAGGACCGGTCGGAAGGCTGTCGAGCTTTCCGGCGTCGAGCGGCTTGACCGCAGCACCGTGCGCCAGCGCCTCCGGGTTGGACGCATCTGAGGGCGTGGCCCCGCACGCGGTAATGGCAAGCACGATCGCCACCAGCGCTGTCAGTTTCGTTTTCAAGGCAGGTGGATGGTATTCGCATTTTGGCCGTACCGGCATTGAACGCCACTCGCAATATGCTTGAACCGATGATTCCCGAGCTGGAGCGAGTGCCGCGGATGGAGCTCGCCTTCATCCCGACACCGCTGCAGGAGATGCCACGACTGGCGTCGGCGATCGGACTCGACCGTCTGTTGGTGAAGCGAGACGACAACACAGGGCTGGCGCTTGGCGGCAACAAGGCGCGCAAGCTCGAGTACCTGGTGGAGGCGGCGAGACGTGAGGGCGCTGACATCCTGCTCACGATCGGCGCGCCGCAGTCCAACCACTGCCGCTGCACCGCAGCCGCGGCGCGGGTGGCGGGAATGGACGCGCATTTGATTTTCAACGGCCCAGCCATCGAGGAGGTCCAGGGCAATCTTCTGCTCGACCGACTCCTCGGCGCGACGTGGTCGTTCTCGCCCGACCGTCCTGCCGCGCAGCGGATGGCCGAGGTGGCGGACGAGATGCGCGCCGCCGGTCGGCGCCCCTATGTGATCCCGGGCGGTGGCAGCAACGGCCTCGGAGCATTGGGTTACGTGCGTGGCGCTTTCGAGCTGACCGAGCAATTGTCCGAGCGCGGCGAGCGCCCACGCTACGTGGTCTGCGCTGGTGGATCATGCGGGACGCTGTCGGGGCTCACTCTTGGGCTGGCGCTCGCGGGAAGCGATGCGCAGCTGGCGGCGGTAAGCATCTCCAACTCGGTGCCAGACCGGGTCGCCCGCGCGCGCCAGATCATGGCTGAGTCATGCGAGCACCTCGACCTGGCTCTCCCCGACGCCGTCCCAGAGATCTGGGGCGGGTACGTTGGCCCCGGATATGGAATGCGGACCGAGCTCTCCGCGCGCGCTCTCGAGACAGCGGCCGGGACGGAGGGCCTTGTGCTCGATCCCGTGTATACAGCCAAGGCCTTCGGCGGGTTGATCGGCGAGATCGAGGCCGGCCGTGTCAAGCGCGACGACCTCGTGGTGTTTGTGCACACCGGAGGCACGCCGGCACTTTTCGCTGACCCAGAGCTTTACTGGCACGCCGACTGACAGCGAGAGTCTGCGTCAGCTATGCGTTTTAGTCGATGAGGAGGTGCGCACGATGCCACAGAAGCAACATCTGCCGAGCGTGAGCGACAAAGAGCAGCGGATGTACGAGCACATCAAACAGAGTGAGCTCAAGCAGGGTCGACCCACCAAGCGTGCGAAGGCGATCGCCGCGGCGACCGTCGTGAAGCATCACAACACAGAGCGCCACCCGAAGAACAAATAGTCCGGCTAGCTGAATCTCAGCTAGCCCGTCATCCCGTCGGCGGCGCATTCCGCGGCTCGTCTCTGCAGGAGATCGCGCTCGCGTACGTTCTCCGTCAGCGCCGCGCCGCGCTCGAACTCGATGCGCGCCTCCTCGAACCGGCCAAGCTTCCTCAGGAGGTCGCCGCGGACAGCCGGCAGCAGGTGGTACGACTTGAGAGAGGGCTCGCCAACGAGGGCGTCGACGAGGTCGAGACCGGCAGCAGGGCCGAACGCCATCCCAACAGCGACCGCGCGGTTCAACTCCACGACCGGCGAGGGCGCGAGCTGCGCGACCGCGTCATAGAGCGCCACGATGCGCGGCCAGTCAGTATCTTCCGCGGTTGTCGCTCGAGCGTGGCAGCCGGCGATCGCCGCTTGCAGCGCGTAGGGACCGAGGGCACCACCCAGTCTCTCGGCGCGCTCGAGTGCCGCAAGGCCACGCCTGATGAGAAGACGATCCCAGCGGGCGCGATCCTGATCGAGCAGGAGAACCGGCTCGCCGGTAGGTCCGACGCGAGCGCCCAGGCGAGACGCCTGGATCTCCATGAGGGCGACGAGGCCGTGGACTTCAGGCTGGTTTGGATCCAGCTCCGAAAGAATGCGGCCCAAACGGAGCGCCTCCTCGCACAGGGCGGGTCGGACCCATTCCTTTCCCGCCGTCGCCGAATATCCCTCGTTGAAGATCAGATAGATCACCTCTAGGACTGACGCGAGGCGCACAAGGCGCTCGGCGCCGCTTGGAACTTCGAACCTGACGTGCGCCTCGGCGAGGGTGCGCTTCGCGCGAACGATCCGCTGGGCGATCGTCGAGACAGGGACGAGGAAGCCTCGCGCGATCTCATCGGTTGTCAGGCCGCCGAGGACGCGGAGCGTGAGCGCGACCCGCGACTCTTTCGCGAGGACGGGGTGGCAGGCCATGAAGATAAGGCCGAGTAGGTCGTCCCCGAGTTCTTCACCGGCTGCGGCACCCGGGTCCACGCCTTCCTTCGCGCGCTCCACTTCACGGCCGATCTCTTCGTGCTTCCGCTCGAGGGCCTTCCGGCGCCGGACGGCATCGATCGCGCGGTGCTTCGCGGTCCCCACGAGCCAGGCGCCCGGCCGCTCCGGCACGCCATCGGCAGGCCACTGCTCGAGAGCGGCGACGAGAGCATCCTGCGCGAGCTCCTCAGCCGTGCCGATGTCGCCCACGATGCGAGCCAGACCGGCGATCAGGCGGGCCGACTCGATGCGCCAGATCGCCTCGATCGCGCGGTGTGCATCCGTGGTTTGCGAACCTATGGTGAACGCCTCTTCACATGCCCTCGTACTCGAAGACCTCACGGACCTCGAAGGTCCCGCCCTCGTACGGTGCCCGCTTCAACCACTCCAGTGCCTCGTCGATCGACCGCACCTGCCACAGCCAGTAGCCGGCCACGAGCTCCTTCGTCTCCGCGAACGGCCCATCGATGACGGTGCGCTTCTTGCCCTCGAATCGAACGCGCTTGCTCTGTGAGCTTGGGTAGAGGCGGCCGGCCTCGAGCACGACCCCAGCCTTGACCAGCTCTTCGTTGAACTTCTGGTACTCCGCCATTGCGTGGGGCGTCGGTGCGGCCGCCGCCTCGCTCTGCTCTCCTTCCTTGGCCATTATCAAAACACGCATCTCAGTCACCTCTCATTACAACTTCCGCTTCCGGGGGCTCGGCCTTTTCAAGCCTCACCCACTCATCGAATGGCAGTTGGCCTTTTCGACAATGCTGGATGCCGAGGACGGCGCGTATTAGGCGAGTACCTGGCGGATCGCTTCGTCCGTGCCGGACCGACCTTTACATCTGTATACACGGATCCGAGTAACGGACCTTCAGCCGGCGTTTTAGCGGCAAAGGAGGCTTGATTCATATGGTTCTCAACCTCGATTTCGACACCATTCTGGTCTGGATCCTCGTCGGCTTGGTCGCCGGATTCTTCGCCAGCCACCTGGCACTGGGCCACGGCCTAGGACTTGTGGGTGACGTGATCGCAGGCGTTGTGGGTGCGCTGGTGGGCGGTTTTCTGGCCGGCGTCTTCCACTGGAGCATCACGATCGTCGGGCATCCGATTCTCAGCGCGATGCTGATCGCGTTCATCGGTGCCGTGATCGTTCTTCTGGTCCTTAGGCTTTTCAACGCGAGCGGCAGTAGGCGACGCGTTTACGGGAGCTGAGCGGGAGCTCCAGACCGTTGGCGGCTTGGCGCGGCGCCTGGTCTCCAGGCGCCCGTCGCCGTCGATCCTCCAGGGATGCCATCGAGAAAAGCAGCGCGGGTTCGGAGCCGTCAGAGGGATGGGACGGCGATGAGGCGCGCCAATGAGTGAGAACGACCTGGCACGGCTCATGAAGCTCCTGGAGACCACACCCGCGTAGCACGGCGAGAGGGGCTGGTCCCACGAGGGGCCGGGGTTCAGGTTTTGTCGACCAGCTCGCGCTTTCCCACACTGTCCGAGCCGGCCACTGTTGGCTCGGTCGTGACGCGCCGTTCGTGCGGTCGCGGCGCCACGGAATGGATGTCTTCGAGCTGGTGACGGATCCAGCGGGCCACGTCGTTGATGGCGACTATCTGCTTGATCGCGTGCGATCTGTCATTGCGCTCCGGGAGCCCCATCTCAAGAGCCCTGTGCAGGGCCCGCGCGGTCAGCTCCACGTCGAACGGGTTGATGCTGATCGCGTACGCGCCCAGCTCCTCGTGGGCGCCCGCCGATTCCGAAAGGACCAGCACCCCCGAGCGTTGGTTGACCACCGGACCTTCCTTCGCGACGAGGTTCATTCCGTCGAGGATCGGATTCACCAGCAGCGCGTCATAGCTCCGATAGGCGGCGACCGCCCGGTGCAGGTCTTCTCCGAGGTCGAGCCTGGTGGGTGTCCAGTCCTGCCGCCCGAAGCGCGAGTTGATGCGGTCGACGGTCGAAGTGACGACTTCGAGATACTCGCGATAAGCATCGACATCCTGTCGCGACGGCTGAAGGAACGCCCATAGCGCGACCCGGCCGTGATGTTCTGGATGGTCCTCCAGCAAACGCTCGTAGGCGAGAAATCCGCGGACCAGGTTCTTCGCCGGATCTGTGCGGTCGACGCGGACGATGAGCTTTTCGGGTCGCCACGACGCCACCTCATCCTCTATCGCGCGGACCGCAGGCGATTCACCAAGCTGCACCATCGCATCGAAATCAATCGAAACCGGGTATGCGCGAATCCAGACGAGCCTGCCGCCGTACAGCACGGCGCCCTCCGCTTCGGCAATCCGCAGGCCCATGAGCTCGTCGCAACAGCGCAGGAAGTTGTGCACGTCAAGACTGGTCTGCAGCCCGATGATGTCGTTGGCGAGGAGGCCTTTGAGGATCGGCTCCCGCATCGAGGTCGGGAGCACCTTGAAGTACCTTGGTTCGGGCCACGGTACGTGGATGAAGTGCTGCAGCACCGCATCCGGCAGCGCGGAACGTACTAGCTCGGGACTCAAGTAGAGCTGGTAGTCCTGAGTCAGAAAGAGCGGGCGGCGGGGCAGCCCTCGGGCGAGCGACACCGCACGTTCGGCAATCGCTGCGTTGACCACTCGGTAACCGTCAAACCACGCCTTGTGAATGCTGCGGTCGACGATCGGCTCGAGCGAGATGTTCCAGAGGTAATGATGTGCGAACCAGATCAGCGGATTGCTGATCACCGAATAGTGGAGCTGGTACGCCTCGGGATCGGTGGGAGCGAAATAGATCGGAAAAGCGTGATCGGACTCATCGTCCGAGCTGATGGGCACGCCGGCGTTCGCGACCTCTCGTTCGGCGTCCGTTCGCGCGGCTGAGACCCAGGTGGCTTTGGTCGCGCTCGCCAGCGATGTCAGGGCCTTCACCAGACCTCCGGCGCCCGGCACGAGCCGTCCTTCGGTTGTGGGCGTGAGCGGAGCGCGGTTGCTGAGGATGATCGGTGAGAACTCGGCCAACAGCCTCGACGCATCGCGACCGATCGCCAGGTGAGCTGCAGTTGGTTCTGTCGAGCTCACCGTTCGCTGGCGTTGGCCTGGCGGTTCGACACGTTCGGTGCCACGGCTTTGGCACGGACCATCACCACGGCGGCATCGAGGCGTCGAAGCATGCGATCGATTTCCCTACCGAGCAATGCGCCGGCGCTGGACTGGTTGAGCCGCGATCCGATGACGATCAGGTCATGGCCCAGAGCCTCTTCCGCAATGCCTGCCGCCGGACTGTCATGACGGGCCACGCGCACCTGCGTCGCGGGCCGCCGCAGCTCCTCGACGATCTGATCGAAGCTGTCCCATTCGCGCCGCGAGCGGTCGGGGTGCTGGGTGTCCGTCTGCACGTGGAGCAGGGTCAACGAGCTGCCGAAGGCATCGGCCAGCCTCGCTCCGGTAGAGGCCACTACGCGAGCACCGGGTCCGCCACGAATCGAAGCCAGAATCGATCGGGGCGCGATCGCCAGGTCCGGAGTTCGCGGATTCGCGCGGACAAACATCAGGTCGAATCCATGGTCGGTCAGGAGCTGGCGCGTGAGGTCGATGAGACCGTGGCGTCGTGCGCTTTCGACCGTAGGCCATTCGAGCATCATGCTCGTGACTTCGTTTTCTGCCGCAGCGTCGCGAACGCTGCTGGCGGCATTGGCGGTCATGCGCAAGCTGAGGCGCAAACGCCGGCGCACATCACTGTCGTACTCGAGGCCCGCCACCCAGCGCAGCATGTCGCGTCGCCGCTGCTCCTGTGCGAAAACCTCGTTGTCCCGGCCTGTTCGAATTTCAACGAGGGCGAGCAGGGTGCCCGACGCACCCGGCGAAATGGCAAGTGCGTCGCCAATGCTGATCACCGGGCGTGCCATCTGGCCCATCAAAACCGGCACCAGGATTCGCATCCGCGGGCGCGCGTCAGCGTGGGCAAAGCTGACGCGACTCGTCAGTGCCACGTCCCGCAGCCTCCTTTCTCCAGCATTCTTGCGGCTAAGGCTGAGGTACCACCACCATTGCGCTGCCTCCGCCGCGCCGAACCGGCTCGGCGGCAGCGAGGAACATCCCGTCCGACAGGAACTCGATCCCTGTCGCGGCTCCGATTTCGGGGGTGGAGCTGAACTTCTCGCCTAGAGCTTCCAGCACCAGCCGTTCAGGCGTGCCGAAGAAGGCGGGTTCGGCCTGGGTGGTGGAGGAATTCCGCTGGGAGATGCGCGCGGCTGCGATGGCGCCGGGAAGCGTCCGGCCCAAGTCCAACCGCTCCAGCAGCATCTGCAGGACGGTGGTGATGATCGAGGCCCCGCCCGGCGAGCCGAGCGCAAGAATCGGCTTGCCGTCCTTCAGGACGATGGTTGGCGACATGCTCGAGCGTGGTCGCTTGCCTCCCGCCGGTGAGTTCGCCGTGCCCGTCACGAAGTTGAAATCGGTGAGCTCGTTGTTGAGCAAGAACCCATGACCCGGCACGACAATGCCGCTGCCGCCGATCTGCTCGATCGTGAAGGTGTACGAGACGACGTTGCCGAAACGATCACTGACGGTGAGGTGCGTGGTGGAGAAGTTGAACGGCGAGGGATCGCCGGGCGCGACGGGGACCGGAAGCGCGGTTGCGCCGATGAGGGCCCGGCGCTGAGCCGCATAGGCGTCAGAGAGTAGGCCCTGCAGGGGTACGCTGACGAAGTCGGGGTCGGCGACGTACTGGTTGCGGTCGGCGTACGCGAGCTTCGACGCCTCCAGCATCAGGTAAAGCGCCTGCGCCCGGGGAAGCGAGCCGAGGTCGAAGCCCTCGAGGATCTTGAGCGCCTCGCCCACCGTCGAGCCGCCGCTCGACGGTGGACCCATGCTGAAGATTTCGTAGCCGCGGTAGTGGACGTCCGTCGGCGCCCGCGAGATCGCCTGGTAGCTCGCAAGATCGCCGGCCGTCATCAACCCGGGCCGCACGTTGCGCGTACCGCCGGGCACGAGTGGCGGATGCTGGACGGTCGTCTGGATCGCGTTGGCGACATCGCCGCCGTAGAACGCATCCATCCCGTGCCCCGCCAGCGTCTGGTAGGTCCGAGCGAGATCCGGGTTGCGGAAGATCGAACCCACGGCGGGTGCGTCGCCACCGGGCAGGTAAAGATCCCTGGTCGAGCTGAAATCCTTGAAGCGGTCCTGGTTCGAAGCGACCTGGTCGTGGAACGTCTGGTCGACCTCGAACCCGCTCCGAGCGATTCCGATGGAAGGAGCGAGGGCTGCGGCGAGCGGGATCGTTCCGTATCTCGCGAGCGCCTGCTCCCACAAACGCGGAGTGCCGGGCACTCCGACGCCCAGGCCACTCGTCACGCCCTCGGCGAATGAGATCGGTAATCCGGTCGAGGGGTCGATGAAGCTGTCGGCGCGGAATGCCGACGGCGCCGTCTCGCGTCCATCGAGCGTGAACACCCGACCGTCGCGCGC
>WNGJ01007372.1_pt1 | contig 11698 bp, 9 predicted proteins | sample 5400611 | NCBI WGS metagenome assembly WNGJ01 (sample SAMN13153375, study PRJNA577476) | soil metagenome | isolation source: 40 cm soil or saprolite under Garry oak tree replicate 1 | place: USA:California | collected 2016-06-15 | reverse complement strand
CGCGTCCCGCCGCGAGGCCGCATTTCGCATCGCTGCTCAGAGCAAAGCCGCCGAAAGGCGGTGACGCAGAGTCACGGGGCTACAGCGGGTCACGCATCCGCCACTGCTCGCCGGGCCGCCAGCGAAGGATCGCCGGCGGCCCTTTCGCTTTTCCGGCACCGCCGGCGACACCGCAGACACTGGACAGCCACAAGAAGGGGGTTTGATGCGCACCACATTCTGCCTGGCAGCCGTCCTGGCAGCCGCGACCGGCACAACGGCCGTGGCGCAGCAGTCCACGACTGGAAACGGCGCACCGAGCGGCACGCATTACGATCTCAACATCATTGGCGTCTCGCACGACAAGAACGCCAACATGAATCAGGCGTCCGGCAACGTCATCTTCGTGGCGCTCGGCGCAAACGGCGCCAGCGTGAGCACGAACATCCAGCTCAGCCCCGGTCCGTTCCAGGTGCTGGACAAGAACGGGACCGATGGGACGGCCTCGTTCCAGCTCCCGGCGGACAGCACGGGCGCCTACACCGTGTGGGCCCGCGCGCTCGCCAAACCGGGCGGACAGTCTAACATCGTGACGTGCGCCGACACCGGCACCGCGCTCACGGGCACGGGGCAGGTCTGCTCGACCCAGCACGAGGTCTTCCTCCGCGTGAAGGGGAAGAGCACGTTCAAGAACGTGACCACCTCGCTCACGACGATCACCTTGACCATCACCGCGGCAGACCTGCTCAACCCCACGGTGTTGGCCTTGTTGACGTGCCTCGGTCTGCCTACGACGACGACCGGAGACATAACGATCCCGCTCTTCAGCCCGTGCCTCAACAACTTCCTCTGGCAGTATAACAACCAGGGGCTGAAGCTGTTGCAGCTGCGCTTCTATCCCACCTGAAGTAGTCGAGAGTCGGGCGGTGCCCCGCTCCGGCGGGGCACCGCCAACGACGCCGCAGCCACCGTGCTCACCGTGCTGCCACAAGAAGGGGGATCTCATGCGCACCATATTCTGCTTGGCTGCTACCATAGCTGCCGCGGCGTCCACAGGGGCCGCGGCGTTCGCCCAGACCGGGAACGGGGCGCCCAGCGGCGGGCATTACAATCTCAACATCATTGGCGTCTCGCACAACAAGAGCGCCAACATGAATCAGGCGTCCGGCAACGTCATCTTCGTGGGACTCGGGTCGGGTGACGTCACCGTGACCTCGAAGATCTTGCTCAGCCCCGGTCCGTTCCAGGTGCTCGACAAGAACGGGACCGATGGGGTGGCCTCATTCCAGCTCCCGGCGGACAGCACGAGCGCCTACACCGTCTGGGCGCGCGCCCTCGCGAAACCGGGCGGTAAGTCGACGATAAAGACCTGCGCCGACACCGCCGGCAGCACGCTCACGGGCGCCGACGCTGGGACCATTTGTTCGACCGAGAACGAGGTCTTCGTCCGCATGAAGGGGAAGAGCAGCTTCCGCAACGTGACCACGGCGCTCACGACGATCACGTTCGCCCTCGATATCACACTTTTTCCCACGTTGGCGACGTGCCTCGGAGTGTCGACCAGCGGAACCGTGAGGGTGAATCTCTTCAACCCGTGCCTCCAGAACTTCCTCTGGCAGTACGACAACAACGGGCTGAAGCTGTTGCAACTGCGCTTCTACCCCACCTGAGAGTAGCTGCCCGTGAGTCGGTGTCCCGCTTCGGCGGGGCACCGACCCGTGGGCCCATCGTAGCGTAGACTTTCTCTAGTCCGACACCCGCGCGTCGTGCGCGAGTAGGCGGAGCATGCTGAGCCCCTACGCTGGCCGGGCCTCTGGGATGTCCCAGATCGGCTACGATGACTCTTAAGCCCGCCTAGCCGGATCCTCTGTTACAAGCGGGCGGGGGCGTGGGGGCTGCCGGTGAACGCTCCACGCCCGGCGGCCTCTCTGCGTATCCATTCAGCCAGTACGCTGTATCCGGCTATCTTCTTCTGCTTCACAGGCAACCGAGACGGATGTGACCAAAGGTGCAAGGTGGGCGCTGGGTGCGGGTGCGGCGCTCTTCTGGGGGTGTATTCCGAATCCTCCAGGGGTCCAGGGCGTGGCCGGAACCGCGCCGGCTCCGAGCGTGTTCTGGGCCCCGCCGCCTCAGCCCGTGGCGCAATCGCCGGCGCCGCCGCCCGAGCTACCGCCGGGCCTGGCTGCGCGCGCGCGCGAGCTGCAGCTCACCGACGTGCTCGACATCGCGCTGCGCAACAACACGTCGACCGCCGCCGCGTGGGCGGACGCCCGGTCGGCCGCCGCGACCTACGGTGCCGCCCGGGGACTGTACTACCCGAACCTGTCGGTGGACGTCAACGCCACCACATTGAAGACCGCCGCCACCGCCGGGCGGGTGTCGGTCCAGCAGCAGTTGTACGGGCCGACGTTGAATGTTTCCTGGCTGCTCTTCGATTTCGGGGGCCGGTCGGGGTCGGTCACCGGCGCGCGGGAGGCCCTGCTCGCGGCCGATTGGACGCACAACGCGGTCATCCAGAGCGTGGTCCTGAACGTCGAGGCGGCCTACTTCGCGTACCTTGCGACCAAGGCCCTGCTCGCAGCCCAGCAGATCAGCTTAAAGGAAGCGCAGACGAACCTCGAGGCGGCGGAGCAGCGCCACCGCGTGGGCCTCGCCACCATCGCCGACGTGCTGCAGGCGAAGACGGCGCTCTCCCAGGTGCAGCTCGCCCTGGAAACGATCGAGGGCACGCTGCAAACCACGCGCGGCGCGCTGGCCCTCTCGATGGGCCTGCCGGCGAACGTTCCGTACGACCTCGAGCCGCCCCCCGACACGATGCCGCCTCTCGGCATCACGGACAGCCTCGAGACGCTGATCGAGCGCGCCGTGGGCCAGCGGCCCGATCTCATGGCGGCCCGCGCCGCGGCCCGGGCGGCCCAGGCCCGCGTCGCAGTGGCTCGGGGCGCGGCGCTGCCGTCGCTCGTCGTGAGCGGCAGCACGGCCGAGACCTACTTCTTCAACAAGCCGCCCTCCGGCAACAGCTACTCCGCGACCATCGGGCTCCAGATCCCTCTGTTCTCGGGGTGGTCGCAGATACGACGTGCGCGCCGCATCCTCGGCGGCCCGCGCGGCAGAAGAGCGGCGTAAGGGCATCGAGCAACAGGTGATCTTCCAGGTGTTCGACTCGTATTACGCGCTCCGCACCGCGTCGCAGCGGGTCCGCACGAGCGGCGACCTCTTGGCCAGCGCGACGCAGTCCGAGCAGGTCTCCTTGGGACGGTACAAGGCCGGGGCGGGCAGCCTGCTCGATCTGCTGACGGCCCAGACGGCCCTGGCGGAAGCGCGCGCGCAGGTGATCCAAGCGCGCTTCACCTGGTACACCTCGCTCGCCCAACTCGCGCACGACGCCGGGATCCTGGGCCTCGACGGACGCAGCCCGCTCCATCTCCAACCGGACACGACGGGGACGCCGAGGTAGATGAGGACCGCGACCGCCGCCGCCTTGATGCTCGTCGTCGGGTGCTCGCACCAGCGCGCGGGCGGCCCGCCCCGCGTGCCCGTCACCGTCGCGCGCGCGGAGCAGCGCGCGGTGCCCTACGAGATCGTCGCGACGGGCACCGTGGAGCCGCGGCAGACGGTCTCCGTCCAGTCGCAGGTGACCGGGGTGCTCACGCGGGCGGCCTTCCGTGAGGGCGACGACGTGGAGGCCGGACAGACGCTGTTTCAGATCGACCCGCGGCCCTTCCAGGCGGCGCTCGACCAGGCGAAGGCCATGCTCGCCCGCGATCAGGCGCAGGCGCAGAGCGCCGTGCTCGACGCGGAGCGCTACGCCGAGCTGGTCAAGCAGGACTACGTGACCAAGTCGGACTACGAGGCGAAGCGGGCCAACGCCGAGGCGCTCAAGGCCGCCGTGCGCGCCGACTCCGCCGCGGTGGCGAACGCCGAGCTGAACCTCGAGTGGGCGACGGTCCGCGCGCCGATTTCGGGCCGCACCGGTCGGCTCCTCGTCCGCGCAGGAAACCTGGTCCGCGCCAACGCGCCCGATCCGCTGGTGATCATCAACCAGATCCACCCGATCCTGGTCCGGTTCGCCGTGCCGGAGCAGCACCTCCCGGACATCCAGCGCCACGGCCGCAGCCGGTTGCCCGTGCTCGTGAGCCCCTCGAAGACGGACACGGCCTTCAGCGAGGGCCTGCTGACGTTCGTGGACAACGCCGTCGACACGGCGACCGGCACGGTGCTGCTCAAGGCGGAGTTCGCCAACAGGAACAACGCGCTGTGGCCGGGCGAGTTCGTGAATGTGCGGCTGCAGCTCTACATCGAGGACAACGCGGTGCTGGTTCCGGCGCAGGCGGTGATGACCGGCCAGCAGGGGACGTACGTGTTCGTCCTCGACCGGGACGGGACGGCCCGATCGCAGCCCGTGACCGTCGAGCGCACGGCGGGCGCCTATGCGGTGATCGCGCAAGGCGTGCGACCGGGAGACGAAGTCGTCACCGACGGCCAGGTGCGCCTCGTCTCGGGAGCGCCGGTGGAGGTCAAGGGCGTGGCCGAGCCCGCGCGCGAGCTGGAGGCGGACAAATGAGCATTTCCGAGCTGTTCATCAAGCGACCTGTCATGACGACGCTCGTCATGATAGGCATCCTGGTGTTCGGGCTGATGGCCTACCGGCTGCTTCCGGTGAGCAACCTCCCGAACGTGGACTTTCCCACCATCACCGTGAACGCCAGCCTCCCCGGAGCGAGTCCGGAGACGATGGCGTCGGCGGTGGCGACGCCGCTCGAGAAGCAGTTCTCGACGATCGCGGGGGTGGACCAGATGACCTCCTCGTCGAACCTCGGCAGCACGAGCATCACGCTGCAGTTCACCCTGGACCGGAACATCGACGCCGCCGCGCAGGACGTCCAGGCGGCGATCTCCAAGACGCTGCGCCAGCTCCCGACCGGCATCGTGCCGCCCTCGTACCAGAAGGTGAACCCGGCCGATCAGCCGATCATCTACTACGCCTTGAGCTCGAGGACGCTGTCGCTTCCGGCGCTGGACGAGTACGCCGAGACCTTCATCGCGCAGCGGCTCTCCACCGTCGACGGCGTGGCGCAGGTCAACGTGTACGGCGCCGCCAAGTACGCCGTGCGCATCCAGCTCGATCCCAAGGCCCTGGCCACGCGGGCGATCGGCATCGACGAGGTCGCGGACGGCGTCGCCGCGGGCAACGTGAACCTGCCGACGGGCATTCTGTGGGGGCCCCATCGCGCCTACACGGTGCAGGCGAACGGGCAGCTCCAGGATGCGACGGCGTTCCGGCCCCTCGTGGTGACCTACCGCAACGGCGCCCCCGTGCGTCTCGAGGACGTCGGGCAGGTGCTGGACGACGTGCAGGATAACAAGAGCGCGGCCTGGTTCAACGGGAGCCGGGCGATCATACTCGCCATCCAGCGGCAGCCCGGCACGAACACCGTGGCCGTCGCGGCCCGCGTGCGCACCGTCATGCAGAGTCTCAAGCAGCTGCTCCCCGCCTCGGTCGAGCTGCAGCTGCGCTCCGACCGCTCGGAGTCGATCCGCGCCTCGCTCGCCGACGTGCAGTTCACGCTGTTCCTGACTCTGGGCCTGGTCGTCCTGGTCATCTTCCTGTTCCTGCGCAACCTCTCGGCGACGGTCATCCCCAGCCTGGCGCTGCCGTTCTCGCTGGTGGGCACGTTCGCGGTGATGTACGCGCTCGACTACAGCCTCGACAACCTCTCGATGATGGCGCTCACGCTGTCAGTCGGGTTCGTGGTGGACGACGCCATCGTCATGCTCGAGAACATCGTGCGCCACATGGAGAAGGGAACACCGCCGCTCCAGGCGGCGTTCGCCGGGTCGCGCGAGGTGGGCTTCACGATCCTCTCCATGACGCTGTCGCTCGCCGCGGTGTTCATCCCCGTCTTGTTCATGGGCGGGATCGTCGGGCGGCTGTTCCACGAGTTCGCCGTGACGATCGGCGCCGCCATTCTCGTGTCCGGCGTGGTCTCGCTGACCCTGACGCCGATGCTGTGCAGCCGTTTCCTCAAGCCGCCGCGCGAGGCCCATCACGGCAGGTTCTACGAGGCGTCGGAGCGTGTGTATCAGAGAGTGCTGCGCTGGTACGAGGAGAGCCTCGCCTGGGTGATGGAGCGGCGGCCCGCAGCGCTCGCGCTCTCCGCCGTGATCCTGCTCGGCACGGTGGTGCTGTTCGCGGTGGTCCCCAAGGGTTTCCTGCCCAGCGAGGACAACTCCCAGATCTTCGGGACCACGGAGACCGTGGAGGGCACGTCGTTCGACGACCTGGTCAGCCATCAGCTACAGGTCATGGCGGTCCTGCAGCAGGACCCCAACGTGGACGCGACGATGTCCTTCCTGGGCGGTGGCACGATCAACCAGGGACGCGTTTTCATGCAGCTCAAGCCCCGGTCCCAGCGCAAGATGAGCGTGGACGAGCTGATCCGCTACTTCAGTCGCAAGCTGTCCGGCATCCCCGGCATCCAGGTGTTCCTCCAGAACCCGCCGCCGATCCAGATCGGCGGTCGCCGCACCAAGAGCCTGTATCAGTTCACACTCCAGAGCCCCGACCGGATAGCGTTGGATGACAACGCAACGCGGTTCGCGGCCGAGCTGCGGAAGCTGCCGGATCTCATCAACGTCACGAGCGACCTCCAGATCTCGAACCCGCAAGCGACCGTAACGATCAACCGGGATCGGGCCGCCGCGCTCGGGGTCACGGCCGAGCAGGTCGAGGAGGCGCTGTACGACGCGTACGGCTCGCGTCAGGTCTCGACGATCTACACGGCGACCAATCAGTACTGGGTGGTGATGGAGCTCTTGCCCCAGTACCAGCAGGATCTCTCGGCGCTGAGCCTGCTGTACATCCGCTCCCAGAAGGGCACGCTCGTGCCGCTCGCGTCGCTCGCCACCCTAGGCTCGAGCGTCGGCCCGCTCACGGTGAACCACGCGGGGCAGCTGCCGTCGGTCACGATTTCGTTCGACCTGCGGCAGGGAGTCGCGATCGGGACCGCGGTCGCCCAGGTGCAGCGCATCGCGCGACAGACGCTCCCGTCGAGCATCACCACCAGCTTCTCGGGCACCGCCCAGGCGTTCCAATCGAGCCAGGCGGGGCTCCTTGTCCTGCTGATGCTCGCCGTGTTCGTGATCTATATGGTGCTGGGGATCCTGTACGAGAGCTTCATCCACCCGCTCACGATCCTCTCGGCGCTGCCGTTCGCCGGGTTCGGGGCGCTCCTGACGCTGCTCCTGTTCCACGTGGAGCTCTCGGTATACGCGTTCGTGGGCGTCATCATGCTCGTCGGGCTCGTGAAGAAGAACGGCATCATGATGATCGACTTCGCGCTCGAAGCGCAGCGGCTCGAGGGGAAGTCCCCCAGAGAGGCGATCCTGCAGGCGTGCAGCATCCGGTTCCGGCCGATCATGATGACCACGATGGCGGCGCTGATGGGCACGCTCCCGATCGCGCTGGGCGTGGGCGTGGGCTCCGAGTCACGCCGGCCCCTCGGCATCGCGGTGGTCGGCGGTCTCGCGTTCTCGCAATTCATCACCCTGTACGTGACGCCGGTGATCTACACGTACCTGGACGCCCTGCAGCAACGGTTGGGCCGCCTGGCGCCGCTCGGGTCGCGCCCCCCCGCGGCGGCGGCCGAGCCCGAGGCGGCCCCGGCCGACTGACGCGACGTGGCAGAGCGGCGCCCGGCCTCGAGGTGATCCGCCTCGGCCTGCGGGCTAACTGGCGCCAGTTCGCCCTCCTCGTCGTCGTCAACGCGTTCGTGGGCGCGATGGTGGGGCTAGAGCGCGCGGTGCTGCCGCTGCTGGCGCAGGCGGAGTTCGGTCTCGCGTCCAGGGCGGCCACGCTTTCGTTCCTCGTCGGCTTCGGCGCGGTGAAGGCCGCCGCCAACCTCGCCGCCGGCGGGCTCGCCGATCGGGTGGGTCGCAAGCGCATCCTGGTCGCCGGGTGGCTCGCCGGCGTTCCCGTCCCGTTCCTGCTCATCTGGGCGCCGAGCTGGGCATGGGTGGTTTTTGCGAACGTGCTGCTCGGCATCAACCAGGGGCTCTGCTGGTCGACAACGGTCATCATGAAGATCGACCTCGTGGGCCCCGAGCGCCGCGGTCTCGCGATGGGCTTGAACGAGTTCGCGGGGTACGGCGCCGTGTCGCTCGCCGCGCTCGCCACCGGGTATCTCGCGGCCGCCCACGGCCTGCGGCCCGCGCCGTTTTACCCGGGGATCGCGTTCGCGCTGATCGGCCTCGGACTCTCCGCCTTCGCGGTCCGCGACACGGCGGAGTTCGCGCAGCTCGAAGGCCGGCGGGCCGGGGGCCCCGCGCCCGCCAGATCGTTCGGGCAGATCCTCCTGCTCACGAGCTGGAGGGACCGGACGCTGTTCGCCGCCAGCCAGGCCGGACTCGCGAACAACCTCAACGACGGCGCGATGTGGGGGCTGTTGCCGATCTTGCTCGCTGCGCGTGGTCTAGGGCTCGACCGCATCGCGCTGGTCGCCGCCGCGTACCCGGCAATCTGGGGAGCCACGCAGCTGGCCACCGGCACGCTCAGCGACCGATGGGGGCGCAAGTGGATGATCGCTGGCGGGATGTGGGTGCAGGCGGTGGCACTCGGGCTGTTCGTGATCGGCTCCGACCTCGCAGCCTGGCTCAGCGCCGCGGTGCTGCTCGGCCTCGGGACGGCGCTCGTGTACCCCACACTCCTGGCGGCGGTGTCCGACGTGGCGCACCCCACCTGGCGGGCCTCGGCCGTGGGAGTCTACCGCCTGTGGCGGGACGGCGGGTACGCGGTGGGGGCGCTCCTGGCCGGATGGTGCGCCGACGCGTGGAGCGTCCCGGCGGCCGTCGCGGTGGTGGGCGGGGTCACCTTCGCTTCCGGGCTGATCGTGGCTCTCGTAATGTCGGAGACGCTGCCGCGGCCGGAACCCGCTCCGTAACTCCCTCGCCGTAACGCGCCGCGACGTACTCCTCGAGGATCTTCAGGAAATCGGCGACGAGGGTCCCTCCTTTGAGGGTCAGCTTCAACCGGCCGTCCACGTAGACCGGGGCTTTCGGCTCCTCGAACGTCCCGGGGAGTGAAATCCCGATGTCGGCGTGCTTCGACTCGCCGGGCCCGTTCACGACGCAACCCATCACCGCAACGCGCAGCGTCTCCACTCCGGGATAGCGCTCCCGCCAGACCGGCATCCGCTCCTTCAGATGCGTCTGGATCTGCTCCGCCATCTCCTGGAAGAACGTCGATGTCGTGCGACCGCACCCCGGGCACGCCGACACCTGGGGCGTGAAGCTGCGGAGCCCCAGCGACTGGAGGATCTGCTGGGCAACCTGCACCTCCTCGGTGCGGTCCCCGCCGGGGGGCGGGGTGAGGGAGACACGGATCGTGTCGCCGATACCCTCCTGCAACAGGATCGCGAGGCCGGCCGTGCTCGCCACGACTCCTTTCGCTCCCATCCCCGCCTCGGTGAGCCCGAGGTGCAGCGGGTAGTCGGAGAGCCCGGCGAGCCGCCGATAGACGTGCACCAGATCCTGCACCCGCGACACCTTGGCCGAGAGAATGATCCGGTTGTGCGGCAGGCCGCACTCCTCGGCCAACTCAGCCGAGCGCATCGCGCTTTGCACCAGGGCCTCGATCATCACTTCCCCGGAGTCGAGCGGCTCGGGGCGCCGCGCGTTCTCGTCCATCAGCTCGGTGAGGAGCTGCTGGTCGAGACTGCCCCAGTTGACCCCGATGCGCACCGGCTTTCCGTTCGCGAGTGCGACTTCGATGATCGCGCGGAAGTTCTCGTCGCGCCGCCGCGCGCCCACGTTCCCCGGGTTGATGCGGTACTTGGCGAGGGCTGCGGCGCATTGCGGATGCTTGGTGAGCAGAAGGTGGCCGTTGTAGTGGAAGTCGCCGATGACCGGCACACTCACCCGCGCCACGATTTCCGGCACGGCCCGGGCGGCCTCCTCGTTGTTGACGGTGACGCGCACCAGCTCGCTCCCCGCCTGGTGCAGGGCGCGCGCCTGCGCGACCGTCGCGTCCACGTCCGCGGTGTCGGTATTGGTCATGGACTGAACGACGATCGGGTGGAGGCTGCCCACCTTCACGCCGCCGACGTCCACAGGCACGGTTTTCCTGCGAGCAGGAGGGGGACCACTCACGGGGGGAAATATATGCGGGCTCGGGGTCCCCGGGCTTGCGCCCGGGGTCAGTTGGCCGGTCCGAAAAGCTTGTCGGTGATCACGACCGTGAGCTGGAGGGACGTGAGGACCATCTTGCCTTGCACCAGCGTCAACCCGGAATTCGTTCCTCCGGCGACGAGTCGGAACCACAGCTCCGATTTCGTGAACAGGGAGTTTGCACCCGCGTTGAGCTTGCCCTGGATCGTGTCCGCAACCGTACTCGCTCCCGACACGCTCTTGGGAAAAACACTGAAGGCGATAGCGGAAGGAGCGTACGTCCCAGCGGAGTCTTCCGCGAGGAAGAGCTGGGCGGCAATGGTCCCTGAGCCGCTCGCGTTCACGAGGTCTACCGTGCCGAAGATTTTGACCGAGTCCACGATCGAGGCGCCGGCGCCCGGCAGGTTGACCCGCTGCGGCGTGTTGGAGGCGCTCCCGCCGCCCGGCGGGATGAAGTAGCGAATGGTGTCCTGCCCTGTTCCCTTGAAGAAGCTGTACACGTCCACGTTGAAGATGGCGCGCCCCTCCCCGCATCCCACCGCGAGAACCGCGACCAGCGTGACCAGGAGCCACTTCGCGCGCATCCTGCCTCTCTAGTAGATGGAGAACGACGTCGCCATGGTGATGCCGCGCTGGTTCGACAGCGAGTTCGTGTGGGTCCAGAACCCCACGTCCAGGCCGAAGGGGCCGAACCGCAGGCCCCCGCCCCAGCCGAACTCGATCCGCTTGCGCTGGTCGCGCGCGATGCCACCCCGGAGCGCCACCAGCCCGACGCGCTGCTCCCCGCCCACGTGGACCGTGGCGCCCCGCCCGTTATCGAGCACATCCGCGCCGAGCGTCGTGTTGCCCACCGTGTAGGCGACGTTCGCGATGTAGGAGACGGGGAGCTTGGTCGTGGTCTGCACGTGGTTGGCGACCCGTTTCGTGTAGACGGTATCGCCCGTCCGGTCGTAGAGCAGGCTGTCCTGGCGCGTGTCGGTCCAGGTGATGGTCGCTCCGATGTCGTTCACACCGACGCCCAGCTCGATCGGGCCGGAGACGAAGGCGAGACCCACGTCGCCGCCCGCGCCGTGGCCCAGGGCGTTCCCCGCCCTGGAGTACTGGCTCAGCGCGTTGATTGTGGGCTTCACGGGAGTGGGCCCGCCAAAAATGGTGTCTCCGGTGACGAACCCGCCCCGGCCCGCGGTGCGCGCGTAGGCGACCCCGAGGTAGTAATGGAGCGCCCCACCCAGGTACAAGCCCGTTGCCGTGTCGCCCGCGATGCGGCCGGCATAGCCGAGCGTCGGCGCGAACCCCGCTTCGAGGATCCCGTTCCCATCGATCGTGTAGGGCGCGTTCGACCGCGCGGGCTCGGAGTCGCGAAGAAATCCGAGCAGGGTGTCGCCGAGCTGGAAGCCCACTTCGTCGTGCAACCACCCCATCACGCTCACCCGCACGCCCTTGATGCTGATCCCGGGATCGAGCGGGCGGCTCGAGCCGCCGATGCCGAATTCATCCTCCGGTACGAGCTTCGCCGCCTCCCCGAGGTTCACCCGCAGCGAGTCCTTCCCGATCC